>ERZ1031273.502-NODE-502-length-12624-cov-12.338293_pt1 | contig 12624 bp, 11 predicted proteins | sample MGYA00516575_ERZ1031273 | MGnify/ENA primary metagenome ERZ1031273 (study PRJEB33718, sample SAMN03159816) | human skin metagenome | collected 2014-02-25 | study: EMG produced TPA metagenomics assembly of the PRJNA266117 data set (Human skin bacterial metagenome... | reverse complement strand
CTGTCGAACGGTTTCTCGGTGGACATTACTTGTTCTCCTCGTCCTCATCGATCACTTCAGCGTCTACCACGTCGTCGTCCGCGTTTGCGGAGTCAGCCGCACCGGCACCTGCAGTGTCAGCACCTGCGGCACCGTCAGCAGGCTGCTGTGCGTAGAGTGCTTCACCCAGCTTGGTCTGCGAGGTCTGGAGCTTCTCCAGTGCCTTTTCAACAGCTGCGTCGTCGTCGCCCTTGAGCGCTTCCTTCAGCTCGTCAACGTCGGCCTGAACTTCCTTCTTCACGTCTTCAGGAAGCTTGTCGTCGTTGTCCTTGATGAGCTTGTCGGTCTGGTAAGCCATGTTCTCAGCAACGTTGCGCTTGTCGGCTGCTTCGCGACGCTTCTTGTCTTCTTCCGCGTGCTCTTCAGCTTCACGCACCATGCGTTCGATGTCTTCCTGAGGAATAGCCGAACCACCAGTGATGGTCATGGACTGTTCCTTACCAGTGCCCTTGTCCTTTGCGGACACGTGGACGATACCGTTGGCGTCGATATCGAACGACACTTCGATCTGTGGCAAGCCGCGTGGCGCAGGCGCAATTCCGGTCAGCTCAAAGGTTCCCAGTGCCTTGTTGTCGCGCGTGAACTCACGTTCACCCTGGAACACCTGGATAGAAACCGAAGGCTGGTTGTCTTCAGCAGTGGTGAAAGTTTCCGACTTCTTGGTTGGAATTGGGGTGTTGCGTTCGATGAGCTTGGTCATCACTCCACCCTTGGTTTCCAGACCCAGGGACAGTGGTGTGACGTCAATGAGCAGAACGTCCTTACGTTCACCCTTGAGCACACCAGCCTGAACAGCTGCACCGATTGCCACAACCTCGTCTGGGTTTACACCCTTGTTAGGTTCGCGACCACCAGTCAGGTCCTTCACGACTTCAGCGACTGCTGGCATACGGGTCGAACCACCAACCAGAACAACGTGGTCGATGTCCTTGACGTCCACGCCAGCGTCACGGATGACTGCCTGGAAAGGAGCCTTGGTGCGCTCGAGCAGGTCGTGGGTCAGTTCTTCGAACTTGGCGCGGGACAGGCTTTCGTCCAAGTGGATTGGGCCGTTTTCGCTCATGGACAGGTACTGCAGGCTGATGTTGGTGCTGGTTGCACTGGACAGTTCCTTCTTGGCCTGCTCAGCTGCTTCCTTCAGGCGCTGCATTGCCGAGGAGTCCTTGGTTGGGTCAACGCCGTATCCGCTCTTGACCTTTTCAACCAGCCAGTCCACGATCGCCTGGTCCCAGTCGTCACCACCCAGTTTGTTGTCTCCCGAGGTGGCGCGCACCTGAATCGTGGAGAAGTCGTCATCGTCCTTGCCGACTTCCAGAAGCGACACGTCGAAAGTACCGCCACCGAGGTCGAACACCAGAATGAGTTCGTCTTCCTTACCGCGTTCCAGACCGTATGCGAGAGCTGCCGCGGTTGGCTCGTTGATGATGCGCAGAACGTTCAGACCAGCGATCTGACCTGCGTCCTTGGTTGCCTGACGCTGAGCGTCGTTGAAGTATGCGGGAACGGTAATCACTGCGTCGGTGACTTCTTCCTGCAGGTATTCTTCAGCGTCGTGCTTGAGCTTCTGCAGAATACGTGCCGAAACTTCTGGAGCAGTGAGCTTCTTGCCGTCCAGTTCGGTGGTCCAGTCAGTTCCCATGTGGCGCTTAACTGAAGCAACCGTGTTCTTGACGTTCATGACTGCCTGGCGCTTTGCGATTTCACCAACCAGCGAGTCACCGTTCTTGTTGACAGCCACGACCGATGGGGTGGTGCGTCCACCTTCGGCGTTAGCAATAACCTTGGGCTCTCCACCTTCCAGGACAGCCACTACTGAGTTCGTTGTACCGAGGTCGATACCAACTGCGCGTGCCATAAAATCATTCCTCCTCAGAGTTGAGTGCTTTTGACTCAAGCCTTAAACCTTCTACCTGACATGTCAAACCGCATATCAGGAAACTTGCGTTCACTAGACTCAACTTTGGAGGCGCGCCTTTTATTCCGCGGTGCAAAAACTATTCTTTGCGCACATGGCTAGCATGAGAATCAAAGCCTGCAACACAGTTGAGAAAGACTATGAAACCAACGACAGCAATCAGTCTGGGATTGTTCGCCGCTTGGGCCGTCCACGACGCAGAAGAGTTAGTGACGATGGCCCCCACGTCCCGCCGAGTCTTTCGCCAGCTGCCCGATTTTCTCCCCATTCCACAATCACTTCGCGAGCGCGGGTTATCTCAGAAACATGTGAACGTGTCACTTGGCCTCATGGCCGTGCCCGTAGCACTATCAGCCGCCGCAGGGGTCAAGACGAACGGCACATCTCCCTGGTTCCGAGGCGGACTACTCGCTTTTGGAGTACACGGATTTACTCACCTGCTCAGTAGTGTCGCCACACGCAGTTACACGACTGGCGTTGCGACCGCACCGGTGGTCGTCTTGCCTTACTGGTTCATCGCTCGACGTGTTCTCCAACAGAATGGAGTCGAGGGTTCCACGCGGGGAGTCATCGCCACCGCGCTTGCCGCTCTTCCCCTCACCGTAGGCGTCCACTTGATCTCCGCCGCGTTACTGCAAGAAGGCTCGCTCGGACCCGCACGTGAACTCGACAATCGTTTCGCACCGCGTCGCCCAAACCAGTGCTGACACGTAGCACTGATACATCCCAAAACACACAACAAGCGGCCCCGCGCAACACTCTGCGCAGGGCCGCTCGCCTTAAAGTAAGACTTAGAAGTGCTGGTTGAGAAGCTCCTCAGCCTGGCCTTCCCACTTGGCGTAAGCGTCAGGGAACGCGGAAACCTGAACTGCCTGAGCAGCGTCACCAGGTGCCATCTGCTCCCAACCCTGGATCTGCAGAAGACCGTTTGGCGATACTTCAGGGTTCACACCGTAGAAGGACTTGGCAGCGAACACTGGGTCCTGAACCTGCTCAGGGGTACCCCATCCTGCCGATGGGCGCTGCTGGAACAGACCCAAGGAGTCACGGTCACCGTAGTCAACGTTGATGAGGTTGGACTCCTGCGATGCAGTCATGAGGGCGATCTTGATGCCCTGGCGGCTGATGCCATTTTCCTTACCCACCTGAATGATGGTCTTTGCGTTTTCAACCTGTTCTGGGCTGAGGTCAGCGGCAGCAACAGCCTCTGCGTCAGGGAAGGCTGGCTTGGTGCCTTCGGTTGCCATTGCTGGGCCCGTAGCCAGGAAGCCTGCGGCGAGAATTCCGGTTGCAATTGCGGTGCTCGTTGTGATGCGGGTAATTGTCTTCACGATGTTCGCTCCTGTCATGGATTGTTCTCGTTTCCTTGGCCCCAGTTCGCGTCATCTGCAGTGTGCTCATGCTGAACTGCCGGGGAAGTCGAGGAACCGAATCTCGGAGCCAATGTCTACGTTCACACAGGTCAGAGGCCTCAACAACCGATTTTTAGTCAAAGGAATCTCACTGTTCCTTGGCCGATCAATGACCGTCCGAAACCCGAATCACCACCACGAACGGCTTGCACATGCGAAACACACACGAAAGCCCATCACATTTTGAGATGCTCCCTGGCCATCACCTGAAAATTGTCCTCACCTTCGATGAATCCCTCACCCGCGTAGGCTTGGACACATGAACCTCACCGTGACAACGACCTCGGGCATTTTCGAAGGCACCACCTCACGCGACACCCGACGCTGGACCGGAATCCCCTACGCGCACCCGCCGGTGGGGGCAGACCGGTTTCAGGCACCTCGGCCCTTTGAAGCCACCGCTCACACCGACCCCCTTCCCGCAACGCGGTTCTCCAACCCTGTCCCCCAGTTCAACCCCATGGGCGACGGACCCAAGCGGACCGATGACCCCAACTGGCTGACCGTCAACGTGTGGGCGCCGCTCGAACCGGTTGAAAACGCACCGGTCATGGTGTGGATCCATGGGGGTGCGTATGTGGAAGGCTCGGCGGCGAACCCGCTGTACATGGGCGCGGTGTTTGCACAGATGGGCGTGGTGTTCGTGTCGGTGAACTACCGGCTAGGCATCGAAGGTTTCATGGAGTTCCCGGACGCGCCGTCGAACCGTGGCCTGCTCGACCAGGCGCAAGCGCTGCGGTGGGTGCGGGAGAACGCCCAGGCCTTTGGCGGGGACCCAGCGAACGTGACGGCGTTTGGTGAGTCCGCCGGCGCCGGATCCGTCCACTGTCTGCTGGTCATGCCTGAAGCCCAGGGGCTGTGCGACCGCGCGGTCCTCCAGAGCCCACCCGCCATGGTGCTGGAAAAAGAGCTAGCACTGGACGTGACCGCGGAATTCGCAGCCCACGCCACCCAGTTGGGCCTGCCCGTCACGGAACCAACCGCACAGTCCTTTGCCAACCTCACCCCTGAGCAGGGCGAAGAACTCATGGTCGCGTTTTCGCAGGGGCAGGGCCGGTATTTCCCGAGGTGGGGCAAGGCGGCCGCGTTCACCCCGCCTTTGGTTCCGGTTGTCGACGGCACCGTGTTGCCCGCCGATCCGTGGTCTCTGCCGCTCCCGGACGGCGTGGATGTTCTGGTGGGGCACACGCGCGACGAGTTCCGGCTGTTCACCAACCTGATGAACGGCGAGGTGACCAAGGAGCGCGCGTATGAGCGGGTCGGCATGGTGGGGCCCGGATCGCAGCTCCTGGAGGACGCGCAGGGCACCGGGGATCTTGAGGCCGCCCAGTCTCAGGCGCGCGAACTGAGCATGAAGTACGTCAAGGCTCTGGGCGATGTCACGCCTGAGCAGCTGTTCGAGTGGGTCCAAACCGATTACATGTTTACCGTGCCCACCCTTCTGGTCGCCGATGCCGCGCAGAAGCGAGGCACACCCGCGCACTCGTACCTGCTGGCGGTCGCCCCGGACGGTGGCATGGGTTCGCCCCACGTGGCCGACCTTCCGCCGCTGTTCGACTCGTTCCGCTCCTTCCACGGCAAGTTGCTGTACCCCAACCCCACCGAGGCGGACCACGCCTTGGGTCAGCGCATGCGCGAGGCGTGGGTTCAGTTTGCGCGCACCGGCGACCCGGGTTGGGAACCCTGGACGCGCGAGCAGCCCACAACCCGCGTCTTTGGCTACGAGGACCGCACGTGCGCCCACCCGTTCATGGACCGGTTCACAGCCTTTGACCATGCTCCTTCCCGCGCTTTACCCTTACTGGGTAGTAACGAGAGGGCCTCATGACCGAACCGAACAGCACATCCCCAGAAGAACAGCCAGGCTCGCAGGCGCAGTCGCAGGCAGACGCGCGGCCAGACGCGCAGGCGCAGGCAGAACAAGAGCAGTCGCAAGAGACTGACCCACGCCCACAGTCGTTCAAAGACTTGAAACCGTGGGAGGGCGAGGCCCGCACTGGCGACAAGGTTCTCCTGTGGTTCCTGTTCGGTGTACCCGCGTTCTACATGGTGCTGTTGCCGTTCCGCCCCTTCCTGATCGCAAAAATCCCCACTGTGCTTGCGCTCATCACTGGTGCTCGCACGGTCATCGCAGGCGCTGGGGCATTCGCCGCAGTTGAAGGCCGGTCGCTCACCCTGGTGATCCTTGCCGGGCTCTTCGGCATGCTGAAGTTTGACTGGCTGTTCTGGCTAGCCGGCAAAATGTGGGGCGAAGGCGTGGTCAAGCTGTACGCCACGACCCCTGCACAGAAGCGCCAGTTCGACAAGATCAAAAGCATGCCACGGTGGCTGCTCTACATCTTGCTGTTCTTCAGCCGTTTCCCTGGCGTTCCTGGCCCCATCATCGCGCTCATCGCTGGCTGGGGTCGCGTGCGTTTTCTGCCGTACTTCCTGCTCACCGCCGCCGGAGCACTCGTCATATCCGCAGCACTCGCCACTCTGGGCTACGTGATTGGCCAGCCTGCCGTCGACGTCCTCAAAACCATCGACAAGTACGCGATCTTCATTTCGCTTGCACTGGTCTTTGGGCTCATTGCGTGGTCCAGCATTCGCAGCAACAAGAAACGCCAGGCGTCCTAAAAACGCGCCGGTCCGCGCGTTCCTGCGCGCGTTTCCTGTCCGCGCATTCCTGACGCCCGCCTGCTGGGAAGCCCTACCCTCTTTGGGCCAAAGCGAACGGCAACACCGAGGTGGCTCCCGCCTCCCGTAGCAAGCGTCCGGTGATGGCGAAGGTCCAGCGGGAGACGACCTCGGCGTCCACCAACAACGCCGCCCGCCCGTTCACGCGCGCCGCCAACTCCGGGCTCACCGCAAAGGCGTCATGCAGGTTTTTTACCCGGAAAGGCGAGTTGACGTCTGGGCTCCCCGGGTCTTTCAGCGCGTCCAGGGCCCCCGCGTACTCCATGCGCCCGGTGGTGGCGATGCCTCGGGCCAGGGATTCGACCGTGTTGGGGCGAGTGAAACCGGGCACGGCCACTACAACCTGCGGCCGAGGTGGCGCGCTGCGTTCCCCAAGCTCGCCGGCCTTCCACCCCCACTGCGCGAGGACTTGAGTGACCAGCTGGCCAATGTGGTTTGGGATCGGCTGGTCGGGCGCGCCGGGGGCCAGGAATTCGCGCAACACCTGTCCGGGACCCAGGTCGCTGAGCCGGGCAACGGCACGCCCCGGCTCGCACTGCTGGTCAGCAGGGATCTTGCCGCTGAGGTTCACCCCAATCCGGTTGAGGTGCGCCGGCCACTGTTTGCGCGGTTCAATAATGAGCCCCACCCGGTCAAGTTCACTCCGCGCCACGGTTTGTGCTTGCGCGCTCACGGTTTCGTTCCACCACACGCCAGCGCATGTGTCGCACCGCCCGCACGCCACAGCCGTTTCGTCGTCCAACGTCCCCGCCAAGAACACCATGCGGCACTGCGTGGTCTTTTCGTACGCGAGCATTTCGCGGGCCTCATCAGCCCTGGTCTGGGCCACGGCCGCGTAACGTCCAGCGTCATACGTCCACGGCACCCCGGTGCGCACGTATCCCCCGCGCACCCGCTGGGCCGCCCCGTCAACCGTGAGCACTTTCAGCAGCAGCTCCAACCGGTTGCGTTTGATTCCCACCAGTGGTTCCAGCGCGGGGACTGACCGTGGCTCATCTCCCAACGCGTCCAGCACCGCGGTGGCGTCCCGTTCGTTGGGCATGGTGGCGTTGGCGAAGTACTCCCACACGTTTTCGTCGTCGTGCCCGGGCAGCAGGAGCACGTCCGCGGAGTCGGTCGCGCGCCCAGCGCGCCCCACCTGCTGGTAGTACGCGACGGCTGAGCTGGGCGCACCCACGTGGATGACGAACCCCAGGTCCGGTTTGTCGAATCCCATCCCCAGCGCCGAGGTCGCCACCAGCGCCTTCAGCGCGTTCCCCTTGAGTGCGTCCTCGAGTTCGATCCGTTCTTCCGGGTCAGTCCCGCCGGTGTATGCGGCGACCGTGTGGCCCGCATGGCTGAGCGCCGTGGCGATGTCTTGGGCCGCGGATTTGGTGAGCGTGTAGATGATTCCGCTGCCGGTGAAGTCGTTGAGGTATTCGGTGAGCCACGCGATCCGGTGGGCCGCCGAGGTGGTCCCGGCTACCCCTAAGCGCAGACTTGCGCGGGACAAGGGTCCACGGATGACGCGGGTGTTGTGGCCTAACTGGGCGGCAACGTCGTCAACGACGCGGGAATTAGCTGTTGCGGTGGTGGCCAGCACGGGCGTGTTGGCTGGCAGGTGCTCAAGGAGGGCTCCGATTCGCCGGTAGTCGGGCCTAAAGTCGTGTCCCCAGTCGGAAATGCAATGTGCTTCGTCGACCACAATCATGCCCAGCGTGTTTTCTAGCGGGGTGAGCACCGTGTTGACGAACGTGGGGTTGGTGAGGCGTTCGGGCGAAATGAGGAGCACGTCCACGTCACCGGCACGCACCTGGTGTAGCACGTCGTCCCATTCCGCGGCGTTGGCCGAATTGATGGTCAACGCCTTCACCCCGGCCCGCGTAGCCGCGTTCACTTGGTCACGCATGAGCGCAATCAGCGGAGAGATGATGAGCGTGGGGCCTGCGCCTTGTTCGCGTAGCAGGCGGGCGGCCACAAAGTACACGGCAGATTTACCCCACCCGGTGCGTTGCACCACCAGCACGCGGGAACGCTGATCCACAAGAGATTCGATGGCCTCAAATTGGCCGTCACGGAACTGGGCATCAGGGTTGCCCGTGAGTTCGGTCAGGATCGCGCGCGCTCGCTGGTGTAGGGCCTCAGATGCTGTCATGTGGTTCCTCCCGGTCATCACTACACTACTCGCCGCACTACTCACGAATTGCTTTCCCCTGGCTACAGGGCTATGTTTATCCACAAGTTCCGGGGACGGTGAAAGTCCGTACCGGCGGTGATAGTCCGCGACCTGAAACATATGTTTCGGCTGACTCGGTGAAATTCCGAGACCGACAGTCAAAGTCTGGATGGGAGGAACTTGTGGGTGCTTAGCACCCCTTTTCGGGTACCCGTACCCACGTGACCCCTACGGTCAGTGGGAACTACGGGACACCTCGGCCTTCCATCATCCCGGTGTAAACGGGAGGTCAGATGGAAGCTCTTCACTCAGCCACACGCGCGGCCCTTGACGCCGCAGCCCGTGGCGTGCGCGGCGCAAATCCGCTGGTAGGCGCGGCAGTGCTGTGGGACGACGGCACGTTCACAACCGGCTACCACGCAGGCGCAGGCACCCCGCACGCGGAACCTGACGCAATCCGCAACGATTCTCCCCGCTCAACAGCCGGGGCCACCCTAGTTGTCACACTCGAACCCTGCTCCCACACCGGACGCACCGGCCCGTGTACACAAACCATCATCGACGCTGGCATCACACGGGTCATCATCGCCAGTCGTGACCCCAACCCGCAGGCTTCCGGAGGCGCCCAGATCCTCACAGAGGCGGGTGTGGAAGTCATTTTCCTCAACGACCTCGGGCAGTCATGGGCGCGCGAACTGGCGACCCGCGCGCACAACCTCAACGCCCGCTGGTTCACCGCCGTCACACACGACCGGCCGTTCATCACCGCGAAGATTGCGCAGAGCCTGGACGGGTGCGTGGCCGCTCGCGACCGGACGAGTCAGTGGATCACGGGGGCGGAGTCGCGGGCGCATGCGCACCTGACGCGTACCCGGGTGGACGCGATCGCGGTGGGCACCGGCACGGCCCTGGCCGACAACCCGCGCCTGACCGCCCGTGCTGGTGGCTCTCCTCGCCAACCCATCCCCGTGGTATTCGGGTCAACGCCGCTACCTGAGGGTTCGCACCTTGCCCGCAACCCGCGCACGCTCACGTACTCGGAGGTGGGTGCGAGGTTGCGTGACCTCCGCCGCCGAGGTGTTTCCCACCTTCTCGTGGAAGGTGGCCCCACGCTGCTGGCCCACTTTCTGCAACACGATCTTGTCGATGAACTCCACGTGTACACCGCGCCACTGTTGTTGGGCGACGGAGTCCGCTCCCCGCTCAGTGTGGACACGCTGGCTCACGCTCTGAAGTTTGTGCCCGATGCCCCGCCTGAAGCGCTGGGCTCCGATACGTTTACCCGCTTCATGAAAGAGGCGTGATGTTTACAGGAATTGTGCAAAAGGTGGTGCCGGTTCACGCGGTCGAGCACCGTGACGGCTACGCGCGGATCGTGTTGGACACCGGGGAACTCACCGCCGACCTGCCACCGGGCGGGTCGCTGGCGGTGAACGGCGTGTGCCTGACGGAAACCGAGTCCCCTGCGAGCGCCGACCGTTTCACGGCTCACGTCATGGAAGAGACCCTGCGGCTCACCAACCTGGGAGGCTTGGGTGCTGGTTCGGTCGTCAATGTTGAGCGGTGCCTGGCTGTGACGGACAGGTTGGACGGCCACATTGTGCAAGGTCACGTTGACGCTGTGGGTGAAGTGCTCACGGTGGCTGAATTAGCTGGGTCCCGGATTGTGCGCGTCTCCGTTCCCGAACGCTTAGCTCCGCTCATGGCGGTGAAAGGGTCGGTTGCGCTTAACGGGGTGAGCCTTACGATCACTGCGGTCAGTGACCCGACACCTCGGGGCGGGGATGGGCCTGTCCACTGGGTTGAAGTGTCCCTGATCCCCGCCACGTGCGAAAACACCACTTTCGGAACAGCCCGAGTGGGCGATCTGGTCAACGTCGAAGCCGATGTTGTCGCCCGCTACACCGCCCGCCTCAACCAGTTTGGTACGACAAAGGAAAACTCATGACTGTGCTTGACTCAATCGACCACGCCATCGCCGAGCTCAAACGGGGTCGCCCCATCGTGGTGGTCGACGATGAGGACCGCGAAAACGAAGGCGACCTCATCATGCCCGCCCGCACCGTCACACCGGAGTGGATGGGGTTCATGGTGAGGCACACCTCGGGAGTTGTTTGCGTGCCCATGCTGCCGGAACGGGCAGCGGAACTGGGGTTGCACCCCATGGTGGCCAACAACCAGGACCCCAAAAGCACCGCGTACACCGTCTCCTGCGACGCGGCCGCCGGGGTTTCGACCGGCATCAGCGCCGCCGACCGCGCCCACACCGCGAACCTGCTGGCCAACCCGGACTCTGACGCCTCGGACTTCACCCGCCCTGGCCACATGTTCCCACTCATCGCCAAGCCCGGCGGGGTGCGTGAGCGCGACGGGCACACGGAAGCCGGGGTCGAATTTGCGCGCCTAGCCGGGTTCGAACCCGTTGCGGTGATCGCCGAAATCGTCCACGACGACGGCTCCATGATGCGCACACCAGACCTGCGCGGGTTCGCTGACCAGCACGAACTCGCGCTCGTGTCCATTCACGACCTGACGACCTGGCTCAACGCCCATGACGCAACCCCGCACCCGCGCACCGGGCAGTGCAAGGTGACTGGCACCTCGGCGGTTGACCTACCCACCCCGTGGGGCACGTTCGCCATGCGCGCGTGGACCGGGCCCAGCGGGGCGGAGCACGTCACCTTGGAACGCCCTGGGCTCCCCGCAGCAGGCGACCAGCAGGACGCGCCACTTGTCCGGGTGCATTCGGAGTGCGTGACGGGCGATGTGTTCGGGTCCATGCGCTGCGACTGTGGTGAGCAGCTGCACGAATCCTTGCGTCTGATCAGCGAACACGGCGGTCTGCTGGTGTACGTGGGCGGGCACGAAGGTCGCGGCATTGGGCTGGCGAACAAGGTTCGCGCGTACGCGCTGCAGGATGCGGGGCTGGACACGTTGGATGCGAACACTCGGCTGGGTCTGCCAGCTGACGCGCGTTCCTACGCCGAGGTGGCCGCGGTTCTGCGCGCCTGCGGACTGACCCGAGTGCGGCTGGTGACGAACAACCCTGACAAGGTCGCTGGGCTAGAGGAACACGGGGTTTCGGTGGCGGAACGGGTGCCCGTCGAGGTGCCGGCTACCGCGCACAACGCGCGGTATTTGTGGACCAAGGCTCAGCGTATGGGACACATTTTGAACACTCACGAAAGGGTAGGGGCATGAAAACAGGTGCGCCAGTTGTCGAGGTAGTTAAGCAGTCTGCGCGCGTGGCCGTTGTGGCAGCGCAGTGGCACCAGCAGATCATGGATGGGCTGATTGCGGGGGCGGTCAGGGCCGCGGAAGAGGCCGAGGTGGAAATGGAGCTCTTCCGTGTTCCGGGGAGTTTCGAGTTGCCTGTTGTTGCGCAGGCGGCGGCCGCGCAGTTCGATGCGGTGGTGGCGTTGGGGGTGGTGATTCGTGGCGAGACTCCGCACTTTGACTACGTGTGTTCGGCTGTCACGGACGGCCTCAACCGGGTGTCGTTGGACGCGCGTGTGCCGGTTGGGTTCGGCCTACTCACGTGTGACACCGAACAGCAGGCGATTGACCGGGCCGGTGGACCAGGGGCTTCGGAGGACAAAGGCCACGAAGCGATGACCGCGGCCTTGAATACCCTGGCCGTGCTTAACCGCATGTGAGAGCGTAGAATGCGCGATATGACGCAGTTCATCAAGGTCGTTCACACGCTCCACTACTTTGCCGAGGCACTCAGCTGGGGAGCCATCGCGTACTCTGCGTTCCTCATTTTTGGACGAGGGTGGTTGGGCATTCTGTGTGGAGGTCTGGCGCTGATCGCCACGATTTCGGTGTGGTCCCTGTTCGCGTCCTCGCGTGCGTTTTTCCGCAGTCCCATCGCGGTCGTGGCGTCGCGCGTTGTGCTTTACGCGTTAGCTGTTGCGGGGCTCGTGGTGGCCGGGTTGTGGATTGAAGCAGTGATCTTGGCTGTTCTTCTGGTGATCACAGAAGGAATCCTCATCGCGTTCAAATCCCACCCGGCCTTACACCCGCACAGCGGTGGCCAGGCCAGGTTGGTGTCTGACGCGAATCCAAAGGCTGCCGAGCGGCGCGCGCCTTCCAACCGTGGCCCGCGCATTGTGCCTGGAGTGCAGGCGACTTCGGGGGAGCAACGAACCGGGCAGTTCATGTCCCGGCGTGAAGCCCGGATGGCTCGCGAGGCTCAGGCGAAGAGCGGTGGGGCTGATGCTGGTGGGAAGCCAGAATCAACGGCGCAGGCTGGTGAGGTGAAAGCCGGCAACGAGCAAACTGGTGGATCGACCTCCGCCCGCATCGTTGGTGAAACGCCTAAGCGACCGCGCAAGAAGAAGCGCTGAAGTTACTCAGGCCCAAACAACGCAAAGCGAGCGAAACTACGCATTATATTGCGTAGTTTCGCTCGCTTTGCGCCG
>ERZ1031273.494-NODE-494-length-12832-cov-7.619472_pt1 | contig 12832 bp, 12 predicted proteins | sample MGYA00516575_ERZ1031273 | MGnify/ENA primary metagenome ERZ1031273 (study PRJEB33718, sample SAMN03159816) | human skin metagenome | collected 2014-02-25 | study: EMG produced TPA metagenomics assembly of the PRJNA266117 data set (Human skin bacterial metagenome... | reverse complement strand
GTTTTTCCAGAAAGTCTATAGAGTTTTCCGAAAAAGTCTATAGAGTATTTTCCGAAAGTCTATAGAGTATTTTCCGAAAGTCTATAGACTTTTTTCCGACCGCCTTGTACAAACGATCCGTCACCTCCCATCCTCCTCGCCGATGCCTTCGTATAAACAATCCGTTCCCTCCTATCCTCCGCTCCGTTTCCTTCGTATAAACAATCCGTTCCCTCCCATCCTCCACTCCGTTTCCTTCGAATAAACATTCCGTTCCCTCCCATCCTCCGCTCCGTCACCACCATTTCTCAAATTCGTCACCACCGATCTCAGATCCAACATCTTTATAAAGATGACCTATTCTGAGGGCAAATGCTATCAACAAAGCAGGGAGATACGAAATGACGGATCATTAAAATCCGTTATTACTATCCAAAGGAGTTCTGCTGTGTGGTGCCTATCAGACTATTCCCCTACCCAAAGAGATGGGAGCATGCTTGATTCCGATCATACTGCACATATTTCTTTCTTCTTTGTAGCATTGTCAATATCTGAACAATTGGTACATTTACCAAAGCGAAGAGAAAATAAGTTGCATTATGACTATCTTTCAACTAAATAACTGGGCAAGTTGCTCTATAGACGACTCACACTGCCTTGCCTCCCTTTTAGCAATCTATGCTCCGGAAATAGCTCACACTCCATGCGAAGCCCGATGTGCATACGCTCATGATCACACAAGAAACATTATACACAAAGTAACCCTATAATAAAACCGATTGGTAGTATGAAAAAGATTATTCCCTTACTATTTACACTGTTCATTGCAGTTGCGTGTCAAAAACCGGAACCCACATTACCGCCCAACCCGGAGCCTACGCCTACACCCTCCCCCACACCCACACCGAATCCGACACCGCAGAACAGCTTTAAGGCAGTATTCACGGCAAATCCATCCATTTTTAGTGCACAAGGAGGAGATGGAATTGTGGAGGGCATTCTACAAGAATTCTCGCCTGAGGGGAAAATGGTTTCCGAAAAAGCACTCAAGAAGGATGATTTTATGGTAGCGCTCAAGTCGGGAGATGCCACACAAATGACCATCGACAATACTGCCAAAACGTTTGTGATAACTAATGGAGAGGCCGAAGCGCTCTTTGTCCTTGAAGCAAAAGTTATAAACAAAGAAAACCTCTCCCAAGAACTTACCATCAAGCGGAAAAAAGCTCAGGGAACGAAACCAACCATTCTGCTTCCCTTGGAATATGTTACCGAGTATAATATGAATCCGGAGGGAAGCGGGTTCGTCACTACCCATGCCACTGATGGAAGTGGATTGTTTTCCTTCAAGGACGCAGTTGCCAAGTTTAAAGACATAACCATTTCCGGTAAAAAGTATCACCTTCCCTCTAAGGAGGAGTGGCTCGCCATTGTGCCGGAATACGCAAGGAGGGATTATGTCAATTTTGCTATGGACGTAATATATGACAATATCTCTGAAACCGTTGTGGTTGGCGGAAAAACAATCACCTCCTCAAATGACTACAGAGGAAATGTAAACGGCATTGCGTACGCGCTTCGTTACAAAGGAACTGAGTTTTTTTCTGCTTGGAAATATGAGTTTAAGAAGATAGACAATCACCAAGTGCTGAGCATCACAGCGCGTCCCGTAGGCAGCTCCGTTACAATTGACGACATTATGAAACCGATCTTTTGGGAAACTGATGCGTCAATGAACGTAGTACGTATATTTCCTGCTTGTGGTTTTAGCTTTATGGGCGAATTAGAAAGCGTCGGTTCATATGGTTATTATTGGTCTTCGTCTGATGATGGTAGCGGATACGCTTGGGCCATGAACTATCGTGATTCCTTTGCAGATGTTTATTCCGAAAATGCCAATAAGGGAACGGCTATCCGTCTCTTTTACTCAGACAATTAAACAAGGTAAACCGATACAACAAAGAATAAGTCAATAAACTTACCAAGAAGCGACCTTTCTTTGCAAGAGCTTCTGTAAGGCCCTCAAAAGGTACGTACTTTTCAAAGGTGGGGTACGTACCTTACCTTTAAAACCTATATAACTTCGCGCAACTAGGTTCATTCCTAATTTTCTTCCGTAAGCAACTTTGTGAAATTACGGATGTAACAGTTTCTTTCCGAAGGGTTGTATCAACATAAGAGAAATAGGGACTTTTGTTCACTGGATTCAACATATTGATACAAGAAAATAACAATGTTGCAAAGAAGAGTTTACAATATCGGATTATTTACTATCTTTGCCTCGGAAAAAGGAAACGTATGATTGAGACGCTTTACAGAACCCACGATTACTTGTTGCGGAACAAGCCCAAAACCTTGTTGCGAGGGCTATTCCACGAATTGGACGAAACGCAGCAACTAATTGGTATAGAGGGGAGTAGAGGCATCGGAAAGACCATATTTCTTTTGGACTGGGCAAAGCAACACTACGGGGTTGCCAACCGTGCATGCCTATACGTCAATCTGAATCAGTTCCTCTTTACCACAACAAGCCTCACGGAGTTTGCTTCGGATTTTGTGTCCCGAGGGGGCAAAACGCTTCTTTTAGATCAAATATTCAAATACCCGGGCTGGCAGGGCGAGCTGAAGGAGTGCAGCCGGAAGTTCCCGGAACTACAGATTATCTATACCACTTCGGTGAGTGATCCCTCCAATAGCGAGCCGATCAAAGGCAGTGCAAACTACTTCCTGCCTGGGCTTTCGCTACGAGAGTTCTTAATGCTGGAGAGCGGCATTGAGTTACCGACCATAAGTTGGGCGGATCTGCCTACCAAGCATGTAGAATTTGCCCACTATATTATGGAGCAGGTTAATCCGCTCACGCGAATTTCGGATTATCTGCACCACGGCTATTACCCATTCTACCGAGAAGAGCGGAATTATTCGGAAAACCTTTTGAAGAACGTCAACATGACGCTTGAGGTTGACTTAATGTATATCCGCAACATAGACCAGAGGATGCTGCCCAAACTGCGCAAACTGCTCTATTTGGTTGCGCTGAATGCGTCTGCACCGCTCAACGTTTCGCGCCTATCAAAGGAGTTGGAATTAAGCCGAACCACGGTAGTTAATTACCTTCTTGCTATGTCGGATGCGCATCTGATCCGTTTGGTACCGCGCCGTAGCTCGATGGGGAAAAGCTCTCCGAAGACGCCGTCGATGGTTTATATGGAGAATTCGAACCTATATCGTTTGATGCATCCGTCAATGTCCGACGAGAACATTGTACATCGCACGTTCTTTCAGTGCAACGTAGGGTTGCAACACCACATCGAACATCCACAGCACGCAGCGGAAACCTTTATCGTGGACGATGAATTTTGCTTTGGGATGGATCGCATGCCACGAGTAAAGGACGCATACCGGCAGTTTCGTATAGAAGCAAACAGTACCATCGGAAAGGGCGAAAGCCTGCCACTATGGCTGTTCGGCTTTCTGTACTGAAGTCGGCACTATGAAAAGCAATTATAAGGAAACAATAGAATAAGAGAAACACATCATTTATGGCAAAAACCACAAAAAAGATGACTTGCGACGGGAATACCGCCGCTGCGCACATCGCTTATATGTTTAGTGAAGTGGCAGCCATTTATCCCATCACGCCATCCTCCACGATGGCAGAACTGGTGGATGAATGGGCCTCACAGAAGCGGAAGAATATCTTCGGAGAGGTAGTCCACGTTGAGGAAATGCAGAGCGAAGCGGGAGCCGCTGCCGCTATGCACGGATCGCTTCAGGCAGGCGCGCTGACCACTACGTTTACAGCCTCTCAGGGCTTACTGCTGATGATACCGAATATGTACAAGATGGCAGGAGAACTTCTTCCCGGCGTATTCCACGTATCGGCACGCGCACTTGCCGCTCAGGCTCTATCCATATTTGGCGACCATCAGGACGTAATGGCAGCACGCTCCACCGGCTTTGCCCAATTGGTAACCGGTTCCGTACAGGAAGTGATGGATTTGGCTGCCGTAGCGCATTTGGCAGCTCTGAAATGCCGTGTGCCCTTTATCCACTTCTTCGACGGGTTCCGCACTTCTCACGAAATTCAAAAGATTGACGCACTTACAGACGACGATTTGCGTCCGCTTATTGATAGAGATGCGCTGGAAGCTTTCCGCAAACGGGCTCTATCGCCTAATCATCCGGTAACACGCGGAACGGCTCAGAATGGGGATATATACTTCCAAGCAAGGGAAGCCGCCAACAAGTTCTACGAAGCTATCCCTGAAGTGGTTCAGGAAACGATGGATCAACTCGCCAAGATAACCGGACGCAGCTACAAGCTATTCGATTATTACGGAGCGGAAGATGCCGAAAATATCATCATTGCCATGGGCAGTGTAACGGAAACCACCCGTCAGGTTATTGATCACCTTGCCGCAGAAGGGCGTAAGGTGGGACTGCTCGCCATACATCTATACCGTCCGTTCAGTATCAAGCACTTTATGGAAGCGCTACCCAAGTCGGTTAAGCGCATTGCCGTTTTGGATCGTTCCAAGGAACCGGGAGCCGAAGGCGAACCACTCTATATGGACGTAAAGGGAGCTTTCTATGGTAGTAAGAACACTCCTCTCATTGTAGGCGGTAGGTACGGACTTTCGTCCAAAGACGTAACACCGGCACAAATCCTTTCCGTATACGACAACCTCGACCTACCGATGCCGAAAGATCACTTTACCATCGGTATTGTGGACGATATAACCTTCACCTCGCTACCCGTAAAGGATGAGTTGCTCATTAACGAAGGTGCCTTTGAAGCTAAATTCTTTGGTTTGGGAGCCGATGGTACGGTTGGCGCAAACAAAAACTCGGTAAAGATTATCGGTGATAATACGGATAAGTATTGCCAAGCCTACTTTGCTTACGACTCCAAGAAATCCGGCGGATTTACCGCATCACACCTGCGTTTTGGGGATAGACCCATTCGCTCAACCTATCTGGTGGTTACGCCCGATTTTGTAGCTTGCCACGTACCGGCATACTTACGTATGTACGATGTAATGAAAGGGTTGAAGAAAGGCGGCTCGTTCCTATTGAACGCCATCTGGGATAAGGACGAAATTGAGCAGCACCTCCCCAATAAGATTAAGCGTTATTTAGCGCAAAACAACATTAAGTTCTATGCCATTAACGCTACTGCCATCGCGCAGGAAATAGGGCTCGGCAACCGAACCAACACCATCCTTCAATCCGCTTTCTTCAAGATCGCCAACGTGATCCCTTACGACCAAGCCGTTGATGAAATGAAGAAGTTCATTGTTAAGAGCTACGGACGCAAAGGTGAAGCCGTTGTAAACATGAACTATCAGGCAGTTGATCGCGGTTCGGAAGTAGTTGAAATCCCCGTAAAAGCGGAATGGGCTTCGCTGCCTGATGATGAAGCGGTTAAGCATCCGTACGATTCCGATTTTGTACATAACGTAGTTCGCGTAATTAACGCCCAGCAAGGCGACTCGCTGCCCGTATCCACGTTCGTGGGCCGTGAGGACGGAACTTGGGAAAACGGTACTGCCGATAGCGAAAAGCGCGGAGTTGCCGCCTTTGTTCCGCGTTGGATTAGCGAAAACTGTATCCAGTGTAACCAGTGTGCCTACGTATGCCCTCACGCCACGATTCGTCCCTTCCTCCTCGATGAAGCCGAACGCAACGCTACGGGGCTAACTACCCTCAATGCCATCGGCAAGGGTCTAAAGGAAGCCGACCTTGGGTTCCGCATACAGGTAAATGTATTGGACTGCTTGGGATGCGGCAATTGCGCCAGCGTTTGTCCCGGAAACAAGAACGGGAAAGCACTGGAAATGGTCGCTTTGGACGATGAAGAACGCAAAGAACAGCGCAATTGGGATCTTGCCCGCCACGAAGTGACCAATAAGGCTCATTTAGTAGATGTTACTTCTAACGTAAAGAACTCGCAGTTTGCTCAGCCGTTGTTTGAATACTCAGGTGCTTGTGCCGGTTGTGGCGAAACGCCTTACGTAAAATTGCTCACCCAATTGTTCGGTTCGCGCCAATTGGTCGCCAATGCCACCGGTTGTTCCTCCATCTACTCGGCAAGTGCGCCCTCAACACCTTATACTACCAATCCGTGTGGTCAGGGGCCTGCATGGGCTAACTCGCTCTTTGAAGATAACGCCGAATTCGGTTTAGGTATGGTTCTGGCACAAGACGCACGCCGCAACCAGCTGAAAAGTGAAGTTGAACGCGTAGTCGAAGCGAAAGAGGCCGACGAAAAACTTCTGCCCCTCTTGAGCGAGTGGCTCGAAAACTTCGATAATTCAGCGGAAACGCGACGGCTCAGCGACGCCATTCTGCCGATTCTGAATACCGATAAGCATCGGAACGAGACATTTAACCTACTGAAGGACAACTTCCTCAAACCGAGCCAATGGATTATTGGTGGTGACGGTTGGGCGTACGATATCGGCTTCGGTGGGCTTGACCACGTGCTTGCTTCCGGCAAAAACGTAAACGTATTGGTATTGGATACTGAAGTGTACTCCAACACGGGCGGCCAATCCTCCAAGAGTACTCCTTTAGGCGCTATTGCCAAGTTTGCCTCTTCCGGTAAACGTGTACACAAAAAGGACCTCGGGCTGATCGCTACCACCTACGGATACGTATTTGTGGCACAGATCGCTATGGGAGCCAACCATGCGCACACGCTCAAAATGATTCGCGAAGCGGAAGCCTATCCCGGCCCCTCGCTCGTTATTGCTTATTCGCCCTGTATCTCGCACGGACTTAAGGGCGGTATGGGTAAGAGCCAGGCCGAAGAAGCCCGCGCCGTAGAATGCGGTTATTGGCACTTGTGGCACTACGATCCCCGTCTGGAGGATGAAGGCAAACGCCCATTCGTTCTCGATAGTAAAGAACCGGATTGGAGTAAATTCAAAGACTTCCTGAAGGGCGAAGTGCGCTTCTCCTCTTTGTACAAGATGTTCCCCACGGAAGCAGACGAATTGGCGGATGCATCGCTCCGCGCCGCTATGCAGCGCTACTCGGGCTACGTACTCCGTAGCAATATGGATCCGGTTACACTACCGGGAATGCCTGACAAAGTTGAATAACAAACGTAGCTAAGCGGCACTAAGCCGCGGACACACACTCTTCATTATTAGGGACAGATCGGATTAACCTCCAATCTGTCCCTTTTCTTTTCTTCCTCGATTCAGTAAGCCACTCCCCTACTTCTGCAACAAGGCATTACCAATTTAGTTTGTATCTTTGGCGTGTCTGAAAACGAATACATTATGAATAAGATAGACCCCTCCGTAATAGAGAAACTAAAGCCTATTGCGATACACAATGGTTGGGATGAAATTTACGAAGATAAAGCTCTGTTTTACGGCAAACCAGTCTTTCAGTTGCGAAGCTCCGCTATACCTTGGGGAGCTAAAGTTGGGTATCCTCACTTGTATTCCGTTGATGATGGATTGAAAGTCTTTGCACTGAGTCTTGATGAAATAAGAGCCGTTTCACAGCTTAGAGAAGGAGTCGGTAATCTTATTGAACATTTGGGGGCTCACTAGGAGACTATCAACTCCAAGTAATTCAATCTTTCACTTTGAGCCATATTGCCCCAGATTTCCTTACCTATCGTTGGCATTTCTTTGCCACATGCGTGAACTTTGGACACCAAAAGCCCCCACGAGCGTATCACGCTGTGAGGGCTTGCAACCTGTCAAAATAAAGCAATCACTTGCTTCATTCTATGCACCTAATGGCTTGACGATCTCCACTCTCAGTCCGAGGGCTGAGATGATGCGGTAAAAAAGCCCTACACTCGGCTCCACAGAGCCGGTTTCTATTTTAGAAATATACGACTTTGAGGTGCCGACACGCGCTGCAAGCTCAGCCTGCGTTAGTCCTACCTCTTTTCTAGCCTCAAGGAGTATCTGAGATGCGTAGAATGCTCGTGCCTCCTCCTCGAAGGCATTGCGACTTTCCGTGCCCTCAGCCCCATATCGGCTGTCAAGTATAACGTCATAGTCCTCGATCTTGTGATTGTTTGTCTGCATAATACATCTCTTTAATCTTTAGTGCCTTGTAAATTTCCCTGCGAGGTGTCTTCTGAGTTTTCTTCTGAAACCCATTGAGCAGTATCACGATGTCTCCCTCGTCAAAGATAAAGAACAGTCGATAGATATTTCCCCTGACGCTAATCCTAAGCTCGAAAAGCCCATCACTTATCATCTTGACAAATCTACTAGACAGTCGCTCCTCGCTCTTGAGGAGCTGTAGCACGTAATCTATCTTACGTAGAACCTCCTTGTCTAAGGTTTTTGCAAAAGCTTGGAAATAACCCCCATAGGTCTTTATCCGTCTGTTCATACAGCAAAGGTATACAAAGTTTCCATATATAGCTACCTTATTTGTGAGCTCTATTGTCGTGTCCGATTTCTGACACCGCTCTGATCGCTATCATTGCGTGTCTTATGGTGCGATTCCGCACCTTAATGAGCTGTGTCAGCGAAGGTATCAGTTGCGAGTGCCACCGGAGGTACGTAAAAGGTATATACCTTTGAGCAAATAGGTATATACGTATTGACGAAAAGGTATATAGGTTTCCCGCAAAAGGTATATAGGTACTGGGAGATACTTATATACGTACGTCCACACAAAAGAGAGGCTGTAATGAGGGGTAGGGATTAGCTTCAGAAGAGATTACGTTGATCCGGGAATATACATTCCGACACATATCAACGGATGGGTTATTGTGCGATTAGTTTGTATCTTTGTAGTGCAACTCCTTCGGGAGGAGCCGTCCACTGCGGAGACGTTAAAAGGCTTTAGTGTGATTTCCTAAAGTAATTGGAGGAGTGTAATTACACTCGCAGACGATGGTCACACACTCAAGAGTGGGAATTTATTCTCACTCTTGTTTATCTTATATGCTCCTCTAACCATCCTGCGTTTTTTACCGAAAACTTTTTTCTATCTGTTTCGCAATACTGCCCCCTGTGGTTTAGTAGTATGAGTTTTGTATTCTTGCACTATCCGTATCGGATCCCTTTTATAGGGTCTAATAGCTTAACTTGTCCTTGAACGTCCAAACACCAGAGTAGGCAATTCGCCAGACGACCAATTTTGCTCTATCTTGTTGAATAGTCAACTCATCAAAATAGGCTTTCATCTGCTCCTATTTATTGAGTTGGATTTAGATTTGACTTCTATTTCTTCGGAAGCACAACTAAGAATACGGAACAATCCTCCGCAACACGTGCGTTCATAACCATTCTATACAAATATGAATTATAACCGAAACGTCATTTAAACGAATTATTAATCACTTTATTTTTAATGAAAGCGTCCCCTTACCGAGTCAATCTGTCGGAAGGGGACGCTTGTTATCTATCAAGTTGATAAAACAGGCAATAGAAAACCCGACGGAAACGGTATCTGACAGTCTCCGGCGGGCAAGAAAGGGCTTTGTACTACATCAAGAGCGCACCGCAGCACGATACGCTCCCGGTCGTGCCCAAAATGAAAGAATAACTATTCTGCTTTTTGCTCTTCGGCTTCAGGAGCAGTTGCTTCCGCAACCTTTTGCGTTTGTTCCGGAGCTGCTTCAGCTTGCTTCTTGGCGGCAGTACCGCGTGAACGACGCGTACGACGCGTAGCTTTCTTTTCGGTCTTTTTGCCTTCCTTGAGCATATTTTCGTTGAAGTCAACCAACTCGATAATGCACATTTCGGCATTATCGCCCAAACGATAGCCGGTGCGCAGGATACGCGTGTATCCACCGGGCCGTTCGGCCACCTTTTCGCTTACCTTTCCGTACAATTCCTTAACGGCTTCCTTGTTGCCGAGGTAGGAAAATACGATACGGCGAGAGTGCGTGGTATCCTCTTTGGAGCGCGTAATGATGGGTTCTACATACACGCGTAAAGCCTTTGCCTTAGCGAGTGTTGTGGAGATACGCTTGTGCATTATGAGCGATGCAGCCATATTGCTGAGCATCGCATCGCGATGTGCCTTATTGCGCCCCAGATGATTGAATTTTTTATTATGTCGCATAAGTAGATTTAGTCGTTGTCTAAGTTATACTTGTCGAGATCCATACCAAATTCCAGCCCAATGGAATCAAGATATTCGGTAAGTTCCTCAAGCGTCTTTTTTCCGAAGTTGCGGAATTTGAGCAGTTCGCTCTGTTCATGGCTCACGAGGTCAGCGAGTGTGTGCACATTGCTACCGATCAAGCAATTACGTGCTCTTACGGTAAAGTCGCAATCCTTAATATCACTCTTCAGCAACTGACGTACGCGAATCGTTTCGGGATCCATATCGCCGGTAGCGCTTTCCGTTTCCATCTGACGAACCACGAGACAATCATCGCCTGCAAACAGACGGAAATGCTCAATGAGTATAGCCGCAGCCTGCTGCATAGCGTCCTTTGGATTGATTGTTCCATCGGTTTCCACCTCTAAGATCAACTTTTCATAGTCAGTCTTCTGTTCTACACGGAAGTTTTCCGTACGGAACATTACCTTACGAATCGGTGTATAAATCGAATCGATAGGTATGGTGTTGATGGCATCTTCAGGCGTTTTATTGTCTTCGGCAGGATGATAGCCACGTCCCTTATTGATTACCAAATCAATGTTGAAAGCGGCATTCTTGCCCAAATGACAGATTTCCAACTCCGGATTGATCACTTCAAAGGAGGTAAGCTTGTCGTTAAGGTCACCGGCCTTGAATACGTCACGACCGGAAACGGAAAGCGACACGCTCTCAGTAACGACATTTTCAGCCGTAGGAGCAAGCCTCACCTGCTTGAGATTGAGGATAATATTGGTTACATCCTCCAACACACCCGGAATGGTGGCAAACTCGTGATCCACTCCTTCAATACGAATCGAAGCGAGCGCGTAACCCTCAATGGAAGAGAGCAAAATACGGCGTAGGGCATTGCCAATTGTAATGCCGTATCCCGGCTCCAAGGGACTCAACTCAAAGCGCGCCGTACGCTTGTCGACCCCCTCCAACATGATTAGTTTATCGGGTTTCTGGAATGCTAATATCGCCATTGTTACTGCTCCTAAGGGATTACTTCGAATACAATTCTACGATCAATTGTTCCTTGATGTTTTCAGGAATATCTTCGCGCTGCGGTATGTTGAGAAGTTTACCGCTCATGGACGAATTGTCCCATGCAAGCCAGGAGTATTTGGCATGATTGAAACCTGCCAATGAACTCTGTATTACCTCCATGCTCTTATCCTTCGGACGAACAGAGATAATCTGACCGGGCTGAACGTGGTAAGACGGTATATTTACAATCTTGCCATCTACTTCAATGTGACGGTGGCTCACCAGCTGACGAGCGGCAGCACGGGTACGAGCCAAGCCGAGCCGATAGACGATATTGTCCAATCGACTTTCAAGGAGTTGAAGAAGTACTTCACCGGTGACCCCCTTGGAGCGCTGTGCACTCTTAAATAGGTTACGGAACTGACGTTCCAAAACTCCGTATGTATATTTAGCCTTTTGCTTTTCGCCCAACTGAAGGCTATATTCGCTCTGTTTGCGACGGCGTCCGTTGCCGTGCTCGCCGGGGGCATAGTTCTTCTTGCTCAGTACCTTATCCGGACCGAAAAGAGGCTCACCAAACCGACGGGATATCTTTGATTTTGGACCTGTATATCTTGCCATTTTTCTTTTTGTCTATTTTCTGTAGTATGTTCGCTGTTCTATATAAGTGCGTTTACTTTACTGACTATCTTCCACTCAATTTATCCGAGAAACCCTTTGCTTTTCGGGCAGCCGCAGATCTAATCATTAAGAGAGGGAAAAAGCGATTAGATCAACCCAAAGAGGAGGAAAAATCCCGATATTCTTAGTCCGCTAAGCTCGCACTTTTCATTATATACTTGAACGTCTATACTACAAGGAATACTCTATACTTACACAGATTGCTTGATGTAGATAATCAAACTTTACGTCTTTTGGGAGGACGGCATCCGTTATGAGGCAGCGGAGTAACATCCACAATCTCGGTAATTTGCAATCCGCTTGCATCCAAAGTACGGATAGCAGATTCGCGTCCGTTACCCGGTCCTTTTACAAAAACCTTAACTTTGCGCATTCCCAAATCATATGCAGCCTTGGCACAATCCTGAACCGCCATCTGCGCTGCATAGGGAGTATTCTTTTTGGAACTTCTAAAGCCCATTTTGCCGGCACTTGACCAACTGATCACTTGACCATCAGTGTTAGTAAGGGCAACGATGATGTTATTAAAAGAAGAGTGAATATGAGCCTCTCCCTGTGCATCGACGCGCACAACACGCTTCTTTGCTGTAGCTTTCTTTGCCATAAATCCTATTACTTAGTAGCTTTTTTCTTGTTAGCAACCGTTTTCTTCTTACCCTTACGCGTACGAGCGTTGTTTTTCGTACTCTGACCACGAACGGGCAAGCCGGCACGATGGCGAATACCACGATAGCAGCCAATATCCATCAAACGCTTGATATTAAGCTGTGTTTCGCTGCGCAAATCGCCTTCTACTCTATATTCGGCACTAATGATCTCGCGGATCTTAGAGGCTTCATCATCGGTCCAGTCCATAACCTTGGTCATCGGGTCTACACCCGCCTTCGACAAGATATATGCGGCACTGCTGCGGCCTATTCCGTAAATATAGGTCAAGGCAATTTCTCCTCTCTTGTTTTGGGGCAAATCAACGCCCACAATTCTTATAGCCATATACTCTATACTTAGTTTTTGTTTTTACTTATAAGCTTCATCCCTGACGCTGCTTAAACCTGTCTCTTATACACATCTCCGAGCCCACGAGACCGAGGCTGATCTC
>ERZ1031273.492-NODE-492-length-12953-cov-8.829043_pt1 | contig 12953 bp, 7 predicted proteins | sample MGYA00516575_ERZ1031273 | MGnify/ENA primary metagenome ERZ1031273 (study PRJEB33718, sample SAMN03159816) | human skin metagenome | collected 2014-02-25 | study: EMG produced TPA metagenomics assembly of the PRJNA266117 data set (Human skin bacterial metagenome... | reverse complement strand
TGGCGAAGTATATCGGATAGTGTATAGGACGCAGGGGCGTGGCGTACTGCACCTCACCTTGACACCCCAGTAGTAGGAGCGTCATGAGCGGTAAAAGCATTATGCGGGTACGCTGCATCCTTGTCCTGACTTAGCTTTAGACTATGCGTCGTAGCGCATCTGCCCCAGCATATTGGCAATGTACTGCACCGCCTCCTCTAGGTGGGGCTGTACCATGCCAGCAACAAAGGGATTGAGCTTAGCATCTAGTGAGATGACTAAGGTGCTACCTCCAGCTTCTTGGGGAGTCAGTCGTATGGAGACATTGGCGGGCATCATATCGTGCTCGATCTGATAGCGCACCTCCTCGGTGGGGATACGCTCCGAGACAACAAGCGCGAGATTTGCCGGGAATTTCATCACCTGCGCCTGCACCTCGCAGCGATCGCTACTGAGTGAGGAGACCGTGACTTGCTTCTCCTCGAGAAGCTGTTGTACCTCCTCGAGATTGGTCAAGTCGCTGATCTTACAATAGATCGCCTCGCAACTATATGTAGAGGCGACGGGTTGGCTTTGTATCGTCATAGGAATGGGATGTGTAAGCTAAGATGTCGTAAATGCTAGCGTCCCCACTGACTCGGGTTCTCGCGCCACTGAGCAAGCATCTCTAGGTCATGCTCAGAGACGTAACCAGCAGAGACCGCTTGGCGAATTACTTCGTTGTAATCGGTCAGGGTGCGCATCTCTACGCCTGCCTTGGCGAAGAGATCCTCGGCCTCAGCGAAGCCATGCGTATAGACCGCCATGAGTCCCTCGACCTGCGCGCCTGCTGCTTGCAGTGCCTCGACAGCCTTCATACTGCTGCCGCCCGTAGAGATCAGATCCTCGATGACTACGACACGAGCTCCCTCGGGTAGATAGCCCTCGATGAGGTTTTGCTTGCCATGATCCTTAGCCGAGGAGCGTACATAGACGAAGGGCAGCCCCAGCTCGTCTGCAACCAAGGCTCCCCACGAGATAGCACCCGTGGCAACACCAGCCACCACCTCAGCATCTGGGTAACGGTCGCTCACCTGAAGTGCAAAGGCCTGCTTGATATAGCTGCGATGCTCGGGGTAAGAGAGCGTCTTGCGGTTGTCACAGTAAATAGGGCTAAGCCACCCAGAAGCCCACGTAAAGGGTGCGTCTGGACGCAGCTCGACAGCCTGGATAGCGAGCAAACGATGAGCTACCGACTGCGCGATAGTACACTGCTGATCTGAAACTTTTGATGTCATAAGAGGATAAGTATCTTAGATATGCCACAAAGGTACGAATTTAGAGGTTAGAAGTTAGCGGTTAGCCCTCAATTCCACAAGTATCTAACCTCTAATTTCGATTTGACAGCCCCGCTCCATCGTAACGAGCGAGGGGGCGCTGCCTGCGAATGTGCAGGCGGCGCCCCCTCGGGTCGTTTGTCGTCACAGCGTGCCGCGGTTAGCGGAGCGGGGTGACGTTGTGTCGGCACGGCGTGCCCGCAGTTAGCGGGCGGTGCCGTGACGGACGGTGCGGTTAGCGACGACGTTGAAAGAAGCCTTCCTCTGTAAACGCCTTGTAATCCAACTCATTTTCATTCACACGGCAACGCACCGGTATAGCCGCCGACGGATTCGTACTCGTACCCCTCAACATATTATAGTTCATTATCCTTGTACTATAATCATATTGAATTCCGGGATTAATATCCCGCACGTTAATACGGGTGGATACGGAGTATGCAGAATATTTATCAGTATCCTTTATCCATTCAAGCTTACGGCTATCCCCTTGTGGAAAGCAACCAGAAGCCGCGGGATAGAAGCCTCGTGAATCCGCATAATTGGATTCGAGCCCTACTGCAGGCACCTTCCATCCGTAAGGAGAGGGGTCGAAAGGTGTTTTAATAGTTTTATTCTTGCATATCCGACGCGATACTTCCATATAGGTGGTCACAGCAGTTGTTCCTTGCCAAGCCGTATTACCAGCTTCGTTACGGAACTCCCAAGGACCCCACTCCATCGAATTAGAGAATGAACTATCAAAGAAGCCCATACCGGAAGGGTCTCGCACAAAGTCCTTCATACGCCAGAAACGTTTTAGGTCACTCATCTCAAAGAGAGTCTGCATGTTGTGTTGGGGCAAACGCTTAATCCTCTTTTGGTATGATATTGTTGATTTTTGCATTGCTGGGTTGTCAAAAATCAGGTTTGTATTCTGGTACAACTTAACACCCTCACCCGAAGCCTTATTGTAAGGATGGAACGGATCTTTACGACCAAACTGATAGTACATACCGGCTTGGTTGGGGTCATAAATAGGACTTTTGTCCGTTTTCTGATAACGTGCCCCCAAGTTCCTATTCATAAAGGGCAGCGGTGACTTTGATCCTTGTAACGGTTCCCAAGGATAGTTATCCACTACCCAAATATGCCAACTCCATAAGATTTCACCGTCATTGCCTGGACGTCTCACCACGAGCACAGCACTCCCTATGTCATCTGAATTGGGATCTACGGCCACAGACATATAGTTTCTTTTTCCGAAGCCTTCAATCTGAACCTTCTTGAATGTTAATCCAGGTCCCCCTCCGGTATGGTCGATAGTAGACCAAAGACAGTCAATTTCCCAATTATCATCAGTGGCTTCCAAACGCGTCAACCTTGAAGCTTCGTCAGCTAAATATTTATTGATTACGTTTTTATCGAATCCATTGACATCCCCTGAAGCACCATTCGCACGTTGCTTTACGGTTGCCTCCATAACATCTTCAAACTGCTCATACCACTCAGCAGCTTTTAGAATCTGCTCCGAAACCGGAATCAAAATGGGTAGTTTAGCTCCCCTCTTGATAATGTAGCAGTTAGCCGTAGGCTGAATAATACTAGAAGCGAGGAGAATTGTAAATTGCTTTGTTTCAAATGTCTTTTGTGGATCTGTAGGTACAATGTTGAAAGTAATCTTCGCAATAGTTACATCTCCAGGAGTAATACCGGTTTCCCCGAATGTATAGTCGTAGGGAGTAAAACTAATGCGATCTCCAGAAAGGTGTCCCACACTTTCATGCACTAGTTTATTGGAACGTGCATTCCAACCCTTTACCACTTTATCTTGGAAACTCTGTATATCATTCGGGCTCGTTTGTATAGACGTAATAATCAGCTGGTAGGGAGCATTTGCTTTGATGTAGAAGCTTTGCTCTCTGTTGTCCAACACGTAGCCATTTTCAGTAGAATTGATCATGTTCAAATGCAAATCTCCAAATCTATAGGGAATGGCGTTATATACCTGCAGCATAACGGTTAGGTCTGCATTGGCGGCCCTTCCGTCCAAGTCGGCTATGAAGCGTGCCGCCGCAATAAGATTAAACGTCTCCTCGTCAATGCGACTTTCATCGGGCGTAATTTTATAAACGGCCTTTCCGGAAACAGAGCCATCGTCTGTTCGCTCCCATAAGAATTGAGAACCCGCATCGGTTACACGGCGTTCTAAGTTAGCTCCGGGCGTGTACTCAACTTCAACTATTTTGGTTTCGCCCTTTTTAATCTCTAGCAGATTGGTGGGTACACGCTTCCCACCCACTTGCTCGTAGAGCCTGATATAGACGGCTATTTCATTGGATTGGTTGATTTTGAGGGGCCACTTGATGCGACCGGCCTGGACGAAGAGCTCTGTGGGAGCGATGGTGCGAGGGGCACCCGGGTTGGCGAGGACGTTGACCGTACTGGTCATGTCTTCGTTGACTAACTTCTGACTGCCCGTGGGAGAGATGTATGCCCACTTGTCAGTACCCTGCAGATCTGTGGCAGCCTTAGGCCACTCCTTGCCGTCCTTGTCGACGATCTTGTAGCCCTCGGGCCAGTTGGTACGCACGGTAAAGGGTTCGTTGCCCTCACTCCTACCAAAATCGAACTTATCCTTGGAGACCGCTAGGTAGTACTGTCCGTCGTAAACGATCTTGTCGATGTCGGCATCGTCCCATACGAGACAGTCGTAAGCGATGTTGACCGGCTCGGTGATGAGCGCCTCCTCGGGGCTGTTTGTACCAGGACCAGCTACCTTGGTGATGTTGAAGCGGTAGCGGTAGTTACGCAAGATGTCTAGCTGCTCGGTGGTCTTCTTGCCAGAAGCGTCTTCCTCAGTACGTATGAAGTCGACACGGTAGTAAGTCTGCTTGCCACTCTTATTATAGTCTCCACCGATGACGAGGCAGATGCGCTGAGCCTTTGTCTTGGTCTTGTTCTCAATCTCGGGGATGTAGATGTTACGTACATAACTCTTGGCATCTTTTGCGGCAGCGGTGAAGACGAGCGGATTAGCATCGGCAGCAGTGGCGACATCAGCGGGTGTATGGGGCAGTGCGTTGCGACGCCCATTGTCAAAGTTGAAAGCGGTCTCCTGCGTACCTGCTACGTACATAGAGGTGGCGTAGCGGTAGACGCGTACCGACATGATCTTGAAGTCTGTGCCACCTGCAACGGGCTTCTCGCTGGAGGGATCCGCTTCAAAGTTGACGCCGACGTCGACACGAGCTAGCGCACGAACGAGGTGGATGACCCCATCGTTGTTTCTGTTCTGAGTGGCATTACCATAAGCGAGCTTGGTGCAGCTGTTGAACTTGGTGGTGGGTTTGACGGGCTGCTTGTCGCTCTCACCCCACATAGGGATGGGTTGCGAGCCGTCGGTCTTCCAGCCTTGCTGTGTGAAGGGCTTCTTCATTCCATCATTGTTCTCAAGAATGGTCTTCTTGGCAGTGCCCACGGTGAGAATGCCATCGGGAACGTTGTGGTTGGCGATACAGACGATGCGCATCGGCTTCTCCGTAGCTAGGAGCTTACAGACGATACGCGTGACGCCCTCAGCATCGGGTGTCAAGTTGGTCGTGGTGACTTGTGCCTCGTAGGCAAAGGTCTCCTGATCCTCGGCGAGGTCATTGTCTGAAGCGTCTTTGGTGTTGAAGACTAATACTCGTACGCTTTTGACTTCGCTCTCCTGCTGTAGGGTGAGCTGACGGAGGGAGGTCTCTAGTGCTGGCACTTTGAGTGCGAACTCGAGCTCGACCTCATCGCCCTCAGTGATGCAGTCGCTCACGTTGCGGTCGGCGACGCACCCTGCGGTGAGCAGAGCGAGCAGCAAGCCGCTAATGATATGAATGGTATATGTAGTCAGACGTGTCATATAGCTATTGTGTTTTTTGCGAATTGGGGAGGAGGGATCGTGTAACCCGCTGTAGGGGCGGACCTGCGTGTCCGCCCACAAGGCATACAGTGCTTCAACGGGGACGGGCGGACACATAGGTCCGCCCCTACAAAGGGTTACTCGTTTTGCTTTGATGCAACGGACAAAGGGTTACTCGTCTCTCTAATCTCTAACTTCTAATCTCTAATTTCTCTATTTATATTTGTCAGGACGGATGTTGATGCTACCCCATACGAATGGGTTAATCGTTATATCTAGTGCGCCTGTGAAGGTAATCAGTAGGGGGAGGTTGGCCTCTTGAAGCTTGTCGAAGGAGATGCCTTGGCTCTTGAGGTAGTCGGGGAGTGCAATGCGTCGTATCTCTTTGCCGGTCTGGCTGTCGGTGAGTCGCAGCACGGGCGCCTCGGCATCGGTGAAGCGGAAGAGGTCGAAGCGTGCGCGATACATGTCGTCACGCTCGGAGTGCCCCATATAGGGGACGAATGGTTTGTGAGCATCGGGCAAAGGTATGCCAGCGGGGTGCTCGACGAAGGTGTAGTGCGTACCGCCCGATAGGATCTCTACCTGTGGCGCCCCTGCACCGGGGTGGAATGTGTCATAACCCTTGATGACTACATCTAGCCCTATATGAGCCGATGAGAAGGGTACGGTGTACTCGCCTTGCAGTGTGTTGCGCAGGTCGAGCAAAAGCTCAGCACGGTAGAGTGAGTCGGTGCCTCGGTAGATGCCTTTGTCGTCAGGCAAGGCTGTGATGTCTGCCTCCGCGAGTCTGTCGGAGTGAGCTATCTGCGAGTGGTCGGAGACGTTGCCCCAAGCGATAACTCGGTACTGAGCGAATGTCAAGACGGGCAGCTGAATCCCCTCGGCTAGGTCTCGACGTGTGAGTCGCTGCGTATAGCATACCGCTCCAGACTCATCATATATGTATAGCTGTCCATCCCGTATATAGTTGGGTACGACGTTTTCGCTGCCGTCTGCATTGTAGACGAAGCGCAGTCGTGGCTCGGGACACTTGCTCAGATCCTCATAAACGCATGAGGAGAGTAGCGCCATGAGTAGCACCGTGAGGGGAAGTAGTAGTACTTTCTTTGCCATTGGAGGTAGCGGAGCTGGGATGAATAGAAGTTAGAGATTAGAGCTTCTCTAGTGGGTCTCGTCTCTTGTGAATCTCTAGTGCTTCTAGTGAAGGTAGTGAGTAGTGAAGGTAGTGTCGCTAGCGTGGCTCCGCCCGCCGTGGAGCGCGAGCCACGCCGCGATACTATGCTTGGAGACGTACGTTAAGTCTCCGCCTTAGGCGTGATTACTTCTTGTAACCACCGTTGATGTCAGGCTTGATGTTCTGAGCGGTCCAAGTGAAAGGATTAACCTTGACAACGAGCTGCTTGCTTGCAGTTGGCTCTGGATCTGGAGTGTCAGGGTTGTCAGGATCGGGCGTACCATCCTCTTTAGTATTGAAGTTCTTGTTGAGCTCCTTGAGGTCAAGCTTGTAGATCATACCAGCTAGGAAACCACTATCGAGATCACCCGTAGCGTCCTTCATAAAGCGAGCGATGGTGACGTAGCGGTCAGTCCTCTGAGCAAGAGTAGGATCAGCAGCTAGAGCTTCAGGCGTGTAAGTAATCTTGATCTTGAGGATGACGTGATCGAAATAGTTAGGAGCTGAAGCTGACTCACCATCCTTCTTGGGGAAGAGGTAGTAACCAGCAACCTTGGTCTTACCCTCGAAAGCAGCCTTAACATCAGCTGCGATTGCATCGTTCATCTGAGTCTGAGGCTGAGGAGCAGGAGCTGCAGCAAAGCCATTCTCACCATTGGTTACGCACATATAGCGAGCACCAGCGATGGTAGAGAGATAGTTGTTGACAAAGACTTGCTCTACAGAGATGTCCTTGAAGGCGTTCTTGTGAGTAGTCGCATTCTCTTGACCTTTGATCTTACCAGCAACCTCTAGACGAGCAACAGCAGGAACGGGACTCAGCTCGACAAAGTAAGTCGTCATACCATCCTTTACAGTTGTCGTAACATTTTTAGCGGGAGCAGACAGAGGAACCTCCGTTTTAATCTTCTTGTCCTGCAGGGTCGTGATGTCTGTGGTATTTGTGATTTTACCGTTAGCTACGAGAGAGACGGTCTTGACGACCTCTGTAACAGGCCTCTTATAGCCATCGGCACTCTTAGCTTTTTCGATCTCTTCATCGGTTAGCGTGATTTGAGTACCATCGTCTAGTGTTAGGACAACGTCCTTCGTGATGAAAGTTTGATCGCCAGTGTTTGCTGGATCCATCATAGCACGCAGCTCAGCATCGTTGATACGGATGCTCAGTTGTGCAACCTCATTCTTTGGCTCATCCTTCTTACAAGAGAAGAGCGCTAGTGCCATCAGGGCGATGGCGGCCATCTTCATGTACTTCATAAAGTTTGATTAGTTGATTAAAGTGAATATTCTGTTTGATGATTTGTCTAGTTGGTGGGAGAAGTAGCGATTTGTAGGGGCGGACCTATGTGTCCGCCCGTTCTCGTCAGAGCGTTGTATGCCATATGGGCGGACACGCAGGTCCGCCCCTACATTTCGTTCTTCATTTCGTTTGGTTCTTTGTTTACTCTAGTTCGGTGTCTATATTAATATGTGTCCAGCCGGAGACGTCAACATGTACCGCTGCGGAGGCTTCCTCAGGTCGCTCATCGGTACGCTCGCGGCGTGGTATGATCACGGTACTACCGTCTATCGTCGTAACACCGGGCTCGGTATTCATCGAGAAGAGCGGATTGAGGTACTTGAGGTCGATACGATATATCTTACCTGGGTCAAAGGCTACGAGCGACTTGTCGGTGCCGCTCTCGGTGACGAGAAACTTGCGTATGGTGATGAAGCGTCTGAGTGTCTGTATAGGCTTCTCCTCGACACGCGAGCAGGCGTAGACGTAGTCGCCTTTATCCTTATTGTAAACCATTGCGTCGAAATAACCGACACGGGTGTGTAGCTTGTACTCAACCTCCACAATGATATGATCTAGCGCCTCGGGATCTGCAGCAGAGCCTGGGTAGATCTGATAAGCGTCTACCTTGCCAGCGGTCATCGTCTTAGCGTAATCGTTGGCTTCATTTAGCGCACCAAAGAGGGTGTGCATATGCTCGTTGTGATCAGTCCAAACTTTATTGATCAGATCATATTTGTCAGCAGTTAAAGAGTCACGATCCTTATTGGCGGCATTGGGCGTATTCTTATAATTATTGATGTAGATGCCTCGTATGGTGAAGTCCGTTATATAACGTATCGGGAGTTCGCAAGGGCTAGCTACGTACGAGTAGCCTTCACCAGGATAGGTCTTCATCCTCTGGGCAACGATCTCGTCAGCGATCGTTTTTTGTGACTCTGTGGGTATAGTTATATTACCAGAGATCTCTAGTCGTGCTACGTTGGGTGCCAGCTGGAGCTCTACGGTGAGCTTGTTGGGGTCTGATGAAAGGGTCTCTACGGGTGTCTTTGGAGCTACGTAGGGGACGCTGAGTAGGAAGCTTTTGCTTGCGTCATCAGCCCCACCTAGTTCCTGCAGCTGATCGATGGTGATGCCATCTAGTGCTGTAGGATTCAGGACACCGCTACGCCCAGCGACGGCAGAGACTTGGCTGACGGCTTGGCGCACCTTGATCTCATAGCCAGCGCCCATTGCCTTAGCAAGATCTTCGGCGCTCTTAAGTTCAACACGATAAGGCTCGGTGGGGTCGCCCGCAGCATTGTAGAAGAAAAGTGTGATGGGGTTGTAAGCGCCTACCTCGTAGGCGTCCTGCTGGGCGCGATCTTCTATAGTGCGAAAGGGGTGTATAGGCGAAAACCTGATGAGGAGTGTCAACTCCTCATCACTCCCCTCTAGAGGGGAGCGGCCACAACTCGTCGTGGCCACTACAGCAAGGAGCATGCCAGCGAGGAGTAATAATATGTTGTGAATGCGTGATCGCATGAGAATGAGAACGTTTCTTTTATGCATCTCTTGGAGCAAAGGTACAACGTTCCTTTGAAACCGCAGTTTACAAAATCGATATTTTGTTTGACAAAGTCTGTTTGTTTTACAAAGTCTGTTTGTTTGACAAAGTCTGTGTTGAGGATTAGGAATAAAAAGGAAGTAGGAGGTAAACGCCTATGATTAGTGTTTACCTCCTACTCGATTGATGAGGAGACTAGTGACGATGCATTAGTCTCGTATGGTGACTATCTCGTCGCCGTATTATGCTTCCTTGCCGAGAAGTATCTCGAGGCACTTAGCAGCTGAGTAGGCGACAGGTGTACCTGGGCCGAAGATAGCTGCGACGCCTGCCTTGTAGAGGAAGTCGTAGTCCTGAGCTGGGATGACACCGCCAGCGGTGACGATGATGTCAGGACGTCCGAGCTTGCGTAGCTCCTCGATGACCTGCGGGATGAGCGTCTTGTGTCCTGCTGCCAGTGAGCTGACGCCTAGAATGTTGACGTCATTCTCGACAGCCTGACGAGCACTCTCCTCAGGGGTCTGGAAGAGAGGACCCATATCGACATCAAAGCCGCAGTCGGCATAGCCAGTGGCTACTACCTTAGCACCACGGTCGTGACCGTCTTGTCCCATCTTGGCAATCATAATACGAGGCTGACGCCCCTCACGCTGTGCAAACTCCGCAGCAAGCTGCTTAGCATACTCCAGCTGCTTGTCATGTCCTGATTCTTTTGAATACACGCCACTGATCGTTCTAATTACTGCACTATATCGTCCTACGACCTCTTCGCAAGCGTCGGATATTTCGCCTAGCGAAGCACGTAGACCTGCTGCCTTGACGGCTAGCTCGAGAAGGTTGCCCTGCTTGGTGCGTACGCACTCGGTGATCTCCTTGAGAGCTGCTTGTACAGCCTGCTCATCACGATGAGCACGCAGATCCTCTAGACGAGCTACCTGGCTCTGACGTACAGAGGTGTTGTCGATCTCTAGGATCTCGATCGGATCCTCGTGCTCTAGGCGGTACTTATTGATACCGATGATCACCTGCTGGTTGGAGTCGATACGAGCCTGCGTACGTGCGGCTGCCTCCTCGATACGCATCTTGGGGAGGCCAGTCTCGATAGCCTTAGCCATACCACCGATCTTCTCCACCTCCTGGATATGCTCCCAAGCTCTGTGAGCGATCTCGTCCGTGAGGGTCTCTATATAATAGGAGCCACCCCATGGATCGATAGAGCGACAGACCTGCGTCTCCTTCTGGATATAGATCTGCGTATTACGAGCGATACGAGCTGAGAAGTCGGTCGGCAAAGCGATCGCCTCATCAAGCGCATTGGTGTGTAGCGACTGCGTGTGACCGAGGGCTGCTGCCATAGCTTCGATACAGGTACGCCCGACGTTGTTGTAGGGATCCTGCTCGGTGAGTGACCATCCAGAGGTCTGGCAGTGCGTACGGAGCATGAGCGACTTAGGATTCTCAGCGCCAAAGCTCTTGACCACCTTAGCCCATAGCATACGTGCGGCACGCATCTTAGCGATCTCCATAAAGTGGTTGACGCCGATACCCCAGAAGAAGGAGAGACGTGGTGCAAACTTGTCCACCGGGATGCCTGCGTTGATACCAGCACGGAGGTACTCGATACCATCAGCGATGGTGAAGGCGATCTCGATGTCGGCCGTAGCACCAGCCTCCTGCATGTGGTAGCCGGAGATGGAGATAGAGTTGAACTTAGGCATCTTCTGCGAGGTGTACTCAAAGATGTCGGCGATGATCTTCATCGAGAATTCAGGCGGATAGATGTAGGTGTTGCGCACCATGAACTCTTTGAGGATATCGTTCTGAATGGTACCAGCCATCTCCTCGAGCTTAGCACCCTGCTCTAGTCCTGCATTGATGTAGAAAGCGAGGATCGGCAGTACGGCTCCATTCATCGTCATGGAGACAGACATCTTGGCTAGGGGGATACCGTCGAAGAGTACCTTCATATCCTCCAGCGAGCAGATAGAGACGCCCGCCTTACCCACATCGCCCACGACACGTGGGTGGTCAGCATCGTAACCACGGTGTGTCGGGAGGTCGAAAGCAACTGATAGTCCCTTCTGACCACTCGCAAGGTTACGACGGTAGAAGGCGTTACTCTCTTCAGCCGTCGAGAAGCCAGCGTACTGACGTATCGTCCACGGACGGAACGGGTACATCAAGCTATACGGACCACGGAGGAATGGAGGCAGACCTGACACGTAGTCGAGGTGCTCTAGCTCCTCTATATCGTCAGCCGTGTAGACTGGCTTGACTTTGATCTGCTCTGGCGTAGTCCAGTTCGCCTCTAGAGCATGCTCCTTGCCCCACTTAGCGGCATCGGTGCGTCCAAACTGAGAGTGACTCAGGTCAATCTCTTTATATAATGGCTTTGTCATTTGTGTGTGTTACTTAGAGGGTTACTACGCTAGTCCAAAGAGCTCGTTGAAGTGCTGCAGCGTCTCCAACACGTTACTACGGACATGGATAAAGTGCTCGATGCCGAGAGCTTGCAGCTGCTCCGTGCAGGCGGGATTGCCCGCTACGACAAACTGCGCTCTGCCGTCGAGTAGACGGAACGCCTCAGGAGCGTAAGTCTCATACTCATCGTCGCTAGAGCAGAGCACCACGATGTCTGCCTTAGCAGCGACGGCTGCGTCAATACCCTCTTGGACTGTCTCAAAGCCGAGGTTGTCGATGAGCTTGTAGCCAGCACAACCGAAGAAGTTGCCCGAGAACTGTGAGCGAGCGAGTCTCATCGCTAGATTGCCGATCGTCAGCATGAAGACGACAGGCTGCTTGCCACGCTCCGTCGTCAAGCGTAGCGTCTCAAACTGATTGGCGCCACGGTCGAAGTTGAGGGGCTGTAGACCCTCCTGCTGCTCTCCAGCAGTGCAACCGCAGCCAGTCGTGATGACAGCGGGCGTTGCGAGCTTCTCGTGAGCGGTCTCCGTAAAGTTCGGGAATTCGTTGGTACCCAGTAGGGTCTCCTTGCGCTTGGCGACCGCTGCGTGACGCTCCGTATTGGTCTCCTGGAGATCACGCTGTAGTGCGCCCGTGGTGACAAAGCTTTCGAAGCCACCCTCGCTAGCGCTAATCTCACCAAAGAGCTGCCAAGCTTGCTCGGCAATCACATTGGTTAGCGTCTCTATGTAGTAAGAACCAGCAGCGGGGTCGACAACCTTGTCGAAGTGACTCTCCTCGCTCAGGAGGAGCTGCTGATTGCGTGCGATACGCTCGGAGAAGTCGGTGCTCTCCTCGTAAGCAATGTTGAAAGGTAGGACCGTGATCGAGTCGACACCGCCCAGCGCTGCCGACATGGTCTCCGTCTGCGAGCGGAGCAGGTTGACATAAGCGTCATAGATGGTCATATTCCACTGCGAGGTGGTTGCATGCTGACAAATCTTAGCCACATCGCCCTTGTACTGGTCACCATGTGCCCCGATAATCTCGGCCCATAGCCAGCGTGCAGCACGGAACTTGGCCATCTCCATGAAGTAGCTCGAGCTAATGCCAAAGTGGAACTTGATCCTCCGAGCGATCTCCTCGACCTTGTGACCACGAGCCACCATCTGGTCGAGCACCTCCGCCCCCCATGCGAGTGCATAGGCGAGCTCCTTGACGATGCCCGCACCAGCATTGCTCAGCATCGAGGCCTCTACGATGTAAAGGCGCATCTGTGGGATAGGCTTAGCAATGTTGTAGAGCTGCTCTAGCGTGTCGTAGCGCTTGTCGTCGACGACACCCTTCATGAGCTCTCGCTTGAAGGGGTTGTACTC
>ERZ1031273.491-NODE-491-length-12965-cov-8.739737_pt1 | contig 12965 bp, 9 predicted proteins | sample MGYA00516575_ERZ1031273 | MGnify/ENA primary metagenome ERZ1031273 (study PRJEB33718, sample SAMN03159816) | human skin metagenome | collected 2014-02-25 | study: EMG produced TPA metagenomics assembly of the PRJNA266117 data set (Human skin bacterial metagenome... | reverse complement strand
TATGGCGACATAGCCAAGTGGTAAGGCAGAGGTCTGCAACACCTTCACCCCCAGTTCAAATCTGGGTGTCGCCTTTTTCTAAGAGATCCGTTCGGATCTCTTTTTTGTTTGTATGTCCCTTCTCGCGTAGGATATGCTTTTTTGGTATGATATTTTATATTTTTCAGAAAGAGAGGGTTAGCATGGGGCATCCATTTGAAACATTTGGAAAATACCAGTTCAATCGCAGTGTGATGCGGGATAGACTGCCGAAGCCGGTCTATCAGAAGTACAGAGGGGCAATGAAGCACCAGCAGTTCATCGATCAAATGACCGCCGATGCGATTGCGCATGCGATGAAAACTTGGGCGATGGAACTGGGCGCGACGCATTTTTGCCATTGGTTCCAGCCGTTAAACGGAAGAACGGCAGAAAAGCACGAAGCCTTCATTCAACCGGATCACAATGGCGTGCCGCTTGCGCGCCTCTCCGGCAAGGCTCTGATGAAGGGGGAGACAGATGGCTCGTCATTCCCGAACGGAGGATTGCGCGATACGTTTGAAGCACGCGGATATACCTTCTGGGATACGAATTCGTATGCCTTTGTGCGTGGAACAACGCTCTACATTCCTAGCGTCTTCATGAGCTACCGTGGCGATACATTGGATTTGAAGATGCCGTTAATTAAGGCACTGGACGCCTTAAGCGCCCAAGCCGTGCGCGTTTTGCATGATCTCGGAAAGACGGATGTGGATTGGGTGGAACCGACGCTGGGATTGGAGCAGGAATTTTTCCTGGTGGAGGCTTCCCAGGCAGCGCATCGCCCGGATCTGAAATTATGCGGTAGAGCGCTTTTTGGCAGTGAAATGCTGCAGGGTGGCCATTTGCAGGACACCTATTTCCAGGGCATGAATGAGCGTGTACAGCAATACATGAATGAAGTGAATCGTGCTTGTTGGAATTTGGGCATTTATGCCTCCATTGAGCACAATGAAGTATCGCCGGGACAATACGAATTTTCGTCTGTATTTGGCGATGCCATTACGACCGTGGATCAAAACATGGTCGTGATGGACATTTTAGAAAACGTGGCACCACATCATGGCTTCCAGTGCTTACTGCATGAAAAACCGTTTGATGGCCTGAACGGATCGGGCAAACACAGCAATTTTTCCCTGACCACATCGACGGGCGAGAACTTATTTGACCCCGGCGATGAACAGCCGCATGATCTGCGCTTTTTGCTGTTTGTGACCGCCTTTATCGTGGCGGTGGATCGCTATCAGACGCTGCTGCGCATGGCGGCTTCTGATGAAGGCAATGATCATCGCTTGGGTGGCAATGAAGCGCCGCCGGCTATTATTTCCATTAACTTGGGAGAAACGCTGCATGATCTTTTTATGGAACTGGCCAAGACAACAAAGATTCCAAAGGTGAAACTCACCTCAATTTTGGAACCGGTGGTCACGCTGGCGGATCTGTCCATTGAAACGACGGATCGCAATCGCACCTCACCGGTATCTTTCACAGGCAATCGCTTTGAGCTTCGCATGCTCGGTTCGTCGCTCAATGCCTCGGCCATGAACACCTTCCTCTTTGCGGGCATGGCGGAGTCCTTGGAAGAGATTGCTCTGCAATTGGAGTCGTCGGATACTTCTACACCGGAAGCCTTACATGACACCACGATGCAGATTTGCCATCACGCGTTGGAACAGCATCAACGCATCCTCTTTACCGGCGACGGTTACAAGAAGGAATGGGTGGAGGAGTCGAAGCGCCGAGGACTGGAACAGGTGTCCGGCTATTTGGACAGTATTGATGCCATTACACGAGAAGAGACCGTGCGCCTGTGTGAGCGCTTTGGGGTTTTGAGTCGTGAAGAACTCGTGGCACGCCGCGAAATTCTTATCGAGCGATTCAACCATTCGGTGGGCTTGCAAGGGCAGGTATTGGCACGCATGGCGACAAAGGGAATATATCCGGCGCTTATGGAATATCAGATTCGTTTGCAAAAAGCTGTCGCCGGCGGCTTGAGCACCTCGTTGGAGAAAAAAGCGAAGGAAAACGCACGACTCATGGATGCCTTGGATGTCGCGAGCACGGCACTCAAAGAATCGTTGAAAAAGGCGGAGGGCATGGATGATGCCAAACGCCAAAGTGTTTGTTATCGCGACGAAGTGCGGGAAGCGATGCGCGCCTTAGAGGATATTTGCAATGAAATTGAAGCGTTTGTACCGGAAGAGTTGCTTCCGTACCCCGCTTCAAGCGTTTTAGTTGTACAATAGGAATAGTATAACTAAAGGAGGTAGGAAGGATGATTCAACCGAGTATTCTGCCGGGATTTATGGAACTACTGCCGGAAGAGCAGGTTCTGTTTGAACACGTCAAGCAGGCAATCGAAAAGACCTATCAACGTTATGGATTCTGGCCTCTGGATACACCCGCTATCGAAAAAAACGAAATTCTTTTTGCCAAAGGCGGCGGAGAGACGACAAAACAGATTTATCACATCGAAAAGGGAGAAAACTCTGTCGATCAATCGCTACGCTTTGATCTGACGGTGCCTCTGGCGCGCTATGTGGCGCAGCACACTTCTGAGCTTTCGTTCCCGTTCCGTCGTTATCATATTGGAAAAGTCTATCGTGGCGAGCGGAACCAAAAAGGTCGCTATCGCGAGTTTTATCAAGCTGATGTGGATGTCATCGGGCTGGATAACCTCTCGGTGATTAATGATGCCGAGTGCCCTGCGGTCATATACGACGTATTTCAGGCGTTGGAAATTCCCGGCGTACACATTCATATTAACCATCGCGGCATGTTGAACGGCTTCTTTACCTCGTTGGGGATTCGCGATGCACTGGAAGTCTTGCATGCCATTGATAAATTGGCCAAGATTGGCGCTGATGCGGTGGCGGATCTGTTGGAAATGAACGGCGTCAATCCGAAACAGCAGGAAGAAATTTTCCGCTTCATCGGTCTTACCGATGATCGTCCGGCCGAAGAACGATTGGAAGCCTATGCGGCGTCTTTACCGGATGATGCTCCCGGCGCCGAAGAATTTAAGCAAGGATGGGCCGATCTGCAGACTATCATAAAAGCCATGCAGGGCTTTGGCATGCCGAAAGAAGCCATCGTGTTGGATCTTTCCATTACACGCGGCTTGGATTATTACACCGGTGTGGTCTATGAAACCTTTATCGAAGGCTACGAATCCATCGGTTCCGTCGCTTCCGGCGGTCGCTATGATGATCTGGCGTCCAACTTTACAAAACAGAAAATGCCCGGTGTCGGTATTTCGATCGGTCTCACACGCCTGTTCTATCAATTGCGGCAAGCCGATTTGATTCGTCCGAAAAAAGGCGATTATATCACAGCACTCATCATTCCCATGAGCGCGGAGGAACTGGATTTTGCGCTCGAATGTGTGCATGCGCTACGAAAAGAAGGCATTACCGTTCAACTTTATACCGAAACGGGTAGAATGAAAAAGAAATTCTCCTATGCCGATGCCGAAGGCGTACGTTTTACGATCATTCTCGGCGAATCCGAACGCAAGGAGAAGAAGATCAGTTTGAAGAATATGGAAAGTGGAGAACAAACGACAATGACGCTTGCGGAAGCAATTGATATCATGCGCGACGCAAGTGGAAGGGGGAACGAATGAAAGTTTACACGAAGGACGGCAGCGCCCTGGAATTACAGGAGGGTGCAAACGCATTAGATGCCGCCAAGGCCATCAGCCAGGGCTTGGCCCGCAATGCGCTGGCAGCAGAGATTAACGGAGAGGGTGCGGATCTGCGCACCGTTTTGCACAACGGCGATAAAATAGCCATTTGCACCTTTGATGACGAATATGGCCGTCTGGCCTTCCGTCATTCCACTTCGCATTTGATGGCACAAGCCGTGCAGCGCCTTTACCCCGAGGCACGTTTAGCCATCGGACCCGCTATTAAAGAAGGATTCTACTACGATATCGATTTTGGCGATACAGTGCTTACCGATGAAGATCTGCCGAAAATCGAAGCGGAAATGAAAAAAATCGTGAAGGAAAATCCGGACATCACGCGCTTTACGAAATCGCGTGAAGACGCTATTGCTTTCTTCAAGGAAAAACAGGAACCGTACAAAGTGGAGCTGATCGAAGATCTGCCCGAGGATGCGGTCATTAGCTTTTATCAGCAGGGCGATTGGGTAGACCTCTGTGCCGGCCCGCATCTGATGAATTTCCACGGCATTAAGGCGATTAAGCTGACAAGCCTTGCCGGCGCGTATTGGCGTGGCGATGAGCATAATAAGATGCTCACCCGCATTTACGGTACCAGTTTTCCAAAGCAATCCATGCTGGATGACTATCTGGCACGCATTGAAGAGGCTAAAAAACGTGATCACCGTAAGATCGGTAAGGACATGGAGCTCTTTGCCCTCATGGAAGAAGGACCCGGTTTCCCGTTCTTCCTGCCTAACGGCATGCGCCTGAAGAATGCCTTGCTGGATTACTGGCGTGAATTGCACAAAGAGGCAGGGTATCTGGAAATCTCTACACCGACGATTTTGAATCGCCAGCTGTGGGAAACCTCGGGTCACTGGGATCACTATCGTGAAAACATGTATACCACGAAGATCGATGGGGAAGATTATGCGATTAAACCGATGAACTGCCCGGGCGCTATGCTCGTGTACAATTCGAAGCCGCATTCCTATCGTGATCTGCCGCTGCGTTTGGCGGAACTTGGCAATGTCCATCGCCATGAGCTTTCAGGTGCTCTTCACGGCCTTTTCCGTGTGCGCAACTTTACGCAAGACGATGCGCATATTTTCTTAACGCCGGAAATGATCGAGGACGAGATTCGTAAAATTGTGGCATTGATCGACCGTGTCTATTCGAAATTGGGCTTTACGTATTCGATGGAAATCTCGACGCGCCCGGAGGATTCCATGGGCTCGGATGAGGATTGGGAAGTAGCTACCGCCGGTCTTAAGAATGCCTTGGATTCCTTGGGCAAGCCCTATGAAATCAACGAAGGCGACGGCGCCTTCTATGGCCCGAAGATTGACTTTAAGATTGAAGACGTGCTGGGTCGTACCTGGCAATGCGCGACCATTCAGCTGGACTTCCAGCTGCCGCAGCGATTCGGTGCGGAATACATCGGTAAGGATGGCGAAAAGCACCAGCCGGTTCTGATTCACCGCGTGATTTACGGATCCATTGAGCGCTTCATCGGTATTCTTATCGAACAGTTTGCGGGCAACTTCCCGCTGTGGTTGGCCCCGGTACAGGTCGAACTCATACCGGTGAACAATGCGGCGCATGGTGAATATGCGCAACAGATGGCAAAGGAACTCGAAGATCTCGGTGTTCACGTCGACGTGGATCTGCGCGAAGAAACACTGGGCAAAAAGATTCGTGATGCCCAGATTAAAAAATCCTTCCTGCAAATCGTGGTTGGCGACAACGAAATGTCCGAGCATACCGTCAGCGTCCGCATCCATGGCGAAAAAGAAGCCAAGAGTTACGCTTGGGAAGACTTCAAAAACTGGATTACGGAGCAGATTGCAACGCGCGCATAAAGATGGCGCCGCTTGCATGGCACAGTTTGATATTAGGGAAGGCGGCCCATCGGGTCGCCTTCTTTCGTTTAAAGGAGAAGCAATGATTACGGTCTATGTTATGAAAAGTTGTGGCGATTGTGCGTCTTTATCCGCTCAACTGGAACACAATGACAAATTTTTACGTAAAGATATCGGGGAGGACGTGCGGGTGTTAAAAGAATTTTTGCAGCTGCGCGATCATAAGGATGCCTTTATCGATGTGCGCCTTAAGGGGCTGGTCGGCATTCCTTGCTTTGTTCGAGAGGATGGGACGGTAACCCTGGACCCGGAAGAAGTGGGATTATCCACCGGTCCCGATGATGCACCGACTTGCCAATAAGACGAGCGTCTTCTCTAAAATACCCGACCCCTACCCCTTATGGGTATTGCACCGTTTTGTATACTGTTAATGAACCTTAACCTGTGCACGGGAAAAATCATGGCGACTATTTTTCGAAATCATTTGGTCGCAAGAAACGGTCGTTTGATGCGATCGTAACATTAACAGAGGAGAAACTATGCAACAAAAAAGAAACAAGGGGCTTGTCCCCGCAGGACGTATTTTAGCACTTTCACTGGGCATGGCCCTTCTTTTTGCCGGATGTGGTCAAAAAGGGAAACCCGCTACTTCGCAAATGACTTCACAGGAAGAATCGGTTGCGACTTCATCGACAGAGACAAAAGAAAATACAAAAGAAGCTTCTTTACACATTATGGCAGCAACGGATCCGATCTATGACTTTGCCAAAGCCATCGGCGGCGATCGCGTGGCAGTGACGGATCTCATTGAAGGCGAAGCCGATGAACATCATTGGGAACCATCTCCACAGCTGTTAACGCAGATCAATGATTCCGAGCTGTTTCTGGTGAGCGGTGCCGGATTGGAGAACTGGTTGGATGATGTGAAAGCCTCCTTGACGGATAAAGTCAAAGTGTTGGATATGTCAGAAGGGGTGAAGCTTGTCAAGGCGGAAGAACATGAAGACGAGCATGAGCATGAGCATGAGCATGAGCATGAGCATGAAGATGCCGACGCCTCCCATGACGAACACGAAGAACATGAACATCACCATCATCACGGTATCTACGATCCGCATTATTGGCTGAGCCCGAAAGCAGCAGCTAAGCAGGCTGAAAACGTATATAAGGCGATGGTAGCGGCAGATCCGGACGGCAAAGAAACGTATGATGCCAACTATAAAAAAGTACAGGCAGAATTTGATACACTGAATAAGGCCTATGAGGAGAAGCTAAAACCCTTTGCGGGCAGATCGGTAATTGTACCGCACGAGGCGTTTGGGTATCTCTTTGATGAATATCAGTTAAAACAGGTCGGTTTGGAAGGCATGCTCGCAGAAGGACAGCCGGATGCGAAAAAGTTGGCGCAAATTGTAGATCTGGCCAAAAAAGAGGGAATTAAGACCATCTTCTACGAAGCCTATGGCGATGATAAAGAAGCGGACGCGATTGCGAAAGAAATTGGAGCAAAGACGGCCCCCATCTACACCTTGGAAGCAGAATCCAAAGAAGATCGTGAAAAGGGTGAGAATTACTTCACCTTTATGATGAAAAACCTGGATGCCATTGTGGCATCGTTCGGAGGAAAATAATGCAGGAAGTCTATCGGCTGGAGCATGTGCAATTTCAATACGATGCGGATGTTGTACTGGAGGATGCCACGTTTTGTGTGCGTCCGGCGGACTTTGTCGGCATCGTCGGCGAGAACGGGGGAGGGAAAACAACCCTCCTTCGTCTTCTCACAGGAGAATGCAAACCTCTGGCCGGTAGACTTTTTTTCTACGGGCAAGAGGGGGTGCGTGGCCCAGCGATGCGCCGCATCGGCTATGTGCCGCAGATGAATCCAACGACTGGCATGGCGTTTCCGATCAGCTGCCGCGAGGTAGTATCGCTCGGGCTCACGCGCTCCATTGTGCCTCGCTTTTTTTTGAATCGCAGTGAAAAACAAAAAGTGGATGATTCTTTGGCACATCTGGGGGTCGAGGCATTGGCCGATCGCAACTTTCATGCCCTTTCCGGGGGACAGAAGCAGCGCGTTCTTATTGCAAAAGCGCTTGTAGATGCACCGGATGTTTTGCTTTTTGATGAACCGACCGTGGGCATTGATGAAGAGAGCAAGGCACAGTTTGTCAAAACGCTCGATCATATGAATCAGGTGCACGGCATTACGATTCTGGTGGTTACCCATGAACGAGATATCGGCGAAGGGCACTGGAATCGCCTTTTCTGTGTGCAGGAGCATCGCGTTAGGGAGGTGAAGGTATGCTGAAATATGCTTTCATGCAACGCGCCTTTTTAGTAGGCATTCTCTTGGGTCTTATTATTCCGTTAATGGGCGTCGTTGTCGTGAATCGTCGCACCTCCACCATTGGCGATGCGTTGTCCCATTCGTCGCTTGCCGGTATCGGTTTCGGACTCCTTTTTGGTTTTTCTCCGCTGGTCGGATCGGTAATCATGACAATACTCGGCGCATTTTCCATTGAACTCGTGCGTCGTCGCTTTCCCAAAAGCGGTGACTTAGCAACAGCCATGGTGATGTCCGTCGGCGTCGGGCTGGCTTCGATCTTATCCGATGTCGTACCGACTGCCATGAAGTTTGAAACCTATCTTTTCGGCTCCATCGTAACGATTCGTCCGGAGGAAATGTTCTTAAGCCTGGCGATCGGTGTCGCGGTGCTGGTGCTGTTTTTTACGCTTTACTATCCTTTACTCTACATCAGCGTTGATCCGAACGGGGCGCGGCTGACGGGCCTTCCGATGCGCTTGTTGGATACGCTTTTTACCGTCCTATTGGCTATCACCATAGCGATGGCAGCGCGTACGATCGGGGCGCTCATGGTGTCCTCTCTGATGATTCTTCCGGTGGCAACAGCCATGCTTTTTGCGAAAAGCTATCGCCGTGCGGTACTTTTTGCGATGCTTTGTGGTGCGCTTTCCGTCCTTTCCGGACTTACGGTATCCTTTTATATGGGCTTAAAACCGGGTGGGGCCATTGTCCTTATTGGGATCGGCATTTTTCTTCTGTCTCTTTTGGTACAACAGATGCAACGTATTCGAAATCGTAGCGTCTCACGTCCGTAACGTTTTCTAAATCAAGTGAAATTCTTTTCTGAAATCGATTTTTCGCTATTTTATAGCATTAGAAGTGTAAACGGGGTATATCAGCTTTAGGTCGAATTGCTTTTAATCCTTTAAAAGGAGGTAACAATGAAAGCACGTCGTATCAAAAAGCTTTTTTGTTGTTCGCCCTATTGCTGGCCGCTAAATAGCTAAACACCCAATGTATGTTGGAAAAGCAATTCGACCTTTTGCGTATCGCACGGTAATGATGGAGGAGGCCCGTTATGGTGCTTTTTGAGTGTAAAAAGTTCATCAAGAAGAAAAACGTTTTCATAATACTCTTCTTTGCGTTCCTTTCTGCCGCTTTCGGCATCCTGATGCAAAAACAAGACAATGTTTCGAAATTTCAATTTCGCGTGGCGGAAGATCAATTTGCTCCTTATCCCATGTTTTTAGCTATGAATTCTAGCGAAGTGACCGAAGAACAGAAAACGGCGTATGAAAAAGCAATTCAGTTGAATCCGACGTCTCAGGAATCGGTAATGTTAGAAATGGCATTAAAAGATATGCCATTATCGGATCCGACATATCTCGAACAGTATCATCGCCTGGTTCAATATACCTTGGACGAATTCACGGGGGATTTGAAGCTATATGATGCTATGACGACAAAGAACCCCAAGTTGAAGACCGAGGAGAGCGAAAGACTGGCGGAGGTCGGGCGATGGGAAAACTATAAAAATCAAAAAATCGTTTCCGAGGGTCTTCAAGATCCCTATTACCCCACGCATCCGGGCGGAGACAATTTGGTACAAGCGTTTTTATTTCAGCAGGAAAATATCTTTGGAGTTTGGCAACTCTTGTTTTTCCTTGTATTATTCTCCACCTTTTACTCCAGAGAACGAGAGCAGGGAACCTTATCGCTTTTGCATACCCAAGCGTATTCGCGACGCCATATTCTAAGCGCTAAGGCGGTTGTGATTGCGTTCGGCGTTTTACTATACACGATAGCGGCATTTCTGTTTTTTGTTGCCATCAGTACCCTCCGCGGTATGCCCTTTACCGGCTTTCAAGATATGTATCGCTTTATCACCGGTGAAAAGGCATACACCGTCATTCGCGGATGGCTTCTGCTTCTCCAAGTCATGGGCGTCTTTTTTGTCACCGCTTTCATGGTTGCTCTGTTTGCTTTGTTCTTAAGTACACGCCTATCCGGCGAACAGGCATTGGCTGTGAGCTTAGCTTCTTTTGCCATTCTTTATGTGTTCACCAAAAACACAACATGGTTTAGACACATTGCTAACCCGATTTACGGGGTACAGTCCTTTAATGTGCTCTTAGGGTATTTTGCCCTCCAGACGGATGCAGCAGGCGTTACCACACTAAAACAAGTCCTCGCTTTTCCGTGGTACAAATACGGTCTGTACGTTTTGATGGCTCTGGTTTTCTTCCTTTTGAGCTGCTTTCCTAAGGAGCAGGTTAGTGCCTCGCGTTTTTCGCGGCATACGTGGCGTATTTCTTCACTGTCTGCTTTTGAACAAAAGAAAAGTCTGTTGTCGCAAGGGGCCCTCATTTATGTGTTGGCTTTTGTGATTTTGATCGTCTCCAATTTTTTCATTTTGTCAAGAATCGATCATTACACCGAACTCGAAAATTTGGGGGAACACAATAGTCGATTGGCAGACTATCAAGACAGAATAAAGGAGCAGCAACAAGCGTTAGATGACTTTGATGCCCACATTGCAGCCATGGATTCGTCCAAATGGTCCGAAGAGGACAAAGAAGAGGTGAAGCGGGACCGGGACAATTACGTGGTCGAACTTGAAAACGCCAGAGACCGGCTGGGCTTTTATCAGTCCATGATCACTGCCTACAAAAATAAAGACGGTAAAGAATTCTACGCTCTTTCGGCACGGACGCAACAGATTGAGGGCAACATCGAATATGTGCCCGGCTTAGCCAATGATTTTCCCAGTGATTTTACGACAGCGATGAAACAACAATTGCTGCAAAAAGCATCGGATCAGAATTGTCCGCCGATGTTTTCCTTTGCACCGCATGTTTCTGCCTTAGAGACACATAAGGATCCCTCCTTTATCGAAAAGAATTCCGAAAATGCCGGCTATGCCTCGCATAGTGCAAGTTACTTACCGTTTCGATTGATTCGCAGTCATCAACTGACGCTTTGGATTGACGCTCTTGTGCTCCTGATTGCAGGCATCGGTTACGCCAATGACCGGGAACACGGATCGCAATGCGCTTTTCTTTTCACCAACGGACTCTCGCGCAGACGGTATACGTTGATGAAGCTTTTTGCACAATGGGGACTTGGCGTTGCCATTTTACTGATTGGCTTTCTTTTTGTCACGCTCATCGGCCTTGTGTCCGGCGGCATTGGCGACTATAACTTTCCCGTGACGGTTTATCAAGAGATGGCAACGAAAACCATTCCTATGTGGCATTACTACCTACGCTGGTTTATAGCGATGATCGGCAGTATTACGTTTATCGTTTCTTTGCAGATGGCGTTATCGCTTGTTATTGACAATAAAGCAAAGCTTCTGGGCGCCTTTGGTCTACTTACGGTGATTGGCCTATTGTTCACAGAAGCTTTCGGTCCGCTCAAAAGCCTGAATCCCTTTATCTACTTGAAATCCAATGTCGTTGCGGACCAATCCATCGCCATTATTGCGCATACGAATCTGTTTTCCTATCCGATCGCCCTGGCCGTTCTTTTCGGCTGGTCGCTTCTTTGGTTACTCTTGTCATGCAGCTTCGTGAATCGTTTGAAAGTGAAATAGGAGGGAATTATGTCCATTTTAAAAATCGAAAACGTGACGAAAAATTATGGACGTCATGAAGTATTAAAGGGCGTCAACCTTCTTTTGGATAAGCCCGGTATTGTGGCTCTTGTCGGGCCGAACGGGGCAGGGAAGTCCACCCTCTTCAATATCATTTCTAATCTGTTAAAGCCCACCGCCGGCACGATTGAAGTGTTGGGGAAGAAAAACACCGATCCCTCTATATTCTTAGAAGCCTCTTTTTTAAAGGATAACCGGGTGCTTTACGAATACCTGACGGGTCTGGACCATTTGGATTTTATTCGCATCGCCCAGAAACTGCCGAAGTCCAGAGTGGATGAAGTTATTGCCAAAATGAATATCCAAACCTATGTGAAGAAAAAAGTCGGCACATATTCCTTGGGCATGAAGCAGCATCTCCTTATCGCAATGGCACTACTCAACAAGCCGAAGCTTTTGATTTTGGACGAGCCGTTAAATGGCCTGGATCCGACATCGGTCATTTTGGTTCGCCGTTTGCTTAAATCCTTAGCGGCGGAGGGCTCCGTTGTTCTTATTTCTTCTCACACCTTAAGTGAGATTGATCAAATGACGGGCAACATCCTTTTTCTGAAGGATGGGCAAATTGTCGAAAGCACCTTTGATGAAAAACTGACGGCAGAAGAAAAGTATTTGAGTATTTTCCCGGAAGAACTGGAGAAAATTGCGCCGTGAGAAGGAAAAGGTGACGACGCAAAAGTGGAAGGGGCAGCCCCAAAAGGTAAACTTTTGGGGCTGCCCCTTCTTCTATTCCATTCACCGGCCGGGGAACGGCGCATTTTAAGTGTCGAGGAGGCTTAGGCGTTAACGAGGTTTAAGCGTCGACGAGGTCATTTCGACTTTTCGCTATTTTCTACAAAAGGCACGGTCACGCGCGACACGAGAACGCACATTTCAACCGTGCCTTTGTCGATTTTTTGCAAAAGGCACGGTCGCCAAGCTCACTTGAATGCACTTTTCGACCGTGCCTTTGCCGATTTTTTGCAAAAGGCACGGTCACGCGCGACACGATAACGCACTTTTCGACCGTGCCTTTGGGGATTTTTAGCAAAAGGCACGGTCGCCAAGCTCACGATAACGCACTTTCCGACCGTGCCTTTGTCGATTTTTTGTAAAAGGCACGGTCGCCAAGCTCACTTGAATGCACTTTTTGACCGTGCCTTTGCCGATTTTTTGCAAAAGGCACGGTCACGCGCGACACGATAACGCACTTTTCGACCGTGCCTTTGGGGATTTTTAGCAAAAGGCACGGTCACGCGCGACACGAGAACACGCTTTTGACCGTGCCTTTGCCGATTTTTTGCAAAAGGCACGGTCACGCCCGACACAATAACGCACATTTTGACCGTGCCTTTGTCGTTTTTTTGCAAAAGGCACGGTCGCGCAGCTTGACTGAATGCACTTTTTGACCGTGCCTTTGTCGATTTTTTGCAAAAGGCACGGTCGCGCAGCTTGACTGAATGCACTTTTTGACCGTGC
>ERZ1031273.490-NODE-490-length-13003-cov-9.430646_pt1 | contig 13003 bp, 9 predicted proteins | sample MGYA00516575_ERZ1031273 | MGnify/ENA primary metagenome ERZ1031273 (study PRJEB33718, sample SAMN03159816) | human skin metagenome | collected 2014-02-25 | study: EMG produced TPA metagenomics assembly of the PRJNA266117 data set (Human skin bacterial metagenome... | reverse complement strand
TACACGTAAGGAGTCGTCGGCAGCGTCAGATGTGTATAAGAGACAGATGAAAAAGAAATTACTGCTGTTTATGCTGTGTTTGAGCGTTGGAATGACTGCTCTTTCACAGAACAAGACTGATATCTATGGCCTATTGACGACCATGGATCATCCGTCAAAAGCCACTCAAGGAGCTATCCTTGCAATTATGACTGATGAAGCTTATATCCCGATACAAATTAAGGAGGGGGTGTATGCTACCGTGGCAAATCCGCAGTCCAATACACAAACACTATCGGGTAAGCCTATACAGATAGACAGCATCTACCACTTTGTCTGTAGGCAAGATGGTGATGTCTACAGCTACGACTTCGAGCAACTCCATAAAGGCGCAAAATACGTCACTGTAGAGGGTTGCTTTGTGCATGAGACTATGGGACCATCAGAACCTGGGGGCGAGCCGCTCCCTGGACTCTACTTTTACTTTCTGACAACGACTGGACAGAAGATGATGCTTGCTGACTTTTCTGGACGTTCTGAGGCTACAATCACTTTAGGAGGGTGGGGGCTTGCTCATTCTTATGGCAAAAATTCGAGTGTTTCCCCAGACACATTATACACAGTAAGATTTCTCGAGCTAGAGACAGGATACTATCTAGGTCGCTACATCCCTACTCATCTGCTGAAGTCTAAGCCTGTGGCGGTACAGCAGATGGGAGATGTGAATAGACCTCTGATAGAGGTTGAACGTGGTAAACTGCTCATTAATAGTGAGCGTCCTATGACGTGCATTACGCTCTCAAATATCGCAGGCTACACAAAAGCGTATGACATCAACAACCCACAGGAGTTTGTCTTATCACTCCCATACCCTAATCAACCATATGTGATTCATATAGAATTCGCAGACGGCTCTACACCGTTCACTCAAAAGATACTACCGCTATGAAAAGGTTTACATTGATGGTCAGCTTCTTGACCTTGCTTTGTCTGAATATAGTAGCTCAAAACTTTGAGCTTTATGAGAACAAACAGATCTTTAGCAATATGTTTACGGAAGAGGAGTATAGGACTAGCACTTCTGTAGCTCCACTTTGTACAAGTGAGCTGTCGTGGAATGTTGCAAAGCGAGTCTACTCTTCTGGATATACACTAAAGAACCAGCAAACAACTTCTCCGTTGTATTTATTGGTCGTAGAAGATAAGCTATATCCTTATATACGGAGTAACATATATGACTATGCTCAGATTGTATCGGCTAAAACGGGGTACGACATTGAGGTCGTAACAGTTAATAGCAGAGGCTCTGCAATGGAGCTTCGCAAAAGGCTCTCTGACCTAAGGCCAAGACTCATAGGTTGCTTTTTCATTGGGGATGTCCCATACGCTCAGTATCAAATAGAGAATGATGACAATTCGGGGATTAATACCACATTCCCATGTGACCTCTACTTTATGGACTTAGATGGCACTTGGCTTGATGAGAAAACAAGTCCTGGAGATGAAGGTGCTTTTACTACTGGTGCCGATGGCATCTTTGATCGACATATTGAACGAGTTAGTCCTGAAATATTCATTGGACGACTACCATACTACAATTCTTCAGATAGTAAGCCGTTTCACCAGCTACTTAACCAATATCTCAAACGGTTAATTCGGTATTGGGAACAACCTGACGGCATCAAGCGAAAAGCTCTCAGTTACATAAATCATGATTGGGCTACAAGTTATGGGCATGCGAGACAAAACGTCTCTAGACTATCCCCTCTAGAAAATGCTGGCTTTACTATTGATGCATACAACGAAGCTAATAATCCACGGAATATTAGTGCTGGTGATTATCTGAGCAAAATAACCTCAGGACAATACTCCTTTGTACACTTGTGGGCTCACTCTCATTGGACTTATCATATGTTTGGTCAGGAAGATATTAATGAGAGTTATTTGTTCCAATCAGAGATTTATGCATCACCCATCAAAGCTCTTATGTACAACTTATTCTGTTGTAGTGCTACGAGATGGACGGAGTCAAGCTCTGTGTGTTTAGGCGGGGCTTACCTTTATGGGTCTAATAGCAATACTTTAGCTCTTATAGGCAGTACAAAGGTGGGGTCAATGCTTGATTCTAAATTCTTTCATGACCTCTTAGCAGATGGTCAGCCAATAGGCTTAGCTTACGTATGGTGGTGGTTTACTCGGTCTAATCCTATATTTTTTCTAGTACACACGGATTATGACATCCATTGGAACTACGGCTTGACCATCTTCGGCGATCCGTTGGTGCGTTTGGTCAATCCTATCGACCTCTATATGCAAGATGCTCCAGATGACGACGGCTCTATGCCCAATGCGATGGATAATATGAAGTACAACTTCTGGGAGAGTCAAGATATATGGATTCGTAATCAGCGAGACGGAGGTACGGAGCATCAAAACCCCGTCTACAGAGAGGGTAAGCCCGTATTTGTCTATGCTCGCATCCGTAACAGAGGAGTCAAGACCTCTCCACAAGGAGCGACGGTGACGCTTCGCTGGTCACAAGCGGGTATATCACTGGATTATGACTCTTTCTGCGGTAAGAATAAGCTCGATAATGGTGTCGCTACGGGCGGACTAATCGGCACTAAGGGAATACCATCCGTTCGCCCTAACGAGAGCGTTGTCATCTGCTTCCCATGGTATATCAAAGACCCCAAGCAGTATCAGCAGTACACTAAAGATGCGTGGCACTACTGCCTACTAGCAGAGATAGAGAGCATACAGGAGCCTATATCGGAGAAGATGCACAACCTACGAGACTATGTCAAGAGCTACAATAATGTGGCGATGAAAAACATCTACAACATTGAAGTCTCAGATGATGACAACAGTCTCATCAGTGGTGTCATCTCTATACACAACCCGTCAATAGACAATCGCATCTATAAGATTGAACTAGAGACTTTTGATAAGAATACCTTGCAACAAACTAATCTCTGCACCAAGGCGGAAGTTTCCCTCATCCCTGATAGAATGTTGTACCACTCTATGGTAGGAAATAAAGCAGAGTTACGCAACTTACAGCTACTCAAGAGCGAGGGTCGCTTGGTGGCTCAGACAGATCTAGCCTCAATGGATAAGGTTTGTCTAGCCCCTGGGGAGATGGGATTGCTCAATGTCAAGTTCAACTTCAAAGAGCAGATGGCTGACCTTGATGGGGAGTATATCTGTCGTGTCCTACTCAAAGATCAAGAGACGGGAGAACTCGTTGGTGGCGAGACCTATGTCATCAAGAAGAAGTCCCGCCCTAACTTTGACGTAGTGATAGGACATAAACTAGAGGAGGGAGCCGTGCATCTTGTGGCGCAGCAGATATCTGAGCCAGCGACCTATCGTTGGCGAGACAGCGAAGGAGAGCTACTCTCTGAGGGACTAGAGTTTACCACAAAAACCTCAACACCCGTTCAACTAGAGGTCGAGGCAAAGTCAGATGGAGTCAAGGGAAAAGCTCTATTTGAAGGAGGCTCTAGTTCTCTTGCTGGCCTCTTGACTATATCTCCAAATCCCGCAAAGGATTATCTTGATGTGAAGGTGAAAATGGAGAGGGAAGCTTCTCTAATTATAACCTCTGTCGCAGATGGGTGTAGTTATATATATCCAATCTTAAAGGAAGGGAGGATAGATGTTGGTTCCCTACCACGTGGTAAATACTTAGTTAGCCTCTTCTGTAAAGAAGAAATGTATGATGAGCAAGTAATTATTCTAGAGTGAAATAGGAATATTGCTTAAAAAGCATTCGTGGGTGTGTCAAAAACTAATCCTGACACACCCACTTTTGCTTTGTATGACGAGCCTGTCATACCGAAAGTAGGTCAGAAAACTTTCGTTTCCCGACCTACTCGATTAAATATAAAAGAATCGTGGCGATTACAAGTTAACACGCTTCCTATAGTTCTCACTCAGTATTCTGTTTATGTCTGAGAGCCGATAGAGAATCTTCCCTGCGATTTGGGTGTAAGGGATAATGTTTTTATCCCGATAGTCTTGCAGGGTCCGAGGGGAAAGGAACAGTCTCTCACAAACTTCCCGTCCTGTGAGATAGATTTCACCTTCAAAAAGAGGACGATGAGTTTGAGCGATGCTTCTCACTCGATTCGTCAAACCTTTAATGCCAGAGATGAGTTGTTTCATCTCTGGTGTTTCTTTATTGATCGTTTCGTACTCCATAGTTGTTAGCCTTTACGAGTGTTAGAGTTAGCGAGGAGAGCTTCCACATCCTCTCGCTTGTAATAGCACTTATGTCCGATTTGGATAAAGGGCAGCACGGACGAGTCCCGATAGTGTTGCAATGTTCGCTTACTGATGTTCAGTATTCGGCATACATCCCCATTGAAGACTGTTGCAGTTCTCTGTGCTAAAGTGTATCTTTGTCATAGTGTAAACAGAACTCTAAATACTATGGCAACGATATACGACTTCACCGCCCTGACCTCTCAGGGCAAGGAGCTAAACTTAGCCGACCTGCGTGGCAAAGTGATCCTCATCGTCAATACCGCGAGCAAGTGCGGCTACACGCCTCAGCTGGCTGGGCTCGAGGAGCTACACAAGCAGTACCACGACAAGGGACTCGTCCTGCTCGGCTTCCCCTGCAATCAGTTTGGCGGACAGGACCCTGGCACCGACGAGGAGATACGCAACTTCTGTCAGGTCAATTATGGCGTCACCTTCCAAATCATGCAGAAGGTAGAGGTCAACGGGCCCCACGCCCACCCGCTCTTTAAGTTCCTCAAGGAGGAAACGAGCCAAGACTCAGACCTGCCGGTCAAGCCGATACAGTGGAACTTCAACAAGTTCCTCATCTCCCGTGACGGCACCGACATAACCCGCTACGGATCGGCTAAGCTCCCGAAGAACTTAGCTAAGGATATCGAAGCTCTCCTCTAATCCACGACTAAAGCTATGTTTAACTCTCCCATCTACTTCTGGCTCATCGCGGGGCTACTTCTCCTTTTCATCGAGCTACTCACGCCAGGCTTCGTCGTAGCCTGCTTTGGCATAGGAGCTTTGCTGGCAATCTTGCCGGCAGCCCTCGGCGCCTCCGTCACTTGGCAGGTGATCACCTTTTGCATCGGATCGATCCTCGCCCTTTTGCTCCTGCGCCCTATGGTTCGTCGCCTCAATCGCAACAAGGAAACAGCCCGCACGGGCATTGAGGCACTCTACGGGCGCACGGCACGTGTCACCGAGTGCATCGACGCTAGTCGGGAGACGGGACGCATCGCCGTGGACGGGGATAACTGGCGTGCCCGCACAGTGGCACCCGACATGGTCATTCCCCGTGGCGAGCTGGTGCGCATCGTCAGCAACGACAGCATCGTCATGATCGTCGAGCCTATCACACAAACAACTGAATAACAACAAAAACACTACACATATATGGAAGCATCCCTCATCGTACTGGGCGTACTCGTCCTGCTAGTCATCTACATCATCGCCAAGGGTCTAGTCATCGTTCAGCAGTCTGAGACAATGATCGTGGAGCGTCTCGGGCGCTATCTCAAGACCCTCCCTTCGGGTATCAACCTGATCATCCCTTTCATCGATAAACCACGATCTATGACTTGGCGTATCACAGCTTCATCCAGCAAGGGGGGCACGCTCGTGCGCTTTATCAATACCGACCGTATCGACCTACGAGAGAATGTCTACGACTTCGCCCGTCAGAGCGTCATCACCCGTGACAATGTCGTCACGGAGATCAACGCTGTCCTTTACTTCCAGATCGTCGAGCCGCTCAAAGCGATCTACGAGATCTCTAACCTCCCCGTAGCTATCGAGATGCTCACGCAGACCTCGCTACGTAACGTGATCGGTGAGATGGATCTCGACGAGACGCTCACCAGCCGTGACACGATCAATAGCAAGCTACGCGATATCCTAGACGAAGCGACCAATAAGTGGGGTGTCAAGGTGAACCGCGTGGAGCTACAAGACATCAATCCGCCTCGAGACATCCGCGATGCGATGGAAAAGCAGATGCGTGCCGAGCGTGACAAGCGTGCTCAAGTGCTCACCGCTGAGGGGCAGAAGGAAGCGATGATTCGTGAGTCTGAGGGTCGTATGACTGAGTCGGTCAACCATGCCGAGGGTGAGAAGAAAGCGCAGATCCTCGCTGCCGAGGCTGACGCACGTGCTACCATCCTTCGTGCCGAGGCTGAGGCCGAGGCCATCGAGCGCATCACCACAGCTGTCGCCAGCACGGGCAGCAATCCTACGCAGTACCTCATAGCGATGCGCTATCTAGACACGCTCGAGAAGATTGGCCGCAACAGCTCCGACAAGACGCTCTTCCTCCCCTACGAGGCGACGGGCATCCTCTCCGCTCTCGGAGGCATCAAGGAAGTCTCTGCCAGCGAGGTAGGCAACCTCCTGACCAAGGTCGGCAAGCACTAATCCCTCCTTGGCACAGTATGCCATAGAGGCCTAGCAAACTCACACGAAGCGTATGAGCAAGATCTCGATACGGTTTTTCAATGACCGAGAGGTGCGAGCCGTTTGGGACGAGACTGAGTCTAAATGGTGGTTCTCTGTGTTGGACATCATAGGAGTGCTCAACGACCAAGACGATTACAACAAAAACAGAAACTACTGGAAGTATCTCAAGACGAAACTCAAAAGGGAGGAAAGTGAAGTGGTTAGTGCCACTAACCAGTTGAAACTCCTCGCTCCCGATGGAAAGAAGCGACTAACGGACACCCTCGATGACAAAGGAGTCGTGGCTCTCGCACAGAATTTTCCCAATGATCGGGCTATGCGCTTCGTGAAGTGGTTTGTGGGAGGAGAGGAAACTATTGATGGGCGCAGTCGCTCCAAAGCGTATGCCCTTTTTGAAAGCAACCTCTTAGACAGTATCGAAGTGGGTACGGTGCAAGGGCTGCAACAGATACATGCCTATCTATTCGGTGGACTTTACGACTTTGCAGGACAAATCAGGCAAGTCAATATCGCCAAAGGTGGATTTCAGTTTGCTATGGCTCAGTACCTACCTGACACCCTTACTAGTATAGAGCAAATGCCAGAGCAGACATGGGAGCAGATTATTGATAAGTATGTGGAGATGAATATCGCTCATCCTTTTAGGGAAGGTAATGGGCGTGCCACACGTATTTGGCTCGACTTAATGCTCAAGAGGCAACTTGGGCTGTGTGTGGACTGGAGCCAAGTGGATAAATATACCTATCTCGAAGCTATGAGAGCCAGTGTGGCAGATGCCACAAGCTTGAAATGTCTACTATACGCTGCGCTTACGGATAAGATAAACGATAGAGAGACTTTTATGAAGGGGATCGACTACTCGTATTATTACGAGCAAGAAGACTGAGCCCCCAAAAAAGGTAAAGATTGACGACTATGAAGTGTTGTCGCAGGAATGGACGCACAGACGTATCGCCTCGTAGTAGGGCTATGGTCTGTGCGTCCGTTGTATCAAAGCAATACGAGTAAAGAATACCTACACATGAGCAACACAAAGCAGATAGCCCACGTAAGGGCTCTAGAGGATGGCTCCTATGAGACGCAGCCTCTACTAGATCATCTACACGGCGTGGCGGAGCTGGCGCAGAGCTACGCTGAGCGCATCACCGATGACGCAGAGCTTGGCGAGATCGGTTACCTGCTGGGGCTCCTGCACGACTTGGGCAAATACCAAGCGGGCTTTCAGCGCTACATACGTCAGCAGTCCGGTTTAGATCCTACGCTCAACGGGTGGCGCACCCCGCACAGCCCCGCAGGAGCACGCTACGCCTACGACTTAAAGCAGGTGGGCGGTAATCAGCAGCTTCTCAAGATCCTCTCGCTCTGCATCGGGGCTCACCACCGAGGACTCTACAATGACTCCGAGTGGCGAGGACAAGTTGTTGACTCGAGTGACACCAAGCGAGCAGTGGCAGACCTAGTCAAGGGTCTCCGACCTGAGGTGATCCAGCTTGAGGAGCTTCTTTACAAAGCCTCTCTGGACAAGGTCGCTAAAGCATGGAACAAGATCGATGAGGATGACTACCAGCTACTGGTTCGTATGCTTTTCTCCTGTTTGGTAGACGCCGACTTCCTCGACACGGAGCGGTTTATGACTCCCGACAAGAGCCTTGCTCGTCAGAGTGCTAAAGCTTCGCTAGAGCAGATGCGAGTACAGCTAGAGGAGTATGTGTCACACTTCAACTGTGAGGGGCGGATCAATGAGGCGCGAGCTGCTTTCCTCGACCAGTGTCGCAACCATGGACGCACGGCTCAGCGAAAGATCTACTCGCTCACGCTCCCCACGGGTGCCGGCAAGACGGTCTCCTCGATGATGTGGGCTCTAGAACATGCCATAGCGCAAGGGTGTGAGCGCATCATCTACGTCATCCCCTACACCTCGATCATCACCCAGACAGCGCAAACCTTTAGGGACATCTTTGGGGCGGACCAGGTGCTGGAGCATCACTCAGATGTAGATGTCAAGGAGCGACCTGACGAAGCTATGGAGTACACCAAGCTTATGACGGAAAACTGGGACGTGCCGCTCGTCGTGACGACCAACGTGCAGTTCTTCGAGTCGCTCTATGCTCACCGTGTGAGTCGCTGTCGCAAGCTACACAACATTTGCAACTCGGTCGTTGTCTTTGACGAGGTCCAGATGTTTCCCCCTCGGCTACTCAACCCGATCCTGCGTGTGGTGGAGAGTCTGCACTTCGCCTTCCGTGTGGAGCCTCTCTTCTGTACCGCCACGCTACCAGTCTTTGACAAAGATATCCTGTCAGACAGCAAGCGGATCGGTCATGAGTTCTTCTTCCTCGAGGAACCCATTCAGGAGGTCGTACCTTATGATGCCGAGCGCTTTGCTCCCTTTGACAAGGTTCGCTACCATTGGGACCTACTTAAGCTCTCTACGGAGGAGCTAGCGGAGCGATTGACCGAGCACGAGAGCTTCCTCTGTATCGTAAACAGTCGCAAGGATGCGGCTCGTCTCTATACCGCTCTGCAAGCTCAAGAGAAGGCAAGCGAGGGGCTGATACATCTCTCACGCAGGATGTGCTCGGCACACATTCAGGAGCGCATAGAGGAGGTACGCCGTCGCCTGAAGGCTGGCGATCCAGTGCGTGTCGTCAGTACGCAGCTGGTCGAGGCTGGTGTAGACCTAGACTTCCCCGTGGTCTATCGAGCGATGGCGGGTCTAGACTCAGTCATGCAGGCCGCTGGGCGGTGCAACCGTGAGGGACGTATGGCAGAGCCTGGCGAGGTCTACATCTTTCGCCTTGATGAAACAGTCAGCCTGGGTGAAATGAGCTGGGCGCAAGGTGCTCTGGAGGATCTCCTTGATCGGCTGGCTGAGCAGGGAGCTCCACAGAGAGCCGAGATCGAGCGTTACTATAGAGCGTTCTATAATGATGTCGACTGCTTCGACAACAAGAAAGATAAGGAGGTTTCCAAACTGCTTTGGGATGTGAATGACGATCGATGTGAAGAGCTACGCTTCGACTATGAGACAGCGAGCGAGAACTTTAGATACATAGAGAATCAGGATATTCCGATCGTCATTCCTTACACCGATGAGGGGAAAGCGATCATCAAGAAGCTCCAAAACAACCTTCCGTTGACACGACAAGAGTACCGACAAATGAATCGTCTTACCGTTGGTCTAAAACGAAAAGATTGTTTAACTTTGGAGGGAAGTGTCTCAGTGAGTGATAGTGGCATCGCTTATCTAACCGATGATAAGCTCTACAGCACGGAGACTGGGATACAGATAATCGATCAGACATCAACATTTATGACAGCATAAACATATGGAAGAGTATATAGATAAGGAGTACTGCCTGCGTGTGCGCGGTCCCTTCGCTTGCTTCACACGCCCCGAGATGAAGGTGGAGCGTGTCAGCTATGACGTGATCACGCCTAGTGCAGCGCGAGCCATCTTTCAGGCGATCTACTGGAAGCCCGCCATACGCTGGGAAATCACGAAGATAGAGGTGCTAGCCCCAATCAAGCGGTTTACCATCAAGCGAAATGAGGTGGCCTCTATTATGAGCAAAGGGAGCACAGGCATCAACATTTCAGAGGATCGTAGACAACGTGCCTCCTACATTTTACGTGACGTGGACTATCGAATCTATGCTAAGATGGTCTACATACCCGTGAGGAACCGCTCAGCTAGCTGTCAGAAGCACTACAACGAGGAGTACAGCGAAGCCGAGCGCAAGGCGGAGAACCCCAGAAAGTACCAAGAGATCTTCGAGCGCAGAGCCAAGGCTGGGCAATGCTTCATGATGCCTTACCTAGGGTGTCGTGAGTTCACCTGCGCCTTTGAGTATGTGGTCTTAGAGCATGGGGAGACATCCCTAGAGCCCAAGCCTATTCCTGAGAGTCGCGACCTGAGCATCATGCTCTACGATATGGACTTCGAGCGGGATCGGAAGAATCCCCCAGCTATGTTTTACCATGCGCAGATGACCGAGGGCGTCATCCTCGTTCCCCCGATGGATAGTAATGAGATACTGAGATGATCCTACAAGCACTATACAACTACTACGAAGCGATGCGCAAGGCTCATCGTATAGCAACTCCTGGACTAGAGGTCAAACCCATTCGCTGGGTCATCGTCATTCGTGAAGATGGATCTTTCGTTCGACTAAAAGACCTCAAAGATCCAAGTGACAAGAAGAGTAAAGGGCAGGACTATCTAGTTCCAGCTGGACTAAAGCGTAGCGGTAAGTGTCCACCTGCACAACCCTTTTGGGACAATCGCAAGTATATCCTAGGGTATGAAGAGAGTGCCGAAGGGGTGTCACCCTGCACGGATCGACTAGAGGACTTCAAGCGACTCATGGCTGAGATCGCTGAACTGTACCCAGACAATGCCAGCTTTCAGGCGGTCTGTCGCTTCTACGAGCACTACCTCGGCGACGAGATGCCTCTTCCCGAGGATGCTCACACCGAGCGCATCTTAGCGTCAGACTGGATGACCTTCCAGCTACAAGGTGACACAGAGCTCTTAGCTACACAAGATGATGCACATGATTATGCCGCTCAAGCCTATAATACAGAGGAAAACCTAGGCACATGTCTCATCACGGGAGAGAAAAAGTCCCTAGCGTCATTTCACGCTCGGATTGTAGCCCCTGGCTCTCAGGCGGGTGCAACGATAGCTAGCTTCAACGATCCAGCCTACCTTTCCTATGGTAAGAAGCAGGGCGAGAATGCGCCAATCTCTAAGTACGCATCCTTTGCCCACACCACGGCTCTCAACGACTTGCTCCGCAATGAGCAGACACGCTATACGCTTGGAGATATAAGCTATGTCTTTTGGAATTCGAATCTTGACGATCCTAGTATCAATGAGACCTTTCGTACCGTAATCTTCGAAGGCGTAAAGGATGACGATGCCCAGGAGCCGTCCGACACAGATGATGAGCAACCTAAGCGAAAAGGGAAGAGTAAAAAGAAAGCTCCGAACCCGACGCGGGAAACCTACAAAGTACTTGAGCAGTTCAAAGCTATTCGTGGCAATCGAGGTCAAGGGCAGCATTGGGAGGATGAGAGACAGTTTTACGTACTCGGACTCACAGCTGGCGGACGCATCACCATCAAGTATTGGCAGCAGGGAACGGTGTCGGAGATCTTCGACAGAGTCTACCAGCACCTTGTCGATATGAACATCATTCGCAGGGATGGCAACGTGGACGAGGATAACCCGCCCCTACGCTCCCTATATGGTATCGTGAAGAGTGTCTCCTCGCCCTCCAAGTCTAGCACCTTTGCCATGAACCTTGTGCAAAGCATCGTCGAGAGCGTTCTCAATGGTACCCCTTACCCTATGACCCTCCAGCAGGCCTGCATCAACCGTATCACGAAGGAGCGTGCGGTCACCGAACTACGAGCAGCCATCCTCAAGGGTTGCATCAACCGCAAAGCAAGAATATATAAACATCTAAAAGAACTAGATATGGCTTTAGACAAGCAAAACGACAACATCGCCTACCTCGCAGGACGCCTCTTCGCTGTCCTCGAGCAGATCCAGCAAGCTTCACTAGGTAAGGGAGTCAATGCGACCATCCGAGATCGCTTTTACACCAGTGCCTCCACACGTCCCAATATGGTGATGGGAAGACTCATCGCACTATCCAACCACCACCTAAGCAAGTTACGCAAGGAGAAGCCTGGACTAGCCGTGAATCTCGAGAAGCTCCTCGGAGAGATCTTCGCACTGATTCCTGCAGAGGTCCCCACATTCCCGGCGACTTTTTCACTAGATGAGCAGAGCCTCTTTGCAGTAGGCTACTATCATCAGAAAGTCGACACGTACAAGAAGGAAGATACAAATAACTCAACCGAAGAAACAGAACAATAACCCATATAATTATGCTACAGAATAGATATGACTTTATCCTGCTCTTTGACGTCAAGGATGGCAACCCAAATGGAGATCCCGATAGTGACAACTTGCCTCGTGTAGACCCTGAGACTGGCGAGGGACTCGTCACTGATGTGTGTATCAAGCGCAAGGTGCGCAACTACATACAGATGGCAACTGATCAAGGTATCTTCGTCAGAGAGAACTCCGTCCTCAATGACTCCATCAATGCGGCGGTCGAAGAGGCTACAGGCAAAGATGCTAAGACGAAAAACGCTACAGACCGTGACAAGGCGCGTGCTCTTATGTGTCAGAAGTACTACGACATACGAGCTTTCGGAGCCGTCCTCTCCACGGGCAACAATGCTGGTCAGGTGCGTGGTCCCATTCAGCTAACCTTTGCGCGCTCCATTGATCCGATCTTCCCTCACGAGCATACCATCACACGTATGGCTGCCACAGATACTAAGGAGCAGAAGGCCAACGAAGAGGCTGACGACAAGGGTGGCAACCGCACTATGGGGCGCAAAGCCACCGTGCCCTACGGGCTATATAAGATGTATGGCTTCGTGACGCCACATTTTGCAGAGGACACAGGCTTTACGGAGGATGACTTGCAGCTCTTCTGGGAGGCACTCAAGAATATGTTTGACCTAG
>ERZ1031273.489-NODE-489-length-13015-cov-4.225154_pt1 | contig 13015 bp, 16 predicted proteins | sample MGYA00516575_ERZ1031273 | MGnify/ENA primary metagenome ERZ1031273 (study PRJEB33718, sample SAMN03159816) | human skin metagenome | collected 2014-02-25 | study: EMG produced TPA metagenomics assembly of the PRJNA266117 data set (Human skin bacterial metagenome... | reverse complement strand
GATCTACACGTAAGGAGTCGTCGGCAGCGTCAGATGTGTATAAGAGACAGGCGGGTTACCGACGCTGCTGTTTACGCTGGGTGCCGCGCTTTCGGCATTTTTGGTGGGGCGCATGACGCAGCGGCTTGGTCGCCGTGTGGGCCTGGGGTTGGGGTTTGCAGCTGGCGGAATTGGTGCCATTGCGGTGGTGCTCTCGGCCGCATCCGGAAATATTTGGGCGCTTTTTGCATCCCTTTTTGTCTACGGTGCCGGCACGTCAACAAACCTGCAGGCACGGTATGCCGGCACCGACCTGGCCGCGCCCGCACAGCGTGCCACGGCGGTGAGCGTGGCGATGGTCGCCACGACACTTGGAGCGGTGCTGGGCCCGAACCTGGTTGCTCCGCTGGGGGATTTGGCGTTGCAATTGGGGCTTCCCAGGCACGCTGGGCCCTTCTTGCTGGCGGCGGTGGCGTTTTTGAGCGCCGGTGTGGTGTTGCTGGTGTTGCTGCGCCCCGACCCGTTTTTGGTGGCGAAGCAGATTGCTGCGGATACGGATGCGCCGGTTGTGGCTGCACCGGCGGCGGGTGGGTCTGTAACCGGTGTTGGCGCCGGCGCCTATGTTGGTGCGGCGGTGATGGTGTGCTCACAGATCAGCATGGTGGCGATCATGACCATGACGCCGGTGCATATGGGGCACCACGGGCACGGCTATGAGCATGTGGGGCTGGTGATCGGCCTGCATATCGGGGCGATGTACCTGCCCTCGCTTGTGACCGGCAGGATGGTCGACCGATTCGGTCGCGTGCTGATGGCGGTGCTTGGCGGGCTCGTGCTGATTGCCTCGGGTATTGTGGCGGCGATGTCGCCGGGCGATTCGCTGGGGCTGCTCATTACTGCGCTGGTGCTGCTTGGTGTGGGGTGGAATTTCACGCTGATTGCGGGCACCGCGCTGGTGGTGGATGCAACCACGCCCGCCACGCGGCCAAAAACACAGGGCACGATCGACGTGGCGATTTCGCTGGCAGGTGCTGCTGGCGGGGGAGTGTCGGGTCTCATCATGGCTGGCGCCAGCTTTGCGACGCTCAGCGTGATTGGTGGGGTTGCGGGGCTGCTCGCTGTGCCAGTGGTGCTGTGGGCGCAGTGGCGCGGCCGGTTGCAGGATGTGCGCGAGGGCTGATTTTTAGGTGTTGAGCCGCGTGGCCGGGCCGCAATATGAACGGCATTGGACTTTCCCGTAACCATCCGGTATAGTCGATTGATGTGCCGCGGGGTGGAGCAGTTCGGTAGCTCGCCGGGCTCATAACCCGGAGGTCGTCAGTTCAAATCTGGCCCCCGCAACCAATTCAGGCCCTGACCAGCAAGTCTGGTCGGGGCCGAGACCTTTTCCGGGTTGTTTGCGGTCGGTGCCCGTGAGTTCAACGGAAGATTTCGAGTGCAGGATGCAGCCACAGCACTCCTGGGCGCATTTTGTTCCGTTGGACTCCGCGCTACTTGCGAAACCGGCTACTGTTGCTGGCCCGGGAGATCGATGGCCGGGCAGTCGCTGTTGTATTGGTTCGTTTTAGTTTGACGGTTGCGCAAAAAACTGGCCGCCTCCGAGCACGAGGGCCGTTGGGGTCACTCGATCACCTCGCCGGCGAGCGACGCGCTCGAACCGTGAACCGATCGAGTGCGGCAAGATAGTCATCAGCGCGATACACTTTGCCGCCGCCTCGGTGCTCACTTGCCGACTTTCGTAGGATGCCGGCAGCAACGAGTCGGTCGAGGTCGCGTTGCAAATTACTGGGGCGAACTCCTAGCTGTTCACTTGCTAACCGTGGCGTGAACACTGGCTGTTTCGCTGCAAAGCTGATGAGCTGTGCTGTTCTCGACCCGCGTCGTGCCTGGGCCGCTTCAACATGGCGTGCCTGAATCGTTTGGACCTCGGCAACCAGCTGCCGAGCATTCGCGATGCTGCGGTGGGTGGCTTCGACTGCAGCGGAGAGGATGGGTGCGGCGTCTTGATTTCGATATGCGGAGAGTGCGTCAAAATATTTGTTCGTATCTGCGAGCAATCCGCTTGAAATAGGAACAACGGCTCGGGTGGCAACGTGGCGACGTTGCAGCATTGCCTGGAGCAGCGCTCGCCCAGTGCGGCCATTGCCATCGTTGAACGGGTGGATCGTTTCGAACTGTGCGTGCGCGATCATTGCTTGAATAAGCGGTGGGATATCGCGACGAGCAGCATATGCCCCCCAATCGTCCATGAGCTCGGGCACAAGGTTTTCGGGTGGGGCAACAAACTCGGCAGTCAGCGGTGAAGTCGCTTCTTGCCCGCCGACCCAAATTGGTTCGGTCCGGTACTCACCTGGATGGGCGCGCGGATAGTCGTGCAATAGCGCGAGGTGGATTCTCTGGGCCAGCGCCGCATCGACGGGGGCGTTGTCGCTTAAGGCAGTTTGCATGGCGCGGCTAGCCGAAGTGATCAGCAACGCATTTGTGCGAGATGACTCACCAATCTCGGCGGCAAGCACCTGCCGAGCGCCGGCGTCCACCTGTTCGATCTGCGACGACGATAGTGCTTCGCTGCGCAATAGCAATGCGGCAAAGTGTGCAATATCGATGCCATGTTGGGTGTCAAAGTTGCGGAGTGCCGCTTCAGCATCGTCAAGCTCTTGTGCGAGCACAGTTGGAACTCGCACCTGGAGATCAGCGATTCGCGGTGGAACCAGGGCTCGGTAGGTGCGCCCGTAGTCGGGGATCATGGTTGTATCGGTATAGCGGCCGGCTTGAGGTTGCCACACCTGCTCCGACCAGGTAATTGGCGGGATCGTTACGTTTTGGGAGGCCAACCAGACCACCTCGATTCTCATCTATTGGCCAGTTGAGAATACTTTACCTCGTTCGTTCTCAGCTTTTTGGCTGGTGGGTTTCCAGCTTGGCGCTGCCGCAATCGCCGTAGCGGGTCTGATAGCTAGCTGTCCTGATTGGGGAAGGTCGCTTAATGGTGGCGGAATGAGTCTGCGTTTGTGGGAAGGCGCTTAAATCCCGCTGAGGAGAGGAGTGCCTTCACGTCACGGTGGTCGTTGTGGATGTAGGCTCGCGCGATTGCTTGGTTGAGTCGAGCTGCGAGCTGAGGGTCATTGTCGTTGACGGGGGCGGTGAGCATCAACGGAGTTGGCTGCCAGAGGACGGCGCTGTTGGCGACGAATAGCGCGGTGCGTTTGTTGCCGTCACCGAACGGTTGTGCTTTGGCAATTTCGATGAAGAGGTTCATCGCTTGTTCGCGAGGGTCTGTTGGAGTCTGTGCTGCTGCAAGGATTTGATCGAGCTCGTGAAGGGAAATTGCAGGGGGTTCGTGGCGCCCAAATGCGGTATCAACACCGATGCGCTGGTCTGTGCGGCGGAGCTTTCCGGGTTCGAGTGCCGCGCTTCGGGTGAGTCGTGCATTGACGTTGCATACGAAGTGGGCGTCGATGTTTGGGTTTGGGTGGTCGAGGATGAATTGGGCTGCGTCGCGGAGGTCATTGAGGAGTTCGAGATCGGCGCGTGAATGAACTTTGCTGGTGTCGCCGGTGCGGAGGAACTCTTCGGTGTCGAGACGGTTGGTGCTGAGGCCATTGAACACCTTCCCTGACGAATAAATCAGGCCGGCAAGGTCAACAACCTCTAGCTGTTGGTGCGAGTTCATCAGCTGACTCCAGTTCGTTCAATGCCAGGGCGACTCCGATTCTACGATTCGCTGTGGGTCGCCAGCGTGGGGCTGTGGTGAGTGGGACTGAGTGATGTGCGAAGCCTGGGAATGCAGGGTTAAGTTCTTCCTCCGCAATAAACCAGATCGGGCTGACTTTTTGTTCGCGTTTCGTCTCGAACGACCACGCCGCCCGACCGCCACTGTTGGGCGGTCGAACGGTGTGGCCGCTTTCTTGTTTAGGTCAGATCGCGGACCAGGTTGGCGAGAGCACCAAATGTGTAGGTTCCGGGGATCCCATCGACTGGGCCGGTGTATCCGCCTCGCTGAGCACAGACTTGGATACCTTTGAAGGTGTTGAGTCCCGGGTCGCCGTCGATTGGGCCGGTATAGCTACAGCCTGCGATGACCCGCTGAAACCCGAGCCAGGTGTAGGGTCCGGGATCGCCGTCAATGGGTCCTGCATATCCGCCGAGGCGGGCCAACCGTTGGAGGGCCGCGTATGTCACGGCACCGGGTTCGCCATCGAGCGGACCTGTGTAGCCGAAGTACTGGAGAAACGTCTGCATGCCCGCCCACGAATTGGGTCCGATCTCACCATCGATGGGTCCGCTGTAGCCTCTGAGTCGGGCGATTCGTTGGAAGCCCATCCATGTATTTTGTCCAGGCGCCCCGTCGATGGGGCCGTTGTAGCCGTATCCGGTAACGAGCTGTTGCACACCAGTCCAGCCGTTGCGTCCGATTGCACCGTCGATTGGTCCGGTGTATCCGCCGCCGCGCGCCAGAAGCTGCAAGATTCGTTGTTGTGAGGATGAGTAGTCGGTCGTGTTGAGCTGGTCTAACCAGTGCTTCAGGCCGACGAGCGTGCGGGGTCCGAGTGCCCCGTCAACTGGTCCTGTGTAGCCACCGAGCACTGCAAGTTCCTGGATGCCCTTGAACGTGTTGACACCAGGTATGCCGTCGATTGGCCCGGAATAGTAGCCGCTGTTGCTCAAATAGCGTTGTACGCCTGTCCAGGTGGCGTTACCCGGCTCACCGTCTACTGGTCCCTCGTAGCCGCCAAGCTGAGCAAGGCGTTGGATTGTCTTACCTTCCGCTCGGTCGAGCGGGTAGTTGCTGTCGGGGTCTGGGCTTGATGGGATTGCTCCTGTTGGCTGTGCGGTTTCGCCATCGGGTGGTTGTGTCAGACCTGTGAAAGCGGACAACTTGGCAACGTCAAGGTCAATTGCTCGGCCATCAACGAATCCCGTGTCGGAGTACTGGTGGATATGCCACGTCGGATACGCAGTGCCGATGCTCGGGTTTCCTGGTTGTTCTGTGTGGTGCGCGACCCAGAGTTTTGCACCTGTTGCCTTCGTCTTGGACCATTGCTGGCTTTTCAACAGGTTTGAGCTGATGTACATGAATGGAGTGACGCTAAGTCGCGCTTTCACTCGGTTGATGAACCGGGCAACCTGGTCGTCATTCCATGATTGTCCATTGTCGATTTTTCGTTATCGACTGCGAGGATGTCGCCTTTGCGGTAGTCATAGAGATGGTTCATGAAGTAGTCGGCATCTTGCTCGGGTGTGGCAGCACCGACGAGCCAATAGTGGCCGACGATGAGGCCAGCCTGTCGAGCACTGTCGATGTTACGTTGATACCAGCCGTCGACATATCGGGGCGAGATGTTGGAACCGCCGAGTTTGACGATGCAGAACTGGAAGCCGCGTGATCGAAGAGTTTTGCCGCTGATTCCTGCCTGATACTTGCTGATGTCTACGCCATAGACACCCTTGAACGTGCTTGGCGCAGGCACGTTGGCACCGGCAGCCAACCATGCCTTGAGCCCAGCAAAGGTTTTATCGCCGGGGATGCCGTCGATTGGGCCGGCGTAGCCGCCGAGTTGCGCGAGCTTCTGCACGCCTCGCCAAGTGTTGGTTCCCGGCACGCCATCGACTGGGCCGCTATAGAAGCCGTATCGGTTGAGTAGTCCTTGCACCGCCTTCCAAGTGTTCACGCCCGGATCGCCGTCGATTGGTCCGCTATAGCCATTCTTTTGGGCGACCCGTTGGAGGGTTTTGCCCTGTTCGGTGGTGAATGAAAAGCCGCCGGGTGATCCCGGGCTACCGCCATTGAGTACTGACTGCACGAGTGGCCAGGGGTCCTTGCTGTCCGCGTTCCCAAGGTGCGCGTCGCGTAGGGCTTTCCAGGTGAAGTGCAGGTGAGGGCCGTCCCAGGCGCTGCCGTGGAAATCGTCGTACCCGGCGAGGTACCCAATAGTTTGCCCTTGGGTGACAGACTGCCCAAGTTCTAGAGGGACGCCTCGGAGGTGGCAGTATCCGTTGTAGTCATTGGGTCCCGACTGGACAACGACGTAGTTGCCAAGGTCGGGATGGGTGTCTCTCAAAGCTACGGTTCCGCTACGGAGTGCTGACGGGTGTGCCGGCGCCGTGGGCGAAGTCGACTCCGTGGTGGAAATCCCATTCTGGGCGATCCCCGAAATAGTCGGAGACGTGGGATGAGTTATAGAACGAACGAACATTTGTAGGGACAGCCATTGGAGGTTTCCTTTCGCGCCGGCCATGACCGCGCTGTCATGGTCGATAGGATGGATTGGAAAGCAAGGTAGACAGGGTTCCTGCGAATCTCGTGGGACTCGTGGGGGAGGGTCATGATGGCAACGTTTGCTGGGTCTCGTGTTCAGCTACGGGCGTTTACGGTGTTCCTGGCCGGGGTGTCGGTGGTGTCGTTGACTGGATGTGCTGTTTCTTCGCCGGCGCCCGAGACTGGGGCGCAGTCGGTGGTTGCGAGCCCTTCACCTACCGGGGTCCAGTCTGATACTGAGGTGCCGTTTGAATCGGAGCCTGGTGGTCGGGTGGAACCGACTGCGCCGGACGCTGATTCTGGGGATGTGGTCAACGCTGAAAACGCGTACGAGGTGTGTCTGCACATGGTTGAGACCAAGAGTCATGGGCCGAGTGGGGTTCCAGGCGGGTATTCGCGTGACAAGCTTGCCCCGGAGTCGGAATCGGTTATTTATCAACGCGAGGATGGCATTTTTGGTGTGGCAATCTACGGCACCGTAGGTGATACCTGGGTGTCAGGACAGCGTGACTATATGCTCATTTGTTACATCGAAGGTCCAGTCAACGACCCGGTCTGGTATGAACTTGGAATCCAGACGACGATTGACCCGTCCGAGCTTCCGGCAGTGTTCGAGGGCTATGACATTCATGCCGGAGCGTAGCTGCTGGATTGTTTGTCGGCCGGTTGCGTAGGCGTCTATGTGCGTGCGTGGCTGACTGGGATTCGCGGTGATCGCTTTTTCGGTTGGAGTTTTGCCAGCTCGGCGCTGCTGAAATCGGGGTAACTGATGCACATAACCCGGAGGTCGTAGGTTCAAATCCTGCCCCCGCAACCAATTCAGGCCCTGACCAGCAAGTCTGGTCGGGGCCGAGACCTTTTCCTCTTGACGCCGTTCCGCGAGTTAGTGCACCCTTGCACAGATCAACTCCGACGTTTCGCGCACAGGCGCTTGAGAGTGCGAGCGTGCCATTTGCTCAAGCAGGGGTGCAGAAGGCGAGGCCCCGAGTGTGAGGAGAGAGCTGAGCGCCTGCATCAATGTGCCGAGCGCCAAGTCAACGCGGTTCAAACCATGTATCGATCCATGCGTATGGTGAAATATACGTCCCGCGTGGGCAGTCTTGGAAGGTGACATTTCCACCCATTCCTATTGCTTCCGATAAGGGATATGTTATTCATCTACACATCAAAGGTGATGGAAAGGAATATTCATGTGGTCAAGGACTATTGCCACAACTGTATGTGCAGCTCTGGCGCTCGTGCTCCCGACTCCAATAGCTAATGCTGCTGCGCTCGAAGGGACATTCGAGCAGATTGCCACAGTGGATACGGATGGTACAGATGTAGATTCGCTCCCCGAGTACCCTGCGCTCGATGCACTTGCGACGCCTGATTCTGGGTCGCAGGAGGTCGAGTTCAGTATCGAGGCGGGCGCGTATCGAGGGCCCGACGGCGAACGAATTGAGGTCGCGAAGGCCGCAACCTTTACGTGTATCTTGTCTGTAGATAGTCCACACTGGTCATCGGGTGCCAGGAGCGTGATTGTTAAACCCCGCGTCGCATGCAAGGGGCCGTCCGCCAGTATCCCGATCCGCGTGATTGGGTACCTAGCGAAGTCCTCGAAGGAGTCGATTCCAAGTCTGAGGATCGTGGCCGAGTCTGATTACACGCAGAGAGTAACAGTCAATTCCAAAGCAAGTTACGGGCCGAAGCAGACCTGGTATGTTCCAAGGCAAGGCAGTTCGACCAAGATCAGTAGCGGAGCCTACTTCAGGGGCTCAGCTTCAGCATCCGCAGTCGCACCGTTCACCCCGTTCAATATCCCCGCAGCAGCCTCTGACTTTCGCTGGGTGCGGTAAGTAACTTTGAGGGTTGTTCGGAATCGCCGACAGTGCAGCACCGAACAACCCTCAAAGGCCGTTACGCTCTAGTAGTCGTACTAGGCCGATACCAGTGCTCAAGGGCCATTCCGCGTACAAATGATACGAACGTTGGCGAGCCGCAGTATCAGCCCAGTCGATCGCCTCAAGCACGCTACGGCACTCCGTGAGCAGCCATTCTTCGGTGGCCCCGTGCGAATCGACGAAATACACACGGTATCCAGGGAAATCAATCTCAGATACCCCGTCTCGCGGATCGATCATTCGAGATTTCAAAGCTACTCCATCAAGCACGATATTGACCTGGGATCGCAAACGCTTGGCAACGCTGCTACGTCGCGGTGTCGGTGGCGAGATCGATCTGAAACTCGAGATGCGCTGCAGAACCTTCGTCTTTGAGACTACGGTACAGGCCGCAGGTGCATGAGCTTTGCAAGCGCAGCCAGCCGGCTCCCAAGCGAGGCGTCTTAGAGCTGGATGCAAAAACAGTTCGACAGCGTCTTGATCGATCTTCGTGTCGAGAGACTTAAACTGTTGATGGTTCTTGATCACATAACCTGCTTGGGTGTTGTCGCTGTTGATGGTGCGGATTTCGCAGAGATGGTGGGCGTGGTCAATGCTAAGTTGGCTGTCCTCAATCCCGTTGTTGCTGTGGTCCATTGGATTTTGTGTTGGGTGGAGCGGTGCATCTCAGGGCTCGCTGCTCGCTTCAGCTGCACGGTTTCTCGGAATCTCACGGCGTGATTTGCGTTCTTGACGCGCTGGCCTCAGTCGTTGGTTGAGGTGCTTCATTCGTTGTGCGTGTGTACTGGTCGGTTATCGAGCTTGGATCTGTAGAGCTTCCGTTTTCCAAGCGGAGCGGCGGTAACTGGGAGCATCCCAGATCGGGGTTATTGATGCACGTAATCCGGAGGCCGTTGGTTCAAATCCTGCCCCCGCAACCATGTAAGGCCCTGACCAGCAAGTCTGGTCGGGGCCGAGACCTTTTCCGGGTTGTTTGCGGTCGGTGCCCGTGAGTTCAACGGAAGATTTCGAGTGCAGGATGCAGCCACAGCACCCCTGGGCGCGTTTTGTTCCGTTGAACTCCTCGCTACTTTTGAATTCGACCGAGAGATGTCAAAGGAGATGTCAGAATGAACCCGGTAGTAGTGGATGTTGTCTGGACCGCCGCTCTTGTTGCGATGCCGCTTCTCGTTGTTGGGCTTGTCGTCTGGCTTATTCGCCGCAATCGTCGTACTGGCGCCGACAAATGACGTGTTTTTTAGCGGGATTGACAGGACAGCTATCCCTAGTCGTATGATCGCCCAGTTCCAGGTGCCGGATGCGGTCGAGCAGCTGCTGCAGGTAGCGGACCGCGCTACTCGTCGTCAGCTGGCGGAACTGGGGCTTGAGTCTTCCGCTCCGATCGACGGCGCAGTGAGAGCGAAATTTTCCGCCCGTCGGATTCGACGCGTTTTTTGTCACGACGCGCTCGTTTTTCAGCCACACGCCGAGCCGCAACAGCACGCCGCTCGGCGCGCCGAGTGGCCCGTTCGAGCAGGCGCTCGTCGCGCTCGGCCTGCACTGCCCGCAACACCTCGTCGTTCACCGGCCCCACAAATTTTGCCGGGGGAGCGCCGAACGCAGTTTTAGCGTTGCTGATCACCTCGTTGGCGAGCGCACGATTCCCGAGCGCACCAACGGTTGCCCCCACGCCGAAGGGCAGCACCTTGCCAACAATCCCGCCAATTTGACGCTGACCAAGGCGCTTGAAAAATGCTTCCCGAAGCCTGCGGCCGATTTCATTCACTGCTGTATCGGGCAGCGTCCGCGTGACAAGTTCGCCCCAAACGGCACTCTTAAATAGCCCCCGCGCATCCTTCCCAGCCGCAACCTCGCGAATGATGCGCTTGCCCTTGTCGCCGAGCAATAGCGCCATTACCATCGTGCGGGCTCGGCGCGGGTCATCGGTGGCATCACCGTGCATCTCGGCCACGGTCATGGCAAATAGCGCCGTCAGTTCGACAAAGCTCAACACTTCGGCTGCGGCGATCGCGATGCCGGTAGCCGTACCCACACCGGGCACAATCGCAACGGCACCAACGCCGCCGCCCGTGCCCATTGCTGAGCGACGAAACCAGCGTTCCGCAACCGGCAGCAGATCGGCCGGAGTTGCCTCCGGATATTTGCGGCGCCAACGGCGCACGAATGCAATCGCTAGGGGCCGCTGCACCGCCAGCGCGCGGTCAATTTGGCGAGCAAATCCGCTGAGCTGCTCAGCGTCGTCGTTGTCGGCAGCCGTGGCAGTGGTATCGAGATAATTTTCGACAACGGGCAGCAGTACGGTACCGCCAGCTGGGGGTTGCGAAACGGGTTCGGATGCAAGGGGAGTCATCGAGTCCTTTCAATGGGGCACAGCATCGGCGGGGCCGGGCGATGCCTGAACGCTCAACGCTAATACGCACCGCAGGGATGTCGCTACTAGCACAACCACTGGCATCGATTGCACTCGGCACGTACCACCTCGTCAGCCGTCGGCGTTGAGCAGATGGTCAGCAAGTGCCGTCTGCCGCGCGCTTAAGCCGATCGTAGCTCTATCAACATCACATTTGGGCTGGATGAGGGTGGAGTCTGAGTGCCACACCCAGGGTGGTTTGTTTGGGTGGAACCACTGCAACCGCAGCACAAACTCTATTGAGGAGGCGCACTATGGGTTTCATTGATGATGCAAAGAACAAGGCCGAAGAGCTCGTTGGCAAGGGCAAGGAGAAGGCTGGCGAGGCGACCGACAACCAGGACCTCAAGCACGAAGGCCAGGCCGACCAGCTCTCGTCGAAGGTGAAGCAGGGGGTTGAAAACGTCAAGGACGGCGTTAACAACCTGCTCAATGGCGACAAGTAATTTTTAGTGAACTGTTCACCGGCGCATCTTCGCCGTTGAACCGAAAATATATAACGGCACCCCAAATAGCGGGGTGCCGTTATTGTATTTGATACGCGTTATCCGTGAACTTTTCGGTTAGCCACGCTCATTAAAGTCGGCGCACAGACCGTTCATGGCGTGGAGCCACTTGTACATGAATACGAACGGGGCAACAATGATGAGTGAGCCGAGCACACACCACAGCCAAAAATCAGCACTGCTAATTGTGCGCGCTTGGCCTCGGCGAGCCTGCTCATTGCCGATTCTGTTCGATGTGCCGTGCCGCCAAACGAACTGCATGATGCCGAGCGTAAGCCAGCCGAGCAGCAGCGCCACGAGCCAGTAGTTCATGGTGCGTTTGTTGTCATAGCGGCTGGCGATCGTGTTCAGGTCTTCACCCGCACGGGCAATAACATAAATCTGGTAAATGCCCAGCGTGATGATGCCAAGCAGGATGAACTTGGTGAGCGAACGGTTCGTGGGGAAGTTTGCCCGGTGAACCGGTGCGGCTTGCACGTACTGAAGCTGCGGCTCTTGCGGGGACTGTTGAAGAGGGCTGATGCTGCTCATGAGAATCTCCTAATTCACTAGCTGATGAGCCGGCCGTTGCAGAACGTTCTGCGTCGGCCTTTTTATAAGCGGCGGCTAATAAAGTAGGCGATTAATCGAATTCTGCTGGTCGCCTATTTATATAGTGCCATTTAATTTGGTATTTTTATTTCCAGTGAAACTGAGAATCAGAAACAAAAAGGCCGAGTGCTGCATCCCCAGGTAGGCTTCGCTATGCTCTGGCTCATGGAGAAGCGGGAAGAACCTAGCCAGCTTCGTGCTGGTGGCACCACCTGGGGTGTTTTTGCTAGCTCACTATTCGTCATGTTCATGGCGTTTGTCGTTGAGTCCCGCGGCGAACTTGGCTGGTTGATTGTCATTGGCTGGATGATGTTGGGGGTTGCCGCCGTCACCGCCGTCGTGTTCTATGGGACATTCAGATTCGCGCTCGGCGTCTTACCGCGAATCAGTGCCCTTTGGCGATCCTCACTGGTTGTGGGCATCATAGTGCCAGCGGTGTTTAACCTCTTGAGCCTGCCCGACTACCTTGATGGCCAAGTGCTGACGCTGGGCCTACTCGCTTCGATATTCGGAGTCTGGATACCACTCGTGGTTGTGGCCGCCATAGTAACCGTTGAGGAGCGCAGCCAGCAGCAGCCCGGCGAGCCTGAACAGCAACCGACATAGCTACACCCGTCAGGCAAGTTGCCCATCACTCGCCTTGTTTTGGTAACGTGCCGGTGCTCAGTTTTGTCTACACCGGAGGCCATATGACCGTCCGCATCGACCGCATCCAAACCGCCGGCGCATCCGATCACCACGAATCAGCCCCGGCGCTGCCATGCAATAGCTGGATTGTAGGTGATGACGAAGAGTGCATCATCATTGACCCCGGTGCGGATCCGGACACGGTGCTTGACCTGGTTGGTCGACGTGAAACCCTGGCCATTATTTGCACCCACGCGCATCACGACCACACATCGGCGGTACCGGAGCTGTCGCTACGCACCAACGCAACCGTTTATTTGCATCCCGACGCGCTCGACCAGTGGCGCGAAGTGCATCCCCGTATCGATCCCGAAGGCGAGCTCGCTGACGGCCAGCAATTCCAGGTGGGGGATGCGACGCTCGAGGTGCTCGAAACACCCGGTCATGCGCCCGGCACCGTTTGCCTCTGGGCGCCGGAACTGCGTGCCGTGTTCACCGGTGACACCCTGCTCGCCAGCGGGCCCTACGCCTCACCCGAAGGCGGCAGCGACTACTCGACCATGGAATATTCGGTGCGCAAGCGGCTATTCCCACTCGGGGACGACGCAGTCATCAAACCCGGGCGCGGCGAAGACTGTACGATCGCCAACCAGCGTGCCGAACAGTCATAACGATTGACAAAAAAGCGGCGGGCCCGCATCCCTAGCAATTGGAATGCGGGCCCGCTTGCGTTTTGCTCAGCTGGTTAGATCGTCAGCTC
>ERZ1031273.488-NODE-488-length-13023-cov-8.407542_pt1 | contig 13023 bp, 10 predicted proteins | sample MGYA00516575_ERZ1031273 | MGnify/ENA primary metagenome ERZ1031273 (study PRJEB33718, sample SAMN03159816) | human skin metagenome | collected 2014-02-25 | study: EMG produced TPA metagenomics assembly of the PRJNA266117 data set (Human skin bacterial metagenome... | reverse complement strand
ATCTACACGTAAGGAGTCGTCGGCAGCGTCAGATGTGTATAAGAGACAGGACATATTTCCCGTAGTTTGCTATGGATTATCTCTAGATGGTAATGATGTCGTTACAGCCTTGGGCAAAGAGTCCATTGATGATTGTGCAGCTACCATCGCTATGCTCAAAGGAAACGGCTTTCCTGATGTAAATCTTATGGAAGAGGATGGTAAAACGTTCATCTTCGGGCACAGCAAAGATGGACTAATAACTGTTTTGGGGAGAGAATCCGAGATCTTAGATGTTGAAGGTCAGCCTGATACGAAGATTCTGGTAGATTTTATGCGTCCGGCCGGTCTACCAATAAAGTGGCACGATTGTGTTGCCACCGCCAAGGACTTCCCCAGCTGGGATGCCTTTATTACGAAAGACAAAGAAAAGATTGTAACATTTGAAGATGAACTCGGCTTGCGCGAATATAACGAAGGTTATTCTGAACCGTCGGAAAACAATTTCGACTATGAAACCATCACAGAAAAAGGCGCCGAGACCAACTTGGATTGGGTGTACTATTGTGTTACCCCTAGTCAAGATGGGGTAAAGCCTTATATCAATGCAGGGCTCAACTTTGTTGATGGAACCGGTCAGCTCGGCAGCGAAGTGGTAAAAAATTGGCTTGCCACCAACGGATACGACACCGATTACCAAAAAAATGGTGAAGAAGAATACTTGGCTTTCAATAAGGATAAAAGTGCTGTTGCACGAGTATTCGTAAAGGGAACGACCGCCAAACTGCAAATTTTGGATGCAAGTATTTTAAAATCAGCAACAATGGCAATGCGGATGAAAGAACTTGCTTTCGACCCCAGATATGGCGAACTGCAGCACTATAGGAGCCTTAAGTTGAGAGCAAAACGCTAAAACATCATTTTCTTAGAGTTCCTTCCACGGGACTCACTCATTTTGGGGGAAGTTTATGCGAGGGTGACGGTGTTAGCCGCCACCCTCTTTCTGTTATCCTCGCTCGGCACCATATAATAGATGTGAAGGGTTCACATGAAAGGTATAGATAATTCAAACGAAAGGTATAGTAGTTTCATTTGATAGGTATATACATTTTGTCTGAAAGGTATAGAAGTTTTGAAAGGAAAGAATACACCGCTCGGCAAGACCATAGCGTAAATGTTGGAAAAGCTCCGTCTTGTTCCATCCCCAAACGACCAATTGACGGAAAAACGCTACCTTTGAGGACAGCAATCAATGGATCCGGTTATGATGCAGATACGAATTTCTTCCCGGCTTAAGTGCGCTCTTTTCACCGCACTATGCACCGTTTGTTTCTTTTGGGATGCACAGGCACAGCTATCTGTAGCCGCCGTTCCATCGGAAAGCTCCACGCTGCTGCGTGCTTGCAGTGATCCGATTGAATTGCGCGTGCCGTCCTCTGCGGCCATTGAAAGCCTCATTTCTGCCGAAGAATCCTCTCTGCTTCGCGATCGCTACGCCATTGCGCTCCCGATCGACACAGATCTTTCGATGCAACGTAACGGCGTTTGCCGGTACGACAGTAACGGAAATGCGGTATGGGAACTGGCCCTCCGCGCCAAAGGTGCCTGCTCGCTTCAATTTTTCTTTGATCAATTCGAGTTACCAAAGGGGAGCCGTCTTTTCATTCTTTCCCCTCAAGGTGAGGTACTTAAGGGCGCTTTTACGGAAGCGAACAATACGCGTTTAGGAACTTTATCAACAGCACCGGTAAAAAGCGATTGGGTTGTGCTGCGCTACGAAGCACCCATCGGCTCAACCCAGGCACCTTTGCTCCACATAGCTTCGGTAAGTTACGGCTTTCGCGAGCTGGCGCCCTTTCCCGCTGAGGACAAACACGAAAAAGGGGAGCCTTGGATGCGCGGAACCTATTCATGTGCGCCCAACATCGTATCGTTGCCCAAATTGGACGAAGTAAAGCGCAGCCTCGTACTGATGATTGTCCGCGGCACCACCGTTTGCACCGGTGCTTTGATTAACAATACTTCCAAAGACGGCACTGCATACGTGCTCACGGCTTCGCACTGTGTCAACGGAAGTTTTTCAAAAAAAGGCGATCGCGCTTTTATGGATGAATCGGCGCGTCAAACGGTATTCTTTTTCAACTTTTATTCACCCATCGGGAACAAATTGATCCGTGGCGTGGAGGAACAATCCCTTGCCGGAGCGGAAATTGTAGCCATCGACGAAGCGCATGATTTATGCCTACTTCGCATTGTGGGCGTCGAAAAAGAGGGAAAAACGGCTTCCGGCGGCATCCCCATCACCTATCAGCCCTATTTCGCAGGCTGGAACGCAACCGGTAAGCCTAAAGGGCCATTCTACGGCATACATTGCCCCTCCGCTTCGGTAGCACGCTATAATTTGTGCGAAGATGAATCCCTATCACTGAGCGACTTTGATGCCGGCGCAATGGTGTGGAGCGACTCCCATTTTCACATCAAAAGATGGGATATCGGCACTACGGCGGGCGGCTCCTCCGGCTCTCCCCTTTTGGACAACAAACTCCACATTATCGGTGCTTTAACGGGTGGAAAATCCTATTGCGAAACACCTATTAACGATTTCTACTACTCCATTGAGCGATGCTTTACGGGGAGCGGCGCGGATAGCCTTTATCTGAAGCCCTTTTTGGATCCTTCCGGAACCGGTGCAACTACGTGCGACGGGCTCGATCCGTACGCCCCACTCTCGATGCTCCTACTGTCCCATCATCGCTACGCTCCGTGGCGGGATTCCGTTGAAACGGTGGCGCCACCGAGCGAAATTAACGGATTGCTTACCGCCTACCCCATAAAGGCAAAGAGCGAACTACACGGAGTGATTTTGGTAGCGGAAACGCCCTACGCGGATGACGGAGCCCTGCAGATTGTTGCTTACGCAAAAGGCGCAGATGGAGGGCTGAGAGAGCTCTATCGAGCCGACTATATGCTCCCCGCTTTCCAACGCATTGCGGGCGGAGGCACCGAGTTCATCGAGCGCACCTTAACGGGGCCGATTGCCTCCTATATTCCGTTCCGCAACATTGTGTCACTCAACAAAGGCGAAATGCTCTACATCGGCTTGGAAACGAAGCAAGGCAAGCGGTTGCCGTTCGTGCCGTATCGCACCAAAGCCACTGCCAATCTGAGCGGAGCTACACTGTACCGAACCATCGGAAGTACAGAATACGTGAACAGCGCACCGTACAAAGGCTATTATTGGATAGATGCGCTTGTAAAGCCTAAGCAACCCACCGATTCGCTCCAAACCAAACGACCCATTCCTACAGCTTTTGTGTTCGGAAACGTATTGCGCATTATCATTCCCAAGAACTTTGACCGGGAAGTGACCGCCTCCCTTTACACAATGCGAGGCGAACAACTTATTAGTCGCACTACACAAGAGGAGGTTTGTGACATCGTGCTCCCCGAAACAGCACGCGGCGACTGGCGCGTACTCTACCTGAAATACGGCAAAGAGCACTACGGCATGGTCGTCTACATCAATCCGTAAGCCGCCCTGCGCCCCATCGGTAAGAAGAGTGTGCCTACTCTACCCTATCCGCCTCAGGACATCCTGAGGCGAAGGGCTACGCACCCCACTCCCGATACCTATATACCTCTCACGTGAAACTTATATACCTCTCACTTGATACGTATATACCTTTCGCCTGATACGTATATACATATCCATTAATACATATATACCTTTTGAATGAGAGGCTATCTCCCCTGTGTCATTGCACAAGGGAAAGGGGGAAGGGGAGGTAGTTACTCAATGCATAACATCTGTGTGTAACGTGCACCGTCTGCGGTTGTCAGCAGCATAAGGTAGTTGCCGGCAGGAAGTTTGCCGAGAGTTAATTCACCATCTACTACTTTGGTTGCCAATACCCGTTCGCCGTTAACGGAGTAGAGCGCTACAGCGCATACCGCATCTGCCGGAGTAAAGTGCACAAGGCCATCCGTAACGCGAGTCGGGTAAACGCGGATTGGTCTATTATGGGGTGCTTCGGTATGGTTGATATTACCGTCCACATACAGATCAAAAAAGCCACTTGCCATCATGGGTAGTATTGCGTTTTCTTCATCGCCGGCGGGATCTTTTCCAAAAAAATCAGTACTAATGAGACATACGTACCGAGCGGCATCTGCGGCAGTTAGGTGCTGCAAGTGCAGCGTAGATTCGTTACCGCCGGGAACCTCTTTACCGGTAGCCAGATTCATCCATTGAAAGGTGATATTTCCGGGCTGTGGAGCGGGAAGTGTGCAGATGAGTTCCGCAGAGGCACCCGATGTGCGATCGATACGTTCCGTAGGAGCAAAGTTACGCTGCACGCCAAAGCGGAATCGGGTATCATCAGCCTTGGCATAGGATTGCCACGCCTCGAAATCCGCAAAGGAGAAGTTATTCATCGTCACATCCAAGATTTCCAAATTCTTCAGCTTGGAGGCGATGTCAGGCACCGATCCGGAGAGCCGATTGAAGGCAATATGCACTTTATTGAGGTTGGATGCTGTTTGCCACGATGCGGGTAAGCTTCCTTCCAACTTATTGTAACTCAAGTCGATTTCCTCCAAATTTTGCGGAAGTTGTTCGGGCAGAGTGCCGGTTAATTGGTTCTTAAAGGCGTAAAGAGCAATAAGTTCGGTTAAATCACTCCAATCTTTCGGGAGGGATCCGGTAAACTTATTCTGTTGCAGCGCAATACGCTTGAGTTTGTGGAGCTTGGTTATCCATTGCGGGAACTCGCCTTCTAAGCGGTTTTCACTAACAAAAAAGCGGCCCCACGCATTAGGATAGTCCGTATTGCCTAAGTCGCTCAGCGCGCTTAAATCGGGCAATTTACCGGAAAGGTCATTCTGCATCAGAGAAAGGTCTGCCAATTTGGTGCATTTAGCAAGGCTCGATGGCACTGTTCCAGAGACACGATTGTTCGATATATCGAAAGAAATAAGCTCTGTGCAATTACCAATTCCGTCAGAAATTATACCCTCTTGATTGGCATTGTTGCAATCGAAGTAGAGCAAATCGGGCATTTTGCCGAAATCGGGTAGCTTGCCGCTCACTTTTGGTTCCTTTCCCAAAGCAATCATACCATAAGTGAGGATGCGGATCTTGGTAAGCCCGCTAAAATCGGGCAATTCGCCCGTGAACTTATTGCCATCCAATTGCAAGGAAGTTAGCTCTTTGAGATGAGCAATATCGACAGGTAGTTTGCCACTGATTTTGTTGTTTCTGAAGTCAATGGTCTCTAAAAGGGGGAGTTTATCGAACACTCCGGTTGGGAGTGTACCATCCAGCTCGCGATTGATCCATTCGAGTGCCACTACGTGTCCGTCCCTGAGGGTAATGCCGTCCCATTGCGAGGGATCGGCAGTAAGATCCCAAACGAGAAGTTCCGAACTACCGCGAACGGATTGATACAAATCTATCAAAGCGGAGTGCTCTGATTCCGAAAGAGAGACGGTTTGTGCTCGAAGCGTTAAGGTACAAGCCGTTGTTAGTATAGCCCAAAATAGTGCGAAGTGTTTCATTCTATCTGTTTCTTTCTGCTCTAAATCTTCTCCAAAAGTAGCCAATTCTTAGGAATAAGCCCAACCATACTCCCCTCCCGTCACTCTCACCGAAATGCAATGGATTAGCACTAACAAATTCATTGCTTTAGCCAGTTTCCTTAGTTTCAGAGGGGGAGAGGAAGGGGATTCGATACTATTTTCTTACTTTTGTAGCGGAAAGCGTAAATCTTTCCGGAAAAGGGTGGCGCCGGGCAATCGGCACCGGTGAGAAGAAGAACGAAAAATGGACAAGGAGCAGAACGAACAGAGCGCAACGGAGGAAAGCCGTTTGGTCGATATAGGCAAGGTGGTAGCTGCCAAGTTCAAGCGTCCGCTCCCCTCGTTTGCCAAACGATTTCTGGAAAAGTGGATCTGTCAGGACGAAATTAACTACGTACTAAGCAATTACGGTCATTTGGAAGGTATCGAATTTGCCGAAAAGCTGATAGAATATTTTTCGCTTGATTTGGCATTTAAAGGCGAAGAAAAACTACCTTCTGAGCCGCGTCAGCTCTTTATTTGCAATCATCCGCTCGGGGCGTTGGACGGCATCTGCCTCACGGCAATGATTGCGCGGCATTATCATACGGAAATACGCTACATCGTTAACGATATGCTGCTCTATTTGAAGCCGTTCCACAAAATATTTGTTCCGGTTAACACATTAGGCTCACAATCGCGCGAATCGGTTCTGAAACTGAACGAAGCGTTAGACGGCCCCTATCCGGTGATCACCTTTCCGGCAGGCATCTGCTCACGGCTAATTGACGGCGAAGTGCGCGATTTGCCTTGGAAGCACAGTTTTATCCGTCAAGCCATTCGCCACGAGCGCAATATAGTACCGCTCTATTTTGACGGGTTCAATTCGAAGCGTTTTTATCGTACCGAGCTGTGGCGCAAGCGGTTGGGCATCGGGTTTAACATTGGTACTACCATGTTACCGCAGGAAATGTTCAAATCCAAAGGAAAGCACTATACCGTTTTGGTGGGAGACCCCATTTCGTACGAATCACTGAAGGCACGCGGCGAAAAGCCCGATGCGCTCACGGCCGAAATAAGAGCGCGCGTATATAGCCTACCGGCTGAATACAAATCAGAAACACACACACCGACCATAAATACGAACCACAAATAGAACAAACAGACATCGTATTATGGAACCAATTATAGCACCGATCGATAAAGCTTTGCTCCGGCAGGAACTGACGCGGAAGCTCTTTTTGCGCAAAACCAACCGAGGAAACAACGAGATTTACATTTTCACCGCTCAGGAAGCTCCCAATGCGATGCGCGAAGTAGGACGTTTGCGCGAAGTATCGTTCCGTACCTCGGGCGGAGGCAGCGGCAAGGCGTGCGACATAGACGAATTCGATACCTGCGAAAACGGATACAAGCAGTTAATCGTGTGGAACCCCGAAATGGAGGAAATAGTGGGCGGATACCGCTATATCCACGGAGCCGACGTAATAAAGCATCCGTGGGGCACAAACGTACTCGCTACCTCACATATGTTCAATTACAGCGATAAATTTGTAAAGGAAATACTCCCTTACACCATTGAGCTGGGGCGTTCCTTTGTAGCACCTACATTTCAGTCCACCGGTTTATCGGCACAAACCATCTTTTCGTTAGATAATCTTTGGGACGGGTTAGGCGGACTTACCGTAATTCATCCCGATATCAAGTACTTTTTCGGCAAAGTGACTATGTATGCCGATTACAACCATCGTGCGCGCAATCTGATCCTCTTTTTTATGGATAAGTATTTCCACGACGACAGTAACTTGGTAACGCCCAAAGAACCGGTATCTGTAGATGGAAATATCGAGGAAATAAAGCAGGCTCTTTGCGGAAAGGACTTGCATGAGGACTATCGTTTGCTGAAAAAGGAAGTACGCAAACTGGACATCAACATTCCCCCACTGTTCAGCGCCTATATATCGCTCTCGCCCACGTTATTACTGCTCGGCACCGCTGTGAACTACGAGTTCAGCAATGTAGAGGAAACGGGTATCCTAATACGTATAGATGAAATCTTGGACGAAAAGAAACTTCGCCACATCGAAAGCTTCCGCAAGCAACTTGCCGAGCAGCAAAAAGAATAAGCGGTGAAATAGGTACGAAAAGGGCGTGGATACACATAATTGGTTGGGGCGCGAGGGTGAAGCCCACGCATTCCGTTATGTGGAGGAAAAGTTGGGAATGCGCCTTTTGGAGCGCAATTGGAGCTTTAACCGCAAAGAGGTAGACCTTATCGCTACAGACGGAGCTGTATTAGTGTTTTTTGAAGTCAAAACACGCAGCGAAGATTACCGCTATGCCCCCGCATTGGCTGTAGATCGCAAAAAGCGGATGAACATATGCTTTGCCGCCAACTACTACAGCCGCATGAAGCAATATAAGTTGCCGTTGCGCTTTGACATACTTTCCGTTGTGTACCGCCCCGCTACGGGTCTATTCGAAATTGAGCATATCCCTAATGCCTTTCGCCCCGAACCCCACTTCTACGGCCGAGGCAGACGCCCCTATCGTAGGTAAATTTGCGCTTTTTTTACTCGTATGTAGGTAGAAAAGCGTGCTTTGAAGAAAAACAATGGACGAATAATCTCTATCTTTGTCAGCGATGGAACAGACGGAAATATTTACCGCAAATAATGACGCTGCGCCGGAGCCTTTTTCCGGCATGATACCGGAGTGGGCAGAGCAGGATGCCGTTGTGCTGGCGTGGCCCGGTGAGATGATGGACTGGGCGCCCCGCATCGAGCAGGTGAGGGCGTGCTATGCCGGTATCATTGAGGCAATTACGCACTTTGAACCGGTTATTCTGTTGCATCATCCGTTGGATACGCCCGCCCTCAGCCTGAACCGGTTAAACACAAAGTATCCTATTCGCTATATCCCTGTGTTACTGAACGATACATGGGTACGGGATTATATGCCCATAGCGTGCCTTAACGGCGATAAAAAGGAGATTGTCAAATTCTGCTTTAACGGATGGGGCATGAAGTACGCCGCTTGTTACGATAACCGCGTAGCCTATTCGCTTTTTGCCGAGCAGGGCTTTTACCACAGCGATGTAGCAGTTAAAATAGCTGAATTTGTAGTTACCGAAGGCGGCGCGCTGGAATCGAGCGGAGACGGGCTGATTTTGGCTACTATGAGCTCGCTTTTTTCGGCAAACCGAAACGAGCGCATCCCCGAAAGGGAGGAATTGCTTAAAACACTGCTTAGTGCCCTCTCCTGCAAGAGCATACGCATCACGGCGTGCGGCTATATACCGGGCGACGATACGGACGGGCATATCGATACTTTGGCGCGCTTTATCGATACCAACACCGTAGCATACGTTTCGCCCTTAGGATGCACCGATTTGGCGGTAAAACAGTCTTTGCAGCAGTTTGAAGCCGAAATGCATTCCACCGTTATTAAGGATCGCGATCCATTCAAGCTGCTCGCGCTTCCTTTTGTGGAAGGACTTCGGGACGATGATGGCAGTTTGATGCCCGCATCCTATGCCAACTTCCTTTTTGTCAACGGAGCCGTACTGGTACCTACATATGGTGTACATTGGGATAGCCGCGCCCTTTTCCTGTTTGAGCAATACTTTAAAGGACGAAGAGAAATAGTACCGGTGGATTGCCGCGAGCTGATCCGCCAGCACGGCAGCCTGCATTGCGCTACCATGCAGATTCCCAAGGGCTTCCTCAACCCTCGTTTACTGAAATAGCAACAAGCACCTTCATAACGTATGAAAATAGGTATCATTCAGCAGGCAAACAGCTCTGACAGAGAACAAAACGTAACGCGCATCGATCAAAAGATACGACAATTATCCCGCGATGGTGCCGAATTGATTGTTCTTCAGGAACTTCATAACGGATTGTACTTTTGTCAAACCGAAGATGTTGCTCTTTTCGATCAGGCAGAGCCGATCCCCGGCCCCTCAACAGAGCATTTTGGCGCTTTAGCCAAGGAATGCGGTGTGGTACTGGTACTTTCGTTATTTGAGAAGCGTGCCACCGGTCTTTACCACAATACGGCGGTTGTTATGGAAAAGGACGGCTCCATTGCGGGCAAATACCGCAAAATGCATATCCCCGACGACCCCGCCTACTACGAAAAGTTCTATTTCACTCCGGGCGATTTAGGCTTTACGCCGATCCAAACCTCTGTAGGGAAACTGGGCGTGCTAGTCTGTTGGGACCAGTGGTTCCCCGAGGCAGCGCGTATTATGACATTGCGCGGCGCGCAGCTGCTTATCTACCCCACCGCCATCGGCACCGAATCGACGGACACTCCGCACGAACAGGCGCGTCAATTGGAGGCTTGGATTACGGTACAGCGCGGGCATGCGGTAGCCAATGGAATTCCGCTTGTTGCCGTCAATAGGGTGGGCTTTGAAGCGGATCCTTCCGGTGCTACCGGTGGTATATCCTTTTGGGGAAACAGCTTTATATGCGGGGCGCAGGGCGAACTGCTCCAACATCTTGGCACAGACGAAGATACCGCCATCGTAGAGGTTCCTTTGCAGCGTAGTGAGCAGGTACGCCGTTGGTGGCCCTTTATGAGGGACCGACGCATTGATGCCTATGATTCCATACTGAAGCGCTGGGACGACTGATATGTTTGATCATCAGACACTAATTGCATTCCTTCTCACGCTTTTTGCCGGACTTTCCACCGGTATTGGTAGCGCCATCGCTTTTTTCAGCAAACGAACCAATACCACCTTTTTATGCGTTTCGCTCGGCTTTTCCGCCGGCGTGATGATATACGTATCGTTTGTGGAGATGTTTCCCTCCTCATTAGCGCAGTTTAGGCACCTTTATTCAGGGCGGTTACCCGAGCTCTACACGGCTCTATCCTTCTTTGGCGGCATCATGCTCATAGCCCTAATCGACCGCTTTATCCCGGAAAGGGAAAATCCACACGAAATGAATCGTGCCGAAGAGATACCGGCTACCGATAGCCCCGTCCCGCACACGCACAACAACGGCAAGCTCCTTCGCGTGGGAATGGTAACCGCTTTGGTGCTTTTTATCCATAACTTTCCCGAAGGAATGGTCACTTTTCTCTCCGGCATGCAGGATATCAGCGTAGGGCTTCCCATCGCTTTTGCCATTGCCATACACAACATTCCCGAAGGAATTTCCGTATCGGTACCCATTTACTATGCTACGGGCAACCGGCACCGTGCTTTTGCCATATCCTTCCTATCGGGTTTGGCAGAGCCTGCCGGCGCGATTGTGGGCTATCTTTTGCTGGCGCCTTTCCTCAACCAAACGGTATACGGTATAATCTTTGCCATGATTGCAGGCATTATGGTCTATATATCCTTGGATGAGCTACTTCCCGCTGCCGAAGTGTACGGCAAGCACCATCAAGCCATTTACGGCTTAATCGGTGGTATGTTCGTAATGGCTGCCAGCCTTTTGTTGCTGTAAGTCAGCACACTCGGTGTAAAACGGAACGAGCCGAATGTTCCTTTTATATAATACTCGCACAGTTTATGGTAAAAGGTATATACCTTTCCGTTAAAACGTATATACCTTTCGCCCGAGATGTATATACCTTTTGTGCAATATGTATATACCTTTTGCGCTCCCCTTGCCCCTCTCGCGCATTTGGCTCTAAAGGGAAATCTTTTTTAGTCTATTTCTTCTTTTTTACAAAACTATCCATTATCTTTGTGGGCAGGATGGGTATGGGTGCATATGTTTAACAGAAAGTGGTACTTGCTTCTACTGTTGCCGGCAGTAGTTTTCGGTATTAGCTTTTACTTTCAGGTAAAGTATCTGTTAACTATGTACCGCGTTCGTAATGAACAATTTACCACGCTGGTACGTACCGCTTTGGCGGAAACGATGCAGGATGTGGAAAAGGACGCTGTGGCGCGCTTTACTTATGAGCTGATTCGTGAAGACGAAAGGCACCGAACCCGCAACCATATGCTGGGGCAGAGCGAAGAGGATAGCCTACTGTACGATCCCCTCGCCAAATTGCACCAGTGGAACATGCTCCTGCAATCCTCGCAATTTGCTCGTTGTCCGCGCGATCAAGTTTACGACACACTGCTTAATAATTCCGTGCTCGTGGGCTATCCCGACGAAATGCAGCAACGCCTCGTCAATGCCTTCTTCTACTACAGCGAGCGCCTCTCCGATGTGGTTTTGCACTCCATCATCAGCTTGGATAACGATGTACGTCCGTTGGAGAACAGAATTGACTTCAATGTGCTTGAATTTAAGCTCAATGAGGCGCTCCGAGGGGTAGATATCAACGAGCCATACGTCTACCGCGTATACGACCACACGGGCAAGCTCTTCGGCACTAACGACCCCAAGCACAATCAATTACATCATTCGGACGAAAATACGGGAGACAAAAACGGATCAGGCGCGCATTACCGCCAAGAGCAACCCGTTCGGCGCAACCTTTTCGAAGGACTTTTGCTCAACCAACGCTATGCGGGCTACATCGAAGTTTGCTTCCCTAACCATCAGGGTTTTGTCGATCCTAATCTATACGCAACTTTTTCCGTCAGCTTGATGGTATTGTTCCTCATTTTAACCGCCGTGGCGATGTTGCTCTTTTCACGCCAGATTGCCTTTTCAAAAAACCGGAGAAACTTTGTCAACAATCTAACCCATGAGCTGAAAACACCGCTAACTTCCATCATGTTGGCATCCGATATGCTGGAGAACAGTATCGGCACCGATGAGGAAAAAACGCCTAAGCAGGAGCGGATTTTCAATGTTCTGAAGAGCGAAACCAAACGGCTCTCCTTTATCGTGGAAAAAGTGCTTCAATTTACACTGGTGGATGAGGGCAAAGTGCGCTTCTACCCTATCGCCGTGAATGTTCAGGAAATACTGGAGGATATCTATACCGTTTACGACATTAAATGCCGTCAGTTGGGCGGCGCCGTAACGCTCTCAATGGAATTGGATCATCCGGTGATCAACGTGGATAAGCTACACTTCCAAAACATCGTATTTAACTTGATGGATAACGCCGTTAAGTACCGAAAAGAGAGCGAACCGATACAAATTGGCGTGCGATGCTACGCCCAAGAGCCGCAAAGTGTAACCGTCAGCATAACCGATAACGGAATAGGTATCGGACGCTCTGATCAAAAGCGCATCTTTAACCAGTACTATCGTGTGGAAACCGGTAACGTACACAACGTAAAGGGCTTTGGCTTAGGGCTTAGCTACGTGCAACGCACCGTTACCGCTATGGGCGGAAAAATAGAGGTAGAAAGCCGAAAAGGCGTTGGTACCACTATGCGTATAACTTTCCCCGCCTACACGGAGGTAGATAAACCGAATAAAGAGGCAAATGAACAATGAGCACACTGCAACTGTTATAAGAGAGCAGTTGGTGCGCAACTAGCAACTATAGAAAAAGATTATTAGTAAATAGCTGTCTCTTATACACATCTGACGCTGCCGACGACTCCTTACG
>ERZ1031273.487-NODE-487-length-13044-cov-12.235276_pt1 | contig 13044 bp, 9 predicted proteins | sample MGYA00516575_ERZ1031273 | MGnify/ENA primary metagenome ERZ1031273 (study PRJEB33718, sample SAMN03159816) | human skin metagenome | collected 2014-02-25 | study: EMG produced TPA metagenomics assembly of the PRJNA266117 data set (Human skin bacterial metagenome... | reverse complement strand
GCTCAACGCCGCCGAGGTGTCAGTCGAGATCACGCCCCACGCCGGTCGCGTGGGTGGCGGCGGTGGCACCGGGGTGGAGCTTCCCGGGTGGGCCGTACGGCTGCCCGAGTCGTTTGCGAAGCCGTTGCGCGTGGGTGAACCGTCCGTGGTCACGCATGTGCAGGACGGGGCGTGCCTGGTGGACGTGCGGTGTGTTGACCCGGCCGACGATCATGTGCTTGCGACCCGGATTATTGAGTGCGCCCGGGCTGTGGGCGCGGACAATGCAGGCGCGGAAACTGCGCGCGCGGACCGCTGACATGTCGTTTGTTGTTGCCACGGCCGGGCATGTGGATCACGGTAAATCCGCACTGGTGCGCGCCCTGACCGGGTCAGATCCGGACCGGTTAGATGAAGAAAAGCGGCGCGGGCTCACGATTGACTTGGGCTTCGCGCACTGCACGTTGCCCAGTGGCACGCACGTGTCGTTTGTTGATGTGCCCGGCCACGAACGCTTCATTGGCAACATGTTGGCTGGGCTCGGTCCGGCTTCTATTGTGTGTTTTGTCGTGGCGGCTGATGAAGGCTGGTCGGCCCAGTCCACTGATCACCGTGACGCGCTCGAAGCTCTGGGAATCACTCGAGGTGTCATCGTGCTCACCAAGTGCGACTCGGCAACGCCTGAGCAGATCGCTCACGTGAGTTCCCAAGCCCGCACCGAACTCAGCTGCCTGCCGGGCGCTCCCCTGGTGACCACCTCGGCGGTCACCGGGGACGGGCTTCCGGAACTCCTTGACGCCTTGGACGAGGTCACCAGTGCCGCTCCCCCACCTGCCACGCACGGGCGGGTGCGCATCTGGGTTGACCGCGCGTTCTCCATCACCGGCGCGGGCACGATTGTCACGGGAACTCTGGGCGAAGGCACGGTGACTACCGAGCAGAACCTGGAGCTCACCTCGGCGCAATCCCACACCCGCGTCACGGTCCGGGGGCTGCAGAATCACAATGCGTCAGTCAGCAGCATCGCGCCGGTATCCCGAGTGGCGCTGAACCTGCGCGGGATCTCTGCACAGGACATTTCCCGAGGTGACTCGCTCATCACGCCGGACGCCTGGCACGTGGCGGACGTTGTGGACGTCGCAGGCGTGGCTGTGGACACGATTCCCACTGACGTGACCGTGCACATTGGCGCGGCCAGCATGCAAGCGCACGTGCGTCCCTTGTCCCACCGTTACGCGCGGCTGAAACTGTCCCATGCGATTCCCGTCCAGGTGGGTGACCGGCTGGTGGTACGTGGAAGCGGGGAGCGCGCGGTGCTGGGCGGTTTGACCGTGTTGGATGTGGACCCGCCCGAGCTTTTTCGGCGCGGATCTGCCGTTGAGCGCGCCCACGCCCTTGACCACTACTCCCCTGCCGACATTACGGCCGAACTGACCCGTCGCGGGTGCGTGCGGGAGTCCACGTTGACCACGTTCGGCTACGAAGTGCCTGGTGAGGCAGACCAGTTGCCGACGGGGGTTGCGCGCATGGGCGCGTGGCTCGTGCGGGAGGACGTTGTGCGCACGTGGGTGGCACAGGTTGCGCGGCTGCTTGAGGACGACGCCCGAGACCCGCTGTCACGGGGCGTGCCGCTTGCGCAGTTGGCGAAGAGTGTGGGGTGCCCGCGTGAGTTGGTAGAGGGGCTGGTTGAGTCCCCCGCCGAGGTGGTTTCCGGCTTTGCGCGTCTACCGGGCTCTGGTTCGTTGGGGACTGCAGAAGCTGGTGTCGCGGAGTTGGAGCGGCGCTTGTCTGAGCACCCGTTTGATGCGCCGGAAGCCCGTGATCTGGAGGATCTGGGCTTGGGTGTGCGTGAGCTTGCCGCTGCCGAGCAGGCGGGCAGGCTGTTGCGTCTCAGCGACGGCGTGGTGGTGCTTCCGTCTACGCCGGCGCGCGCCATGCGAGTGCTGGCTGGGTTGACGCAACCGTTTACGTTGAGCCAGGCCCGGCAGGCGTTGGACACGACCCGCAGGGTTGCCATTCCGCTGTTGGAACACACAGACGCCCGAGGTTGGACCACCCGTGTGGATGGCAACCTCAGGCGTGTGCGAGGTTAGTTTCAGTTGTCCTGAGCGGTTTCTTCGAGGTCTTCCTCTTCACCGTCTTCGTCGTCGAACTCTGCGTCATCGACGTACACCAGGCCGGAGTGGGCCAGCAGAACAGGAGTGTCCTGTCCTTCCCACGTGCCAATGAGCTGGCCCGGCTGGTTTGCTTCTTCTTCGCTGAGGCCTTCAAGGTCGAGTTCTGCGAAAAGTTCAAGAACGCCGATCAGGTTTTCGTCGTCCTCTTCTTCTTCGAGTTCGATCTCACCGGTTCCGATGACGTCTGCGAGACCCTCGGTGATGGGGGTTTGCGTGTCGCCGTCGACCAGGAACTGTTCTGCGCCGCTGCGTTCTTCACTGATAGTCACGTCGAGTGCCTCAGCAAAGACAGGGTCTGACATGCCCAGGTACACGTAGCGTGTTCCCAGCACCGAGTGCTCCATGGTGGTGATGAGTTCGTCTTCTTCGGCATCTTCCAGCGGTTCGGGGCGGTACACCAGTGGCACCTGAAGAACTGAGCCGTCGGGGGTACGCACAATGTGTACTTCCATGCCGATCTGGCCAGCAGGGTCGTCGAAACGGTAGCTTGTGAGTTTCTCGATGTCTGCTTCGTCGGTTCCTAAGACCGTGGCGATGACCTGGTTCTTGGAAGGTGAGAGTTCTGCGTTGTAGATCTGGGCCATGGTGGGGCTCCTTTTATGCTTTGCGTGTGCCGGGAATCCACTCGCCGTCTTCCACCGTGTAGTCGGCGAAGATCGCGGGGGCTTCCTTCTTCATAATCTCACCGATCTTGTTAAACACGAGGCGAATTTCTTCCTCCGCACCCTTAGCGGTGCGCATTTCAATGACGTGGCGCAGCGTACGCAGGTTAGCGGTGAACACGATCCCCGTTGCCAAGCCCTCAGGGGCGAAGCGGCGCATGAACGACGTCATGTGCTTCTTGTGCGTAAAGTTCTGGCCTTCTTCATCAAGCCCAAAGTGTTCGCTCATCCACTTCTGGTGCTCTTCCATCCGGTCAAGCAGGTCCAAGCTACGCTTCATGAGTTCTTCATCTTCACGCGCCCATTCGGGGAACCAGAAAGGAATGTCTTCTAGGCGCACATAGCGCAAGGACTCTTGCGAGTATGCGGCGCCGGCGCGGTGACGGATGAGTTCGTGGGTAAAGACGCGCGACACGTTGTGCAGAATGAACGTGTAGCTGGCGTGTTCCAGAACGGACCCGTGCTGGGATGCGACCACGTTGCCCAAGTACTGCGTGGAGTCCGTGCGCACGCGACCCACGTTTGGGTTAAGCCCCGGTTCCCACGAGCGGTAACACATGCGTCCGGCGAACTCCAGAAGGTCTTCGCTGTCAGGGGACTCCTGGTCGCGCACGCGGTCTGACCATGCGGTTCCGCCTACTTCTTCAAGGTAGGCTGTGATCTCTTCCCAGTCGATTTTGGGGCGTGAAATCAGTTCAACACTGGGCTCAACGGGGCGCACGTGGGCTCCTTCTGTTGTGGTACTTTTGACTGCCAGTCTAGTGGTTTATGCGTGCGGTTCACGCACGTTCAGGGAACTCGTTTCGTCCACTCTTCAGTGCCGAATTTCGTGTCGATGAGTTCGCGTGCTCGCTCCAATTCCTGAGCTGTGACGGCGCCGCTGCTGGCCCCGGTTCTGCGAGTGAACGTGTCGATCATGGTGTGAATGACCTGTTCACGGCTCACACCCGTTTGGCTACGCAACGGGTCCACGCGCTTCTTGGCTGAAGCAACACCCTTGTCGGAAATTTTCGCTTTTCCGATGCGCAGAACTTCGACCATTTTGTTGGCGTCGATGTCGTAGCTCAACGTGTCGTGGTGGAGGACAGCTCCAGCGGACACGCGCTTCTGAGCGGCTCCCCCGATTTTTCCGTGTTGAGACACGATGTCGTTGATGGGTTCATAGGTTGCTCTGACACCCAGCTGGGTGAGCGCATCCAAAATGAACTGGTCCATGAATGCGTAGGACTCTTCGTAACTTAATCCGGCTACCAGGCTGTCTGGGGCGTAGATCGAGAAGGTCACACAGTTGCCACCTTCCATGAACATCGCTCCCCCACCGGACACCCGGCGCACCACCTGCACGTCATAACGCGCAACACCTTCAGGTTCGACTTCGTTGGAGTACGACTGGAATGAACCGATCACCACGGCGGTGTCGTCCCACTCCCAAAACCGCACGGTGGGTTTCCTGCGCCCAGCCGCCACCTCTTCGAGGAGCACCTGGTCGAGTGCCACGTTTTCAACCGTGGGGCGAGACTCGTCGTGGAAAATCTCCCACTCGTGGTCCCAAAAATCGGTGGCACCTGTCAGACCGCGTCGCACCGCGAACGCGACATCAGCGGTACTGAAACCTTGCAAGTCCACCTGGGCGCCCACCTCGGCGGCGGCCTGGTTAACAGCCTTATCCAGCCGCTCAGTGATCTCTTCACGGCTGTCCGCGGTGCTCACACCCACCAGGGCGGGGGCCAGCGCAAAGTACGCTTCGTCAGGCTCTAAGAAAAAGTCGCCGGATACCTGCGCGTGGGTGATGACACCGTCGGTGAGTTCACCGTCGACCACCACGAGTTTTCCGCCAGGGACTTTTCTTTCCGTGTGAAACGTGTTCATACAGACGAGCCTACCGCTTTGGGCCCAGCTGGTGTGGGTGTCCTGTCTGCCGAGGTGGGTGCCGGCTTTAGTCGAGTTCCTCGCCTGCGGTTTCCCGGCCGAAGAACACCATGACGATCACGGCCACGAACACCAGGGCGCCGGTGAGTGCGAACGTGTTGACCAGCCCGATGTTGGGCCACAGGAGCGAACCGAACACGATGGGGGCGATCCCGATGGCCAGGCGGCTGGCCGAGGACGCCCACCCGAAACCAGACGAGCGCAGGCGCGTGGGGTACAGCTCGGTGACATAGGTGTAGAGCGCGGGAACCGAAACCTGGATGAGGAATCCGAACAGCAGGATTGCGATCACGGCTGGGCGCGAAAGCTGTGTGCCGGAGTTTTCGAGTTCAAGTGCAAACCACACGAGTGATCCTGCTGCCAGAACCGCCGAGGCGCCCAGTACCCATTTGCGGCCAATGACTTCGATGAGGAGCGCCGAAGCAACGACACCGGCGATTCCAATCGCGGTCATGCCACCTGTTGTGATGAACGCGGCTTGGTCAGTGAGTCCTTGCTTCTTGAGGATTCCGGGGAGCCAGGTCAGTGCCGCGTAGTACAGCAGAAGCACCGACACGAACAGGGTCCACGAGGTGAGGGTAATCTTCCACGAGTACTGCCACAGCAGGTTCACCTGCCCGGTCATGGCACGCAGGCGTTGCATGAGAGGTGCCGCTTTGGGGGCTTCTTCAACGCCGTCGTGGGACCATTCGGTGACGTTGGCGCCGGTGCGCTTGACGAGTTTTCGAATGACCGCGTCCGCTTCCGCGTTGCGACCCTGGGACAGGAGGTACATGGGTGATTCTGGAATGAAGAAGCGAACTGCAACGATCAGCAGCGCCGGAAGCACCATGACCAGCATGATGGTGTGCCATGATGCGAAGCTCACCAGCCACGCTGAAACAACGGCGCACAGAGTCGCGCCCACCGGCCACCAGCCGTCCATTGCCGTGAGCACGCGTCCGCGGTGTTTCGTGGGTGTGAACTCGCCTACCAGGGCGTAGTCAACCGGGATACACCCGCCGAGCCCAAACCCGGCGCAGAAACGGAAGATCAAGAACAGTGCGTAGTTGGGTGCTAACGCTCCCAGCACCGTGAACGCGGAAAAGATAAGCAGGGTGAGTGTGAACGCTTTTTTGCGCCCCATGCGGTCAGCAATGCCGCCCCAGATGAACGCCCCCAGGGCCATTCCGATGAGGTTAGCGGTGGCGATCCAGGCCGCCTGCCCAATGCTGAGGCCCCACTCTTTTGCCAGCAGTGGGATGAGGAACCCGTTGAGGGCCACGTCCCACGCGTCAAACATGAAACCAAGGCCACCCACAATGAAGATTGCGCCTTGAACATTCCATTTCCAGGGGAGGTTTGATACCACCTGTTGTGCCGTTGGCACTTCCGTTGCCACACGATTCATGACAGTTATTCCTATCTGAAGTGGCGCGCCGATCAGATCTGCCGACCGGAATTTGTGTGCCGTCACTGCGGCCTGGAAGTTGAGTGGCTATTGAGCCCTTCCACGAGCTAGGTCACACACCGTACGCGCTTAGCGGTATAGCTTACTCCGTTTTTGAGTGGGGTGAAGCTATACCGCTAAGCGTGAGACGGTGCGAATTTCGAGGAGCTTAGGCCAGCTTGACCATCCAGCCTTCGGGGCCCTCAGCGCGGCCGTACTGGATGTCAAGCAGGGTCGAGCGAAGTTTCATGGTGACTTCACCTGGTTCCGTGCTCTGCTCAATTGTGTAGTCGTCTGACACCAAGCGACCGATTGGCGTGATCACCGCGGCGGTTCCACAGGCGAACGCTTCAACAATTTCACCGGCAGCGGCGCGTTCACGCCATTCAGCAACCTCGATGTCACGTTCAACTGGGGTCAGGCCAATCGACGGTGCCAGCTCCAGCAGTGAACGGCGGGTCACACCATCAAGAATGGTTTCGGAAACGTTTGGGGTGAGGAGTTCGTTGTCCTTGGTGACCAGCATGAGGTTCATGCCGCCCAGCTCTTCCAGGTACTTCGATTCTTTAGCGTCGGTGAACATGACCTGCTGGCATCCCTTTTCAGCCGCTTGGTTACCGGCCTTCAGGGACGCCGCGTAGTTACCACCGCACTTAGCGAAACCGGTTCCGCCGGTGCCAGCGCGCTTGAGGTCCTGGGACAGCCAGATGTCGACAGGCTTGATACCGCCGGCGAAGTACGGTCCGGCAGGTGACGCGATCACGTAGTAGTCGACTTCCTGGCTTGCACGAACGCCCAAGAACGTTTCGGAAGCGATCATGAAGGGGCGCAGGTACAGCGACACTTCATCAGCTGCGTCCATCGGGGTTGCGACCCAGGCTTCGTCGAGTTCGACCAGCGCTCGGAGTGATCCCACGAAGTCTTCGGCGGAAATTTCTGGTAGTGCCAGACGGGCGGCTGACTTGTTCATGCGTTCCGCGTTCTTGGTGGGACGGAAGGTCCACACCGAACCGTCAGCGTGACGGTATGCTTTCATACCTTCGAAAATTTCCTGCGCGTAGTGGAAGACTGCGGCGGCTGGGTCCAGAACCAGAGGGCCGTAGGGCTTCACGGAGTGCGCGTGCCACCCTTGTTCTTTGGTGTAGCGGATGTGGCTCATGTGGTCGGTGAAGTAGTCACCGAAGCCTGGCTTAGCAAGGATTGCTTCGCGCACACCCTGTGGAGCGGGCTGCGAGTTCTTCTGCTGGACAAATGTGCTCATAGTAAGTCTCCATTAACTCGATTCGCTTCTGTGACCGATGTTACTCCCTTAGCCGATGCGTTGCGCGATCGCGTCCCCAATTTCTGAAGTTGAACGCTTCGCATCGCCGCGTTCGACGATGTCGGCTTCGACTGCAGTTTCAATTGCTTTGGCGACGACGTCGAGTCCCAGGTTCTGTGCCATGAGGGCTGCGGAGAGGATCGTCGCGGTGGGGTCGGCGATCCCCTCACCTGCGATGTCGGGGGCGGATCCGTGGATGGGCTCAAAGAGGGACGGTCCGGTTTCGTTGACGTTGAGGTTCGCCGAGGCGGCAAGACCAATCCCGCCCGTCACCGCGGCGGCGAGGTCCGAGATGATGTCGCCGAACAGGTTGTCGGTGACGATCACGTCGTAGCGCTGTGGGTCGTTGACGACGTACATGGTGCAGGCGTCGGCGTGTTCGTAGTTGACGGCTACATCCGGGAACTCCGGTGCGATTTCTTTCACGACGCGCTCCCACAGGTTTCCCGCATGGACCATGACGTTGGTCTTGTGGACGTAGGTGAGTTTCTTGCGACGCTTGTTGGCTTGTTCAAATGCGTAGCGGACCGCGCGTTCGACTCCGTAGCGGGTGTTGACGGAGATCTCATTGGCGACTTCGTGTTCTGTGTGGGCGCGCAGGAATCCACCTTGTCCCGAGTACGACCCTTCGGTTCCTTCACGCACCACGATGAAGTCGATGTTCCCAGGGTCTTTCAGGGGCGAGCTGGTGCCTGGGAAATAGCGGGAGGGGCGCAAGTTGATCGCGTGGTCGAGTTCGAAGCGCAGTTTGATGATGACGCCACGTTCAAGGACTCCGGATGGCACGCGCGGGTCACCGATTGCGCCAAAGAAAATGGCGTCGTGGGTGCGCAGCTGTTCGAGTTCTTCGTCGGTGAGGGTTTCGCCGGTTTCCAAGTAGCGTTCGGCAGAGGGCCCGAACTCGTTAAGGTCGAGCTCAACGGAGTCGCTGCTTGCTTCAATTGCGCGTTTGAGGACTTTCAGCCCTTCAGGGACTGTTTCTTTTCCGATTCCGTCGCCGGGAATTACTGCAATCTTGAACGTAGTCATAGGTTTCACAGTAGCCCCTGCATCTCACTATTCAGTAACACATCTCACAAACTGGTCGATTCGCGGGCGCTCGTTTCATACACTGCTCATATGCCCACAACGATCCGCAACAAACGCGCTGCCGCACTGCCCGCGAAACTGTCCAGGAGCTGGCTACTGGTCAACGCACTTCGCCCCGAATCCTTTGAAACCGCCCAGACGAGCGAGTCAGATTCGGTGATCTTCGACCTCGAGGCGGCCGTCCCGGAAGTCTCCAAGGACCAAGCACGCGACAACGTGGTCAACGCTTTGTCCACCGACATGGCGGGGTGGGTGCGCATCAACTCGATCAACACGCCCTTGTGGGAAGAGGACCTGGATGCGCTCAACGGCCTGCCGGGCCTCAAAGGCGTGATGCTACCCAACACTGAAGAGCCGGATCAGGTCACGCTGACCGCAATGCGAGCAGGTGCGGGCATTCCAGTTTTAGCCCTCATTGAAACGGCGATCGGGATCGAGGCTGCGACCCGCATCGCGCAGGCGCCGGGCACGTTCCGCCTGGCCCTAGGTACCAACGACTTCCGTAAGGACACCGGTGTGGGCGATGACCCCATGGCGCTTGCCTACGCGCGTTCCCGGCTGGTCGTCGCCACCCGCGTGGGCGGTTTGCCCGGTGCAATCGATGGCCCATCTCCCGCGAGCGCGAACTCAAAAGCCCTCCTACATGACTGCGGTTGGACATTGAAGATGGGCATGACGGGCAAGCTCATTTTGAACCCGCAACAGGCGGTAACGATTAACGACGCTTTGGCTCCCAGCGAGGACGACCGCACGTGGGCGCGCAAAATGCTGGAGGAAGCAGAAACCGCCGGCGATAACGCGATCGCCGACGGTTCCTACCTGCCGCGTCTGGCTCGCGCAAAGAAGATTGCGCAATTGTCAGATTCCTACGGGCTATGGAAGAACTGATTTAGTCCTCTGCGATATTCGCAACCTTCGCGAAGCTCGCGCCAATTTCAGACGCGACAGTGTCAACGACCTCGGCCGTCACTTCCGAATCAACGGCGAGCACGGCCAACGCCTGATCATTTTTGGGCGAGACCTGCATGGCTTCAATGTTGATGCCCAGGTTGCCCAGGGCCCGACCGAACAGGCCAATGACGCCGGGGCGGTCGTCGTATTTGAAGACGACGAGGTGGTCGGTGAGTTTCATTTCGAGGTCGTAACCGTCAATTTCGGTGAGTTTCTGTACGTCCTTGGGTCCGGTGACAGTTCCGGCTACTCGGATTTGTTGACCAGCCGAGGTGGCAGCGACGAGCGTGACGACGTTGCGGAAGTTCTCACTGACGGGTTCCGTGGCAAGTTCGACGGTGACACCACGTTCTTGGGCAAAAAGTGGGGCGTTGACGTAGGACACCGCACCGTCAACCACGTCGAGGAAAAGCCCTTTGAGCGCGGACAGTTTGAGGACGCTGACGTCCTTTTGGGTCACTTCGCCGCGAACTTCGACGCGCAGGTGAGTGACCGGGTCGCCGGCCATGGCTGAGACGACGCGACCCAAGCGTTCGGTGAGCGCGATGCCGGGGCGTACTTGTGGGTCGATGGCACCACCGGCTACGTTGACAGCGTCTGGCACGAGTTCACCGGCCAGGGCTTTGCGCACGGATTGCGCGACGGCGATGCCGGCTTTTTCTTGGGCTTCTGCAGTGGAGGCGCCCAGGTGGGGGGTGACGTTGATGCGGTCGTTGGCCATGAGTGGTGAGTCCACGGGTGGTTCTTGCGTGAACACGTCGATGCCAGCGCCACCTACGCGGCCGTCTTCGATGGCTTTGGCGAGTGCGGCTTCGTCGACGATGCCACCGCGGGCAACGTTGATGATGCGCGCGGTGGGTTTGACCTTGGTGAATGCTTCTTCGCCGATCATGCCGATTGTTTCAGGGGTTTTTGGCATGTGAACGGTGATGAAGTCTGACTGTTCGAGAAGCTCATCGAGGCTCACAACGGTCACGCCCATGGCAGCTGCGCGAGCAGACGAAATGTAGGGATCGTAACCGATAAGGTTCATGCCGAATGCTTTTGCGCGTTCGGCGACCAGGCCACCGATGCGCCCCAAGCCCACGATGCCTAGAGTCTTTTCGTAGAGTTCGACGCCGGAAAGTTTGGAGCGGTTCCACTCCCCTGCTTTGAGGGACGCGTGGCCGGCACCGTAGTTGCGTGCTGATCCCAGGATGTGCGCCATGGTGAGTTCGGCTGCCGAAATGATGTTGGAGGTGGGCGCGTTGACTACCATGACGCCTGCGCGGGTGGCGGCGGGGATTTCCACGTTGTCCAGCCCCACACCGGCACGTGCAATGACCTTCAGTTGAGGGGCTGCGGCGATAGCTTCGGCGTCCATCTTGGTTGCCGAGCGGATGAGCACAGCGTTGACGTCTTTGAGCGCAGAGAGTAGTTCAGAACGGTCTGCCCCGTTGCATGTCTTGATTTCAAAGTCGGGTCCCAGCGCGTCGACGGTTGCGGGTGAAAGTTCTTCTGCAATTAGGACAACGGGTTTCACTGTGCCTCCTGAACACGTGCTTACGACCCCAGATGCGCGGTATGGGTCTATACGTATCTTATTCATGACGATGAATATGTTTTACAGCGGGGTCGGTTAGGGCCGCTGAACATTTCATACCGCGGGACGATGAACAGCGCCTCACCTTCTACCTAAACTAATGCTCATGGGAAAGCCGTGGCACGTGAGGGCATCACAATTCATGTCGGCCCACATGTGGGTGGTGGACTCGCTTTTCCTCGCGGCGCCACTGGTGCTCATTACGATTCTGCTTCAGGCGTATGAGCCCGGTCTGCGTGGGGTTCTCCAGATCGTGTTTTTGGTTGCGATGAGCGCATCGCTTGTAATTAGGCGATCGCTGCCCCTGGTCACTGGATGGATTGTGGTGGCCACTGGGTTTCTCTACGCGTTGACGTTTGCATTCCCGCACCCAGCCCTTGTCACCGTCCCTATTACTGTGCACGCGGTCACCGCTTATGCACCTCGGCGGTGGGGAAAGATCTTCTTGGGCATTGGAATTGTGGCGGCGTTTATTTTTGCGGCCAGTAATTTCATGTATTTCTATGTGTCTGGTGCGAGGCTTTCGGATGTCACCGCTGGTGAACTGCTGTTCCTAGTTTTGGCGGCGTTGGTTTTTCCGATGGTGACGGTGGCGCTCGCGTGGACGCTTGGGGATATTCATTGGCGTAAGCGTGATGATGCGCAAAGGATTGCCGAACGTAACGCGCTACTGGAGCGCGAACGTGCGAATGAGATTCGGCTAGCTTCTGATGCGGAGCGGATGCGGATTGCACGGGAGATGCACGACATTATCGCCCACTCAATGTCGGTGATTATTACCCAGGCCGACGGCGGCCGTTATGCAGCGAAAACGTCACCTCAAGCCGCTGTCACTTCTCTGGAAACCATTGCGGAAACTGGGCGTGAGGCCCTAGGGAACCTGCGAGGCATGCTGGGTGTGCTGAGGGAACACGGCACAGGGACACAAACGACACCCATGCCAGGTGTCAACGACCTCGGCACTCTGGTTGACAACGTGCGGGCAGCGGGCCTCGAGGTGACTGTACGTACTGCACCCGACTTGCCCGCGCTTGCGCCGGCAGCGCAACTTGCCGTATATCGCATTGTGCAGGAAGCGCTCACAAACACCATGAAACACGGTGGGCCGGATGCGCGTGCCGTTGTCACGGTAGAACCAGGTGAGCAAGGGGTTGTGGCGCGGATTGTTTCTACGGGACGAGCGGAATCGTCGTCAGCTCCCGGCGCTGGAGCTGGCATCCAAGGCATGAAAGAACGCGCTCATATTCATGGTGGTTCGCTCAGTGCTGAAGCCACGGATACAGGTTTTCTTGTTGAACTCACGCTTCCAGAGGATGGTTCATGACGATTCGGGTTTTGCTTGTTGACGACCAGGTTTTGGTACGCGCGGGCCTTGCGATGGTGATTGATTCGCAAGATGACATGCAGGTGGTTGCGCAGGCCGAAAACGGTCGTGAAGCGGTCGAGGCGGTGCAGGCACATGCGGTCGATGTAGTTCTCATGGATATTCGTATGCCGGTCATGGATGGACTGACCGCTACCCAGGAGATTGTCGCGTTGGCTGATGCTGGGGTGTTGCCTCAGTTGCCGACAATCATTGTTTTGACGACGTTTGATACGGATGATTATGCGTTGACGGCGTTGCGGTCGGGGGCGAGTGGGTTTTTGTTGAAGGACGCCCGGCCCGAGGTGTTGCTTGACTCGATCCGGCAGGCGCACGTGGGCGGCGCGGTGATTGCGCCGACGACAACGCGCAGGCTGCTGGAGACTGTGGTGACTGCGCCTGCAGTGCCCAGTGAGCACGCTTCGAAGTTGGAGCAGCTCACGGCCCGTGAGCGTGAGGTGTTTGAGCTGGTGGCGCGAGGCAGGTCCAACGCTGAGATTGCCAGCGAACTGTTCATGGCAGCCCCCACCGTGAAGACGCACGTGGGTCATATTCTGACCAA
>ERZ1031273.486-NODE-486-length-13097-cov-15.028983_pt1 | contig 13097 bp, 5 predicted proteins | sample MGYA00516575_ERZ1031273 | MGnify/ENA primary metagenome ERZ1031273 (study PRJEB33718, sample SAMN03159816) | human skin metagenome | collected 2014-02-25 | study: EMG produced TPA metagenomics assembly of the PRJNA266117 data set (Human skin bacterial metagenome... | reverse complement strand
GGTGCTCGCTCCATAGGCATCGGTCATCCGCGAAGCGGTGACCGATGTGCCGAGACCCACACCTACCCCCTCGACCCCTTGTGGGTCGCCGAGCAGAAATCCCCCTTTCCGACGACCACGCCGGGTGTCGCACTTATCAGGGAGTCAGGCAACCAGTGCGACACCCTTGCGGGGTCGCGGTGTCGTTTGTGATGCCTTAGCCACGGAGGGATCGTTGCCTTTTACCGCAGGGAGACCTTAAACAAATCCAAAAACGTCACCCCTGACCGACCCGCCGGCGAAGAGGAGAGGAGTCGTTCCATCCAGCTGACAGGGACAGCCGAGAGCCCCTGTCCCGGGGCCGACGTCCCGAGGGCTCCTCTACAGCCCCATTTCTAATACCGATATTAGAGATCACTAATACCGATATTAGAGATTACTAATACCGATAAAAGAAATGACTAATATCGGTATTAGGGATGCACCTCATCAGGCAGGGGGAGACTCCCTTAGCCACCGGACCCCAAGCACTCCCCCCCTCTCTCTCTGACCTTACCATCAGCCGCTTAACCAGCAACCACAGGTCTCACCGCCTGCTCCCTATCATCCGACGCCCTCCGATGTGTCCGACACCCTGGCGCCACCTGACTCCCGGCGAGTCGGCTCGGGAGGCTCTGCATACACGAAGCGCCCCGCTGCAGTCAGAAGGCTGCAGCGGGGCGCTCACTATCAATGGGGATGCGCTCAGTATCGACCGAGCATTAGTTCAGATCCTTATCCTGCACACAGCGGACGGAAGCGCCGAAGAAGGCGTTGTCCGGCATGAGCGCTGCCTTGAGCGAGCCATCGGCCGTGGTCTTGATGCTGAGGAAGATGCTATTGCCGTCGCCGTAGAAGAAATTGAACCAGTAGCGTCCCTCATACCCCGGCTTCATCAGCTGAGAGAAAGCACTACCATCCACATCGGGGACATCATTGGAGGCCTGACGGTAGCCGGCGTAGGGGAACCATACATTGACGTTGTCCTCGTTGATGAAGTACACTCCGTTATTGTATGGAGCCTTGTAGTCCTGACCTGCCTTGCGGACCGCTTCTGGGTCATCGGAGTTGATGAAGGTATCCTCCAGCCCTGCACTGTAGAAGTGGGGATCACGTGCCATGTGCTGGACCAGCTCATTCACCTCCCGATAGGCTGCCGTACGCCAACCCTTAGGGCAGGGATCGTAGGCACCCTTCGTTGTCGCCTCCTTCAGCGGGTCTCGCTCCATGGAGTTATCCATTTCAGCCTTGGCATTCCATGCGTTCTCCGGAGCAGAATTAGCGTCAGTGAAGTAACTACGTGCCATAAGAGTTGCGGGCATGCACCCACCGAAGTAGCCGTCTCCCTGAGGACTCGGCTTAGCCCCCTTTGATACGTAGGCAAAAAAGTCTGGATAGCCGGCATAATCATGGTTTACGAAGGGGAGATTGGTAGTAGTAGCGCCATAGATCAATTTCTTCGTTTCTGCTCTATGCTTGGCGTAGCAGGCAAACGTATTTTCTCCAAATGCTATCGGGACAGCAGCCGGATAGAGCAAATACTCTATCGCAGTAGTATTGTAGCCATCCGGCATACGATAATAGCCCGCAGGAGAGTAATCCACCATATCTTTCCTAGCAGTACGCATCAGGTTGCGATCGATCCACTTGGTGTCGCCGATCACGACATACCCCCCTTGGTAGACAAGGATGTCCAGAGAGGCCCGCTCACTGATGATCCGGACGAGGCTCTGACGAGCCTTGTACAGTCCGTTGAGTGGCTCCACGCGGTTCTCCTTGATCGTGACGGTAAAGTAGCCGTTGTAGCCGACGCCGGTCGTGCCGGTGTCGGTGCCTATGGATGGGTCTGAGTGGGAGAGCCATCCGTCGTCCTTCACCGGACTCTGGACGTGCCAGGGAGTGACGCTTCGGACATTGACGGTGTAAATGAGGTCGCCGACTTGATTGAGAGGTGTCTCGATGACTCGGAAGGTACGACTCAGGTCTTTCTCTCTGGGTGAGCCCTTCGGGTAGACGATGTCGTAGTCGAGTGCCTGTCCGGAGGTGACGCGGATCGTCTTGAAGTCGATCAGGGTACCGGTATTGGCATCTGTAAGCTTCACCTTGACGAGAGCCTCACCGGTATTCTGCCCCAAGTTGAGCTTCCTCGTGGAGAGGAGTATTCGCCCATCCTCTCCCACGACCCCTGAGGAGGGACTGTAGCTAACCCAATCCTGATGCTCGGGAGAGTCCCCGGTGAGATAGCTGACGCCGACGATCTCCCACCTATTACCCGGTCGGTAGGCATCCACTCTCACCTCGAAAACCTCATCACGACGGCTGTCAGCCGAGATAAGTGAGGGGTAGAGCAGGAGCTGATCACGCAGCACTTCATCGGGTGTCTGGTCGATGGAGATACGTAGGTAGAGGTTGGGGTAATTGGCGACACCTATCTTATACTCCACGCTCCTCTTGTAGTTGCTGTCGATGAGCTGCTGCTCCGTCGCCCCTCTCCACCGGTCATCGATGTAGAGCCCGCGGAAGTCGTACTTGAGATCCTTTACGCCAAATCCGAGATCACCGTCTCCGACAGAGACGTGATCCACCAATCGGGCTTTGATCCAAGAGATGTTGTCGGGATCGCTAAAGGGATACTGAGTAGTCCCATCCCCTGCGAATGAGTACTTCTCCTCTAAGATCCTAAAGCCCTTGAACTCGGGGATATTCGTCCGCACGGTGATCTCTTCGGTGAACTGTCGGTCATTCTGATCTGTGGCATACTTCTTACCATCCACCTCATACTCGTAACTGGCTCTGGTACCATGGTGTACGAAAGCTCTGGTAGAGCTGATGAAGTACTCTCCGTCCGTAATGATCTGCTCCGACTGCTTGATGGAGCGCTCGAGGGTGGTGACGCCGAGGATCATATTGACCGGACGACGCTTGATGGCATCCTCGGGAGTGTTGTAGCCCCTCCCGTTTACCTCCTTGATCTCTATGGTGTAGATGGAGTTGCGACGGACGATCCTTCGACCTCGCCGATCCATTAGGGCAAAGCGATACCAGCAAGTCTCGCCGTTGAAGCGGGCCTTGATGAGCACACCACCACCGATGTTTTTATTCTCGAGTGTATTGGGCAGCTCGCTCTCATAGGTGATAAGAGTAACCGTGGAGGACTGTGACTCCATCGTCACCGCCTCCTCCTCAATCATCTTCGGCTCCCCGGCAGGGGTGATGGGCGTGTCGGCACGCTCGTTGTTGCCTGCGGTAAATGGGACAACGTGCGAAAAGAGATAGGACTTCAGCGGGCGTATCGGTACAATGGCGAGGATCTCGAACTGATTATCCTTCGGAGTCGCATTGGTGATATTGATCTTAGATACGATGCGGCTCAGCACCACATCGACGTGGTGATCCGTTGCCGGGATAAGATCTCGGGATCGTCCCGTCATCAGATAGGGACCGGCGATGGTAGGCTTGTCCTCCACCACCTTGTCTGTCAGCTCACTTACTTTCTCCTTTCCGGTGAGCCATCCCTCCTTGGCATTGGCGACGACAAGCACCTGATAGGTCGCTGAGGCATTCTTGTAGGAGATGGCTCTGTGGAGGATGCCGGAGGACTTGCCTACGGTGATCCGCTCATGGTACTCGGGTGCTGTCTTCGGTGCATCGGTAGTGTCCAGGTGGTTGCCCTTGTAGAGGTAGATGTCGAGGGTCTCGATCTTGGTCTCTGCCTTTGTGTCTCCCCCCTCCGTACTCCTGAGGGAGCCACTATTGTCGGGAAGGAGGATTGACAGCTCTATCGTCTGGTCTCCCCCCTCGGGATCGATCTCATCGCCCCAGAGCCTATCCTGGCGACACCCCGTGAGGGTGAGTGACAGGAGTGCCAGGAGTGAGAGCAGGAGCGTATGGGAGAGATTTCTTGTCTGTATCATGGTCATGATGTCAGTCATTTATGGGTTTACGCTACGGACGCATCGGACGGAGGAGGTGAAGGCCCAAGTCTCGATGTGCATCCATACCTTGGTGGGAGAGAAGTAGAGCAGCTGAGACTTGATACTGCCGGTGGCATTGGGATTCACCAGCTCATAGGTCTTGTAGGCTCCGGTGACTCCCATAGTGCGGATGTCGGCGTGATTGAAGGGTCGATAGCCGGCAGCTGAGAGGTACCAATGTACGCCTGTACTGGAGGAGCGGGTCATCGGATCAGCCACGAGGTAACGCCCACTATTATTCTCGCCCATCTCTCCGTCAATGGCGGAGTAGGTCTCATCAAGATTCATCAGCGGCGTAGGCTTGCCGTACGTCTTGCCGAGGAGGTCTACGAGTGACTCCAGCTGAGTCCTGGTCGGGACGTGCCATCCCTCGGGACAGGGATTTAAGAAAGGCTCACTATCCGCTATGATGTTCTTGTCCCAAAATACACGATTAGTCTGGTCATATGAGACGTACAGCCTACCACCATAGACCGGATGGACGTAGTAGTAACCAATGTTATCCTGATACCACTGTCCACTATAGGTCTTGCCCTTGTAGCGATTGCTGTAGAGCCTGACCCACTTCTCCTCTGTGTTTCCTTCAGCATAGCCACTCGTGGGAGCTCGACTGAAGAAGTACCCGTCGGAGCCGTATCCGTCAGGTTTAGTGGCAGAGTTGGGGAGGTAGGTGCGATTATTCAGGGCGTAGACGCCATAGATATCAGTGGTGTGCCCGATAGGGATGGCGTAGGGGTAGAGTGTAGAGTTGATCTTGGAGTCCTTGTACGTTGTTTTGGCGTAATAGGCGGGTACCTTGTAGAGCTTGTCTGTCTTATCGATCGCCTCCTCTTGGTTGGCGTAAGAGTAGCCACACTTGAGGTTGCGATCGAGCCAGTAATTGTCACCGATCTTGACATAGCCACCCTGATAGATGATGATGTCACGTACAGCCATCGCTTCGTCACTGCCCTTGACGTAGCCCTTCAGGGAGATGTGTGCCTCTCGAGCCGGGAGGAAGTGATCCACCTTCTGGGATGTGGGGCGCTTGGAGACCTTGACGGAGAAGGAGCCATCTTTAGTCCCATTTGCGCCAGTGATGGTGACCCAGTCTATCTCGGAGCCGTCAGATGCGGGCTCCTTAGAGACCTCCCACCGGAGATTGGACGTGACATTGACCTTATAGGTATAGTCCTGCTCGCTATCCCATCCGAGAGGGGTCTCTATGACGTACTTCTCTCGACGCATATCGAGAGGCACGGCATTCGCTTCCGTGGACTGGGGGTAGACGATCTTATAGTCCAGCTGGAACTCGCGGTAGACTCGGATCGGGAGCTTGTGGAAGACTTGACCTCCGATCTCACCTCCATAGAGAGTGATCGTAGCCACATCAGGCTCCAGATCTCCCATGGCCTTGGTGTCGATGTAGAGTATGTCTGTGCCGAGCTGCTGTCGCCTCTTTGCTAACTCAGCGGCATCGTACTTACCCGGCTTGTCATCTCTCCAGAGATCAACTTCATCTCCGTGGTCATCGAGGACGTAGATGCGCTCGATGAAGTCTCGCCGACTTGTAGAGGGGGTGACACTGAAGAGACGCCAGCCCAGCTTGGGGAGGTTGGTCGTGATGCGTGTCTTTAGGTGCTGGACCTCCTTGGCGGTGATCTTGAAGCGGTCGGGCGAGGCTGCCAGCCGTACCACATCAGGGTAGAAGCGGTTGATATTATCCTGTGTGATGGAGTACTGCACCTGCAGATCGTTGGTGTGGATACCTGTCGCCCTTACCCAGCCGAATGCGCGTCGCACATCATCGGCTACAAGAGAGTGGTACTGGTAGACCCCGACATTGAGCGTGTAGCGTCGCCCGGGCTTCTCGTTGCCCTCGTAGGCAGGCTGCAGGGTGGAAGTGGCCCATGCCGCAAGGTGTTGCTTCGTGTCGCTAAAGGTCCCCTCCGCAGGCGCGATCAGCTTGAGTCCCGGAGCATTGGTGTAGACGTAGGTGAGCTCGTCCATCTGCTCGCGGTCAAATTGGAAGTTGGACTTCTCGATCCGGAGGAAATATCGACCGAAGAAGACCGTCTCAGCTGTACCGACATTAGTCCACTCGGCAACCGTGTAGACAAGAGACTCGCGATTACGATCCTCTCCTGATCGGATGGCTGCGACAGCAGCATCGAAGGTATCGTATCCGTCTGCGGTGAGCTTCTTTATCGTTACCCGATAGAGTGTATTGGCTGTCAGGGACTGGGAAGGCTGACTACCATCCTTGGGCGAAAAGAAGTAGTAGTTATCCACTCCGGAGGGATTCTTAGCCTTGAAGACAACGTATGCACGCTGCTTTGATGCCGTAGGGTAAACATAAGCCCTCTCCCCTGTCGCATGGGTGGTCGTGGAGGTCAGAGTGGCAACGCCGGTGAGGGGGTCTCCGGCAAGAGTAGCTCCCTTGGGCGCATTGACGAGGTAAGTCTCGCCTATGGAGATCTCTCCCTCACCCCTTAGCTCGATGGCAGCGGCAAGACGCTTGACGCGGACTTCCCCGGTGACGATGCCGGAGGGATTGGCATTCAGCTCAGCCGTCCCATACATCACCAAGGGGGGGCGAGCGGTGTCGTCCGTCTTCATGACGGAGAGAGAGGAGAGGCCGTCCAGTGTTAGACCTGTGAGACTTGGGTAGGTGACGGCACCCTCTGCATTGGCAACAACGGCAACCTGGAATGTACGACCGGTACCTTTGTATGGGATCTGGTCTACCGTGACAGAGATCGTGCCTGTCGCTCCTGCAGTGACCGTCTGTCCGAGGGCAGATCCGACAAGCGTTGTGCCGGCTTGGTCAAAGATGAAGACATCCACTTTCTCAATCTTATTCTCGGTCTCCGTGCCCACTTCATTGGCTCGGAGAATCTCCTCTACTCGGGGATTGTCCGGAGTGATCCTGAGGGAGAGCCCCGTCAAGACATTTCCGGAGCCGGGCTCCTGCCCCCTCTCCGCTGTACAGGAGGCGAGGAGGGTGATTGCCACAAAGAGCAGGATCAGAGGTAAGACTTTATTCTTGATCATCATATCCATTTGTCCCATCAGTTGTTGTTCTTAATCTTGATGCAACGGACGAGGAGACCGTTTGTCGTATTTCCCTTTTCGACATAGCTGTGTGGTGCATCGCTCCCGAATCCTACACTGCAGTATCCGCCGGACATGGGAGATGCGGGATCATAGAGTGCGTAGCAGGCTCCTGGAACTGCTGTCCCACCGATGAATAACCAGTTGCGTAGCATGCCGGACCCATCTCGCCAGCCACCGAGAGGCAGGTAGAAGGAGTAAGCCGAATCGGTGGTCTTGAAGAAGTAGCCCACGGCATTCTCGTAGTAGTCGCGACTCGCATAATCAGAATTAGTGAGGAGAGTGCTTTTCATCATAAGCTCAAACTCATCCTTCGTCGGCATCCGGTAACCCTCCGGGCAGGGATCAAGACCCTTGTCTTTCTCTCCCGGGATATGCTTGTACCACCGGGGCTGAGTGAATGTTGCCTTGTCGTACCAATCCTTTGGATGCACAATGTACTTGTGGAACTGAGGGTCGGCTTTTGGAGCTGTCTCCTCATGGGTATTGGGTGACACTCCCCAGGAGGTGGTGGCATCACCGATACGTCGCGGCTGGCGCCATGCCGGCACTTCTGAGACTTCACTTTCACTGAGGTTGGAGTTAATATTCCCATCGATGACGTTGATACCATTGTACTGGTAACCATCGGGTACTCGTCCACTCTGGTAGAACGCTCCATTGACACGCACGCGGTCAAATCCGGTGATCTCTGCGGATCCGCCCCACTGAGTGTAGTGTGCATAGGAGAGCGAGCCCATGTTCCGGTCGAGCCACACTTGTCCATTCTCCAGTGTCAGAGCCTTGTATCCTCCCTGCTCCACACGGATGTAGGTTGGGTGCTTGGAGCCATCGTAGATCTTGATGGTGGCATAGCGGAGGATATTGAGCCTGTCTACCGGCTTTACCGATATCTTCAGCTCGCTGCGTGACAGCTTCTTCAGTTTGATCCAATTTCCTGTCGATGCAGCGGTTCCCCACGTGTCTACCACCTCGGGGACCCAGTCATAGTGGTGGGACTGTACCTTAATGGTAGTCTCAAGCGGTCCCGATGCCGCATCTCCCACAAAGGCGACATATTGCCGTGCAGTCACATAGAGTACCGGCATCTGTCGGATGACCACCACGAGTGGTCTGGAGTAGCCCTCAGGAGTGATCGTTAGCTTACAGGTGCGGACGCGATCATCATCTCCATCATTATCACTAAGGGTGTGGAATGCGACCCTTTTCGCTTGCCCGCTAATGGTCTCCGGTTGCTCGTCCATTGTCAGCCAGTCGGGGATCTTCCCGCCCTCAAAGTCGTAGGTGAGCTTTGTCGGAGTGGATATAAGCTGATCCATGAGGATCATAAAGTCTCCCTGTGCATCGGCAAAGGCATTCAGATCAACGGTGTCTCTCGTAAGGGCAATGTACTCCTCAACGAAGTCTGCTTGCTCCTCCTCTACCGTCCAGTCCTTGGGAGTGATGGTGAGAGGACCGATAACCCTAAGCGACTCTCCGTAGAACTTCAGCTCATACCGGTACCACGTGTTGCGACGGATGGCATGGAGATCAGCAGCACCCCTTTCGTTTGTCAGAGAAATGGTGTAGTCTCTGGTCTCTGTGGCGTTGGTTGCTCGACCGAACGTTAGTCCGAATGAAACCTCGTGGTTATCGTCAGCCTGGAAGAGTGAGGGGATATAGAGGTGGACGGCGGGATGAGTCTCTGTCTTCTCCGTATTCTCAGGGTCGCTTATGTACTTCGCATAGTAGGATCCTGTGAGTCCCTTGTCAGCGGCTGCCTCGGAGCGGAAGATCGGTGCCTTCCAGAGCTTCCCGATGCGGATCGGTAGAGTCCACGGTGTAGTCGACGGATCATCCGGGGTATTGAATGCTTGTACCTGCTTGTCGTCAAAGCGTCCCTTGATATCCCTCAGGAGTATTTCCTCGCTCTCCGTTCCGGCGGAGAGGGTAAAGTTTGTCGGCTCAGAGCCTGTCGGCGCAGTAACAGTGGCAGTGCTCTTAGTCTCTACGACGGAGATCTCTCCGGAGAGTGGAAAGAGTGGCTGAGCGTATCCGCCCATTCCCTTCAGCGAGTAACTGAGGAAGCGATAGTCCTTGGGTGTCAGTCCGTCCTTACTGTGATACTCCTCCTTCGTCTCATTCTTAGCCGTTGTCAGGCAGACATCGAGACGGGCAAAGGTGCGCTCCAGGCGGATATCGGGAGATACCACCTGCGGCACATCCGTACTGGAGGTGATGGCAAAGTCCTGTGAGCCGACCATAGGCATGAAGCGCCGAGGCAGCTTCGTCACCGTATTGGGCATCAGGTCGAGCGAAGTGAATGCGGTCTCCTTAGACGTGAGACCACGAGGATCAGCCGGGGAAGCGGTATTCTCAATCGCCGAAGTCAGGGCAGGGAGGGAATTGGCAACAAGGACAAACTTGTACGTGCCCGGCTCCAGCTCAAGGTCCATCGTCAGGGCACCCTCAGGCAGCTCCGTGGAGGCGAAGTGGCGCACGTGACTATTGCTCTGGCTCAGCTCATCAAGGTCAGTGATCGCTGAGAGAGGGCTTGATGTGTCCCCCTTGAGGCTCTTGCAGCCTGCTGCAAAAGCATTGGTGTAGTAGATCCAAGCGGACGAGGGCTCTGGAGCTCCCTCCGGGTAGATGTAGAGGACAGCGAAGTAGACAGCACGCTCGTAGTTGAGTCCCAGCTCTGCATGCGGCGTCCATATACCGCTACCGGGCACCTCACCCACCGTACCGACGGCACGTGTCGAGGGGCGACTGCCCGGAAGTGAGTAGGAGTCGATCGTGGCAGCGATGCGGACATGGCGTGACCCGCCATCGCTCTCACCGGTGGGGCCACTCTCGCCCACCTCCTTGTGGCAGCCCGAGAGCGCCACTAAGAGAGCGAGGACCACCCCGGCGATCCCCGGATAGCGGAGACCTATCTTATGATAAATAGTCATGGCTATGCTCAGAAGTCGAGATTACGGAAAACGAGGTTCCAGTCGAGGATGCGAGCCTGTACAGCGAAGTAGGTATCCTTGGGCTTGTCCTCCATGAGGCGGATCCAGATATCGAAGTCGTGATTGCGCTCCAGGCGGAAGGGATTAGCCGTCTCCGCAAAGGGTCCATCGTAGCAGATGTAGTCCTTCAGCAGGTCAAAGGAGTAGACCACCTTGTGGAGGTCGGTGTCAATGATCTCGATGGGGTAGTCGAGCGACTGATCCAGGAGGAGGATATCAAAGAGACCCCGGATCGCCTTACCATACTTACCGGTGGCATCCTCGATCTTGGTGGTGTACTCAAATTGGGAGTCGGGTAGCAGGTTCCCCTCACCGGTGTATCGGCTGTTCTGCGCCCTGAAGCGGATCGTGTACTGATGGTCGGGATTGAGCCCCTCGACGATGATCTTCACACGATTGGTGATCTGGCGGAAGTCGATGTGGACAGTGTCGAAGACTGTGCCGATACGCTCCTGCTGATCGAGGATCTCCTTAGCCTTGCCGGCATAGAGTGGCGAGGCACTGGCCTCCAGGGTGCTGCCCTGCTTGGCGAGGGAGACCATCATCTCGCTGAGAGGTGTCCCGGGCTTGAAGCCCGTGAAGTCGTACTGCGCAAGGTTGGAGCCACTCCAGGCATAGAAAGTGGTCTTATGCCCGGGGCGATAGAAGTCCGTCTTGATGCGGTATGAGGGGATAAAGGCGGAGGGCTTGTCAGCGATCTCCGTGATCAGCTTACCATCCTCGTCAAAGGCGAAGACCCGAACCTCCTTGACGGTCTCTGAGTAATTGATCGTCTGCGGATAGAGGATGTCGAAGGAGAAGACAGTTCCCTGAGGACAGTCGGAGAGGTCCTCCTTGATGCTGCAATGGCAGCCGGCCACGAAGAGAGAAGCGACTGCGACGGCCAGCATCCCTCTGAGAGACTTGATCGTATGGTGCGATGAGTTATTCATTGCTCTATATCTCTTATATAAATTGTTGTCTTTATTACTTCAGCTCCAAGGTATGGTCCATCGTATTCCACTGGAGCGGTGTGGCTGTGATGCGGATCACATTCTCCCGGCCATTGATGGGAGGAATATTGGGCTCCGGCTCCCAGGGATTATCTCCCGGCTTGGGGATATTGGGGTCATCAGGATCGACGGGGTCGTAATTGAGACCCAGACCGGTGATGCTATTGAGGATCAGGTCGTAGATGTTATTGCGGCGGGTGTCGCAATTAAAGACCGGTCCCCCTTCCTTAGTACGCTGCTCATTGAGCGGAGAGAGGTAGACCATCTTCCCACCCTCATACTTGCGGATCTTACTATTACCTCCTGCACGAGCAGCGAGGAGCGTGTCGTAGATGGTGTGGTCATCGATACCGTAGTAGAAGGTCGTAGGCTGGTCATGCACCAGGAGGAAACTCCTCTTGGTAGCCTTACCATCGGTCGAATAGTAGTCGTTTCCCTCCCTGATCGTCTGATTCTTCTTATCCTCTTCGGAAAGAGCTTTAAACCACTTTGTGTCGGTCACATCGACCCAGTACCAGCGGTCAGTATAGGTCTCTGCAGCATCTATGTCCTTCAGCAACTGTTGGTCGAGGAGCTCCGGTGACTGCGGTGTGCCGGATGTAGCAGCAGGATCGCTCTCAGTAAAGCCGTCGACAGCCTCGTCCTGCGTTGCAAAGACCTTGTGTCGGAGGAAAGTCACCTTTTTATTGTCGATGCGATAGCCCTTGGTAGGAGTCAGACCGGCATAGATCTTTACATAAGTGACATCCTTGTAGGTGACAGACTTATCATAGGGGGTAGCTGCCTTAGTCTCATTGAGGGCATGCTCGAGGAAGTAGATCCCGTCCTTTGTAGAGAGACCATGATCGTTGTTCTCCACCTTACCAGACTCAAAGGTAGAGATGGAGCGAGCCTTGAAGTTATCAGACAACCCCTCGTTGGAGAGCTTCATCAGGTCGTAGCCCCCCATGCTCTTTTCCTTAGCAGAGATGGTCTTGAGACCCTCGTACAGTCCATCATCACCGAGATGAAGACTGCCCGCATTATCGGTGAAGAGGTAAGCGCTCTTAGCTGAGCCTGCGATAGCCCAGGTCATTTTATCAGGCTGGAGGAGGCCATAAGTCTCCTTCATCTCCTCACCCGTCATATCCTTGGCGCGACGAAGCTGAACCTTAGAGACTACTCGCTCCACGTCAAGCCTCACATCCGTGCACTTATCCTCGGCGAGGGTGTAGAAATTTTTACTCTTATTGCCAAAGGTGGAGCTCATCAGGAAGCTCTTCCCGATCATCCGATCGATATCGGTGAGCGAGACAGTCGACTCACTGGTATAGTCGCTGCCGCGGAGACCCAGCCGAGAGCTATTGATCACCGCAGCGATGCGATGACGGGAGTTGGGGTTGTCCAGCTCCTCCTCAAACTTAGCACTCCACTTATTGCCACCCTTAGGGTTAAAGCTGCGCGAAGCAGTCAGCCCGAAGTCCTCTCCGATGAAGAGCTGCCCATCGCGGATCTTATCCTCAGGGTCGATGCCGGGCACATCTATATCCTGTGCGTCGGTGATGGCGCGGGCTCCCGTAGCGAGGGTGCGAGGGGTGACCTGCAGCTGTATCGCGGAGCGATGACCGTCGGTCGGCTCATCGGAGTGTCCCTTGCAGCCGGCAAGAGGCAGCAGCATCAGCGCCGAGACGACCAAGTGAGGTAGTATGTACTTCTTCTTCTGCATGATGAAGTTTTTTATGGCGGCACTCTCACCGGAGCGCCATTACTTATTGCTTTTGGTGGGTAGGGGAGCGGTCAGGCGCCCCTACCCTGTGCGGGGCTTAGGAGCCCACGCTATTTATCTCCTAATCATTACGGATCAGAGACCGGAGGTGCCACCGGTAAAGTCGAGAGCGCGTTGGACGAGGTTCCAGGAGAGCACCGTGCACTCTACCTGCAGGCAGGTCTTGGTGTTGTTGACAGGAGGGTTGGTAGGCTCCGGCTCGAAGGGGTTGTCCTCACCGGGGGTGGGGATATTCGGGTCACCGGGGGTCTTACCCTTGTCG
>ERZ1031273.485-NODE-485-length-13129-cov-8.598440_pt1 | contig 13129 bp, 19 predicted proteins | sample MGYA00516575_ERZ1031273 | MGnify/ENA primary metagenome ERZ1031273 (study PRJEB33718, sample SAMN03159816) | human skin metagenome | collected 2014-02-25 | study: EMG produced TPA metagenomics assembly of the PRJNA266117 data set (Human skin bacterial metagenome... | reverse complement strand
TAGGATCGTTTCCGTGCTCTCAATAGCAGCAAGCTGTTTTTTTTTTTTCAAGCAGAAGCCGGCATACGAGATCAGCCTCGGTCTCGGGGGCTCGGAGATGTGTATAAGAGACAGACCTGGCGCCCCGCCCCGTCGGTGCCGACCGCCGTGACCGTGCACATGCCGTACAACCCGACGTAGATCGGCGCGCCCGGGCCGTACAGCGCACGCCCGCGCGACGCCGCTTGCTTCGCACCCGGATTCGCCCGCTGCGCGTCGAACCACGAGCCCGGCACGCGGTGCAGCACCCCCGGTGCGAACGGCTTGCCCGCCAGCACCTTCGCTGCAGGGTCCGTTCGCCACTGGTAATTCGGGTCGACCTGCGCATTCGCCTGTGGTGCAGCTACCAGAGCCAGCGCAGCTAACGCCGCTGCCGCCAAAGCCCGGATCTTCATGTGGCCGTCCCTTCTCCAAGAGGATGTGAATAGACAAACCGTACCGTACGGGTGTGTCCCTACAATGGCGCACATGACCGAACTCGACCTCCGCTGCTATTTCGTCACCGGCGCCGGTGCCCCCGCCCAGATCGTGGAGACCGCCCGCGCCGCCGCCCAGGGTGGTGCCGGCATCATCCAGGTGCGCAGCAAACCCATCAGCGCACGCGATCTGTACGACCTCGGTTTGTCCGTGGTCACCGCCGTGCACGAGGTCAACCCCGCCACGCGCGTGCTTATCGACGACCGCGTTGACGTCGCCCTCGCCCTCGCTCCCCACGGTGTCGCAGGTGTCCACATCGGCCAGGACGACCTGAATCCCCGCATCGCTCGCGACCTGCTCGGCCCCGATGCCATCATCGGCCTGACCACCGGCACCCTGGAGCTGGTCGAAGCCGCCAACGACTTCTCCGACGTCATCGACTACATCGGTGCCGGGCCCTTTCGCGACACCCCGACCAAGGACTCCGGCCGCGCTCCCCTGGGCCTCGAGGGCTACCCCGCCCTCGTTGAAGCATCGGAGCTGCCCATCGTCGCCATCGGCGATGTCACCGTCGACGATGCCGAGGACCTCGCCCGCACCGGCGTCGACGGCGTGGCCATCGTCCGCGGCATCATGAACGCCGAGGATCCGCGCGACTACGTTGAGCGCGTGGTGGCCAGCGTCGACCGCGGCCGCAGCTAACTCGCGAAACTGTCGGCACATCCGCGCTTCTCCACCTTCGGCATCACGTAGGAGTCGTTCCTGACCGGCAGCGAGTGGTTGTAGGACACGTAGCGGCTGCCGTCCCCGAAGTCGAAGACGATCTCGTCTCCGTGACGGGTGATCTCGGCATAGCCCTCCGTGACCAGCGAGTGGCACGCGGAGCACAGCGGGATGAGGTTATCCATGTCCGTCAGGTCGCCATTGGCCCATTCCCGTATGTGGTGAAATTCCATGAAGCGCATGCGCTTTGGACAGAACTTCTTCACATTCGGTAGTGCTCATGCCATACCAGCGTATGGAAGAAGCGCGAGCCCGTCAGGGTTTTCTTGTGAAATAGACCAAGCACGCCACCAGCGCGAAGACGGGGAAGACGAGCCACGCCAGCTCCCAGTGCACGAGGAAGTGGAGTAGGAGGAATGCGAGGACCGCGAGGATGCTGGCGATGAGGAAGATATTGCCGTTCTTTTTATTCATAAAACGAAATATACAACGATTCTTTACTATGTGCAGCGCACGAGGGGTTTAATACCCAATTTCGCGGCGCGAGGACCGAGCCCAATCGGCCTGCATCCCGGCATCGCACTCTGCCCGCCCCACATAGCCAGTAAGGAGCGGATCTGCCCATCCGTTGCCAAACGCGTCGAACGCCCCGCGTTGATGATCAATCCGCGGCCATCGACCGTGTCCAGGCGCACCAGCGCATTGGCCACGAGGTTCGCCAGCCCCTCCGATGCCACCCCGGCATTATTGGGAAGGTAAACACCCTTCCTGACCTGCATCTTCTCCCCTTCCCCCTCCTTCGCCTTGATGAGGGCATCCAGCTTCGAACATTCTTTCGATTCCGCTGGTCAGGGGCTCCGAACTGCGGAATCCCTGCACGTTTGCAAAGCGCTTATCGACGCCCCAAACAACCCCTTTAAACGCAGACATACAGCCCCTAAAACTCCGCACTGCGGAGTCCCTGCGGATTTGAGCCCCCTAGAGCACTAGAACAAGTCGATCAGCGTCATGCCTCCGAGGACGACGGTAATCACGAAAATAATGCCGCCGATGATGTTGGTGGCCAGGCCATTGACGTGATCGCCGAGGAGCTTCTTGTTGTTCATGGTGTAGAGCAGGAAGAAAGCGACGACCGGGAGGAGGATGCCGTTGGCGGCTTGGGCAAGGATGATGACCTGCACTGGGTTGACGCCGGTGATGGCGATGATGGCGCCGACGATGACGACAGTGAGGTAGATGGCGCGGAATTTGTTGTCTTTCAGGTCGCGGGACCAGCCCATGACTCCGCAGATGGCGTAGGCGGCGCCAAGAGGGCCGGCGACGGCAGAGGTCATGCCGGCGGCAAAGAGGCCAATGGCAAGGACCCAGGGCGGCATCGCCAAGCATGGGACGAAGGGGTTCGGCGAGGTCGGCGGCAGACTCAGCCGCCAAACCCTGGCTGAACATCACGGTCGCGGCGGTGGTGAGAATGGCCAGGGTGATCAGGCCGCCGATGGAGATCGAGACGACGTTGTCCACACGTGCCTTCTTCATAGTGAGGCCCTGCGGCTCATCGCCCCACTTCTCCTGCACCAGGTTGGAATGGAGGAAAACGTTGTACGGAACGACAGTGGTGCCAATCAGCGCGATGGCAGTCAGGGCGGCCCCAGCGGGCACCTCGGGAACGAAGATGCCGTGGAGAAGCGCGCCAACATCGGGCTTCACGGCCACAGCGGTGACGAGGAAGACGCCGACAAGAATGATCACCAGCGCAGTCATGAAGCGCTCGAAGAATTTATAACTTCCAGTGAGCAGCAGAAGGACGAGCACAGCGGCGATGATGCCAGAGAGGACGGGGACTGGAAGGTGGGTCACGTCGCTAAGCGCGAGTGCCGTACCCGTCGTGTCGCCACCCGCATACGCCGCGCCGCCGATGCCGATGGCCGTGACAATGAGCACGATCACGAAAAGCTTGGCCACGGGCGATTCGAAGGTCGCGCGCATCGCTTCGCCCGTGCTTATTTTGCCCATCAATCCTAGGCGGGCGGACATTTCCTGCAGGATGATCGTGGCGATGATGGAAAACACGATCGCCCAGCTCAGCGCGAAGCCGAAGCTTGCGCCAGTGACTGTGGCGGTGGTGACGGTGCCCGGCCCGATGAATGAGGCACTGATGAGTAGCCCGGGGCCGAGCCATGCGGAGCGTTGTTTCTTGGCGGTGGACATGAGACCTGTCTCCTATCGATAGTGACATGTGCTCCACATCACTTTATGTGAGAAAGTGTCAGCAGTCCTCCATATCCGCGAAAGCTTCCTCGACCGAGTCATGCTCCTCGCGGGCTTCCTCCCACACTTCCTTGGCGGCGGACAGGTTCACGGCGGCGATGATCGCACCGACGATGATGTCGAACCAGGCGGTGGCCCACACGAAGGTGAGCAGGCCGGCGACGATGATGAGGACATTCGCGAGGGCGTCGTTACGCGCGGCAAGCCATGCGCCGGTGGCCAGCGAGGACCCTTCGTTGCGCAGGCGCAGCAGGATCACGGCGCAGATCAGGTTGATCACGAGCGCGCCGACGGCGACACCGGTCAAACCCTCAGGCGAGGGCGGCTCCGGGTTCATGATTTTGAGCACGACGGTCACAATCGCGGCGATCGCGGGAATCAAGATCAGGGCGGCGAGCACGGAGCCCGCTTTACGACGGCGCGCCGCCGACCACGCCACCGCAAAGAACACGAGCATGTTGATGGCGGTGTCCTCAAGGAAGTCCGCCGAGTCGGCAAAAAGAGACGCCGATCCGATCGCTATGGCCGCTGCGAACTCGACGAAGAAGTAGCCGAAATTCAGCAGCGCCACGATCAGAACGGCGCGGCGAATACGCTGTTCAGCCATAACCTGCAGAGTCTAGTAGCTGCTGAACCCGTCCTCAGACAGGGAGTGCTTCTCGTCGCCGGTGATCGCCGGGTTGAACACGGAGACCAGGATCAGGTCCTCGTCCTTACCGCCGCGCAGGTAGTGGGCGTCGTGCTCGTCGAGGACGTAAATGGTGCCCGGAGTGATCGGGTAGACATTGCCCTCGGTGTCTTCGACCTCGCCGGAGCCACCGATGCAGTAGCAGGCCTCGAGGTGGTTACGGTACTGCAGCTTCGACTCGGTGCCGGCGCGCACGACGGTGTGAGCAACGGCATAACCCATATTGTCCTTCGCGGTCAGCAGGCGCTCGGAGGTGCCGCCACCCCACTCAACAGTCTCGACATCGTCACGGGAACGAATAAACATAATCTCTCCTTAACTAAATCGGTTTCTCTATCCACGCTAAAGGAATTTCGGTTTCCGCAAGGCGCGTATGGTCGGGATCATGATCCTTGCCATCATTCTCGCGGAGATCGCGTACTGGCTCTGCTTGTTCGGCGGGATGGCCCTGCGCTACGTGTTCAGGCTCCCAAAAACGGGATACGCCCTGCTGGTAGCCACCATCCCGATCAATTTCGTGCTACTCATCTACACGTTTTGGAGCATCGCGGACATGCGCTGGGCAAATTTCTTTCATGGGCTCGGCGCGTTCTATGCGGTTTTCGCCATCGCTTTTGGCAAGGACCTCATCCAGGCAATGGACCACAAGTGGCGTGGCACTTCGGACGTGAGCGGCAAGGGATTCGACCTCACCCGTTGTGTCATCGCATGCGTGATCACAATCGTGATTTTGGCGGCGATGATCACGCTCACGGGTCTTGCGGGCAGTTTCTGGTTGATCTACTGGATCATCGCGGTCGCTTTCATTCCGTTGTTCTGGTGGGCGATCGATAAATGGCAGCAAAGAAGGAAAGCATGAAGGTTGCAGTAATCGGCGGGGGCATTATTGGCTTATCGACGGCGCTTCATCTCGCCGACGGCGGCCACTTCGTCACGGTCTACGACCCGGAGCCTGCCAGCGGCGCGACCTGGCACGCGGGCGGCATGCTCGCACCGGCGGCGGAGGTGGTGTACAAGCAGGACCCGCTGTTTCCGCTGATGATCGCGGCCGGAAAGTGGTACCCAGAGCTGATTGAGCTCACGGCGAAGTACACGGACTCCCCCACCGGCTACCGCACTGACGGAACGCTGGTGGTGGCGAAAGACCGGGCCGACAAGACGCACCTGGAGGAATTGCAGGTCTACCAGGAGCTCCACGGGATGACCACGGAGCGGGTCACCACGCGGGAGGCGCGAAAGCTGGAGGGGGCGCTGGCGCCGTCGATAAGCGGTGCCGTGCATATCCCCGGCGACCACCAGGTCCGTCCGCGGCTGTTCGCGGCCGCTTTGCAGGATGCGTGCGCCAAAGCCGGAGTCGAGTTCGTGGCGAAGGCCGTGAGCGATGTCAACGACGTCGATGCCGAGCAGGTCTTGCTGGCTAATGGGCTCGGCGCGCGCGAGACGACGGGCTGGTTCGACGGCGAAAATCCGCTGAAGCTGCGCCCGGTCTACGGCGACATGGTGGAGCTGCGCGTGCCGGAGCATCAGCGGCCGTTGATCGACCATGTGATTCGCGGTTTCGTCGAAGACCGGCCGATTTACCTGATTCCGCGCGAGGACGGCACGCTCACGATCGGGGCGACGACGCGCGAGGACGATCGGGCGCAACCGCAGGCGGGCGGCGTGCTGCAACTGCTGCGCGACGCCAGCGAGATCGTGCCCGGCATTGAGGATTGCGATTTCATCGAAACGCACGTCGGCGCGCGCCCCGGTTCGCCGGACGACCTGCCGTACCTCGGCCGGGTCAACGACCGCGTCGTGGTATCGACCGGCTATTTCCGCCACGGCATCCTGCTCGCCGCGATGGGCGCGAAGTGCGGGGCCGCGCTGGTCGAAGGTACACAGCCACCCGTAGAGTTGGAAGCCTGTGATCCCCTGCGTCATTCAAGGAGGAACTAATGCAGCTGATCGTCAACGATGAAGAAATCACGACGGAGGCAGGAAGCGTCGATAAGCTTCTGCGCGAGCGTCTCGGCGAGGTACCCGCGGGCACGGCCGTCGCGGTGAACAGCGATGTCGTTCCGCGCTCCGAGTGGGAGACGACAATGCTTGACGACGGTGCCACGGTCGACATCCTCACCGCCGTGCAGGGAGGCTAGCGATGCTGGAGATCGCTGGCAAGAAATTCGACTCGCACCTGATCATGGGCACTGGCGGGGCGAGCTCGCAGGACATGCTGGAGCGCGCGCTGGTCGCATCGGGAACGGAGCTGACCACGGTGGCGATGCGCCGGTTCGCCGCGAAGCAGGACGGCACAGGCGAGTCCGTCTTCGATCTGCTGAACCGCCTGAATATCGCGCCACTGCCGAATACCGCAGGCTGTCGCACCGCACGCGATGCGGTGATCACGGCGAAACTCGCGCGGGAGGCGCTGGGCACAGACTGGGTGAAACTCGAGGTCATCGCCGACGACCACACGCTTTTGCCGGACGTCGTGGAAACGGTCGACGCGTGCGAGCTGCTTATTAGCGAAGGATTCACCGTCCTCGCCTATACCTCCGACGATCCGGTGGCGGCGAAGAAACTCGAGGACTTGGGTGCTGCCGCCGTCATGCCGCTCGGCTCCCCCATCGGCACCGGCCTGGGAATCCTGAACCCGCACAATATCGAGCTGATCTGCTCCCGCGCGGAAGTGCCTATCCTCATCGACGCGGGTGTCGGCACCGCCTCGGATGCTGCCCTGGCGATGGAGCTCGGCTGCGACGGTGTACTTCTGGCCAGCGCCGTCAACCGCTGCCAGGACCCGGAAGCCATGGCACGAGCAATGCGCCTGGCCGTGGAAGGCGGCATGCTCGCACGCAGTGCAGGACGGATTCCGAAGCGGGAGCACGCAGTGGCTTCGTCAAGCTTTGAGGGATTAGCCAGTTGGGCTGACCAGGTCCTGTAATTCTGCTAATAGTGGACTGTGACGACCATCACTGCCTAATTGAAGGAGTCCACACCATGAAGCGCATCACCTCCATCCTCGCCTCCACAGCTCTCGCTGCGGGGCTCGGCACCGTCGCCCTCGCGCCGGAGGCGGCTGCGGCGGCACAGTTCGTTGCCAATTCCGACAACTCCGTCCGCTGCGCCCTGTACGACGGCGAGACCCTCTGCGTGAGCGACCGCGCACGCAAGTCCCAGCCGCAGTGCAACCCCAAGGGCGAGCTGATCCCGGCCGTGTCCATCCAGCGCAAGTGGGTTGGCACCAAGTGCTGGAACCAGGGCTTCGAGCGCCAGCCGAGCCGTCTCCAGCCGTTCCAGGTCTACAACCACGGCAACAGGGTCGTTTTCTCCAGCCCCACTGGCGACCTGTACGTCCTGGATATGGCAAAGCCGGCGCTGGTTCGCGCCGGCGGTGTCAATGCGGTTCTGTTCTCGCTCTAGTTTTTCTCCGTCTCGTCCTCGTCCTTTGCCTCGGTGAGCACGCTCTCGGTGAGGCGCCATGAGCCTTCCTCGTGGTCGTACTCGAGCTCGGGGCGGTCGATCTCGTTGCCCTCTTCGTCGTAACCCGGCGCGGGCTTGGCGTCTGCTTCTTCGTATTTCTCCGCAGTGTCGGTCTTCTCCCACTGGCGGGAACGGAAGCGGCGTGCAGCCGCGGAATCGTCGCTCATCGCCTTCACCAAGGAGAACATCATGATGAAGTAGACGATGAAGAACGGCAGGGCGATGATGATCACCACTTCCTGCAGCGCCTGGATGCCGGAATCGTTGATGAACAGCAGCGCGGCTGTCACCACGCCGACGGCGACGGCCCAAGCGACGCGGTAATACTTCGGCGTGACTTCTTCCTCACCAGTGGTGAACATGTCCATCACCAAGGCAGCGGAGTCGATCGACGTGACGAAGTAGAAGATGATCACCGCCAGCGCCACCGCGCCACTGACGAAGTACAGCGGGTACTGCGCCAACAGGGTGAACAACGCCTGCGGGGTCTCCCCATCCTCCACCACGGGGCCGGTGAGCACGCCCGGGTCATTGAGCTCCACGTCGATCGCGGTGCGGCCGAAGGTGGCGAACCAGATGATGTCAAAGACCGCCGGAAGCAAGATCGTGCCGGCAATGAACTGGCGCACGGTGCGGCCGCGGGAAATGCGGGCGAAGAACATGCCCACGTACGGCGACCAACAGATTGTCCACGCCCAGTAGAACGCGGTCCAGGTGGCGTGCCAGCCCGGGTTGTCGTTGTAGGAATCGACCCAGAACATCAGCTCCGGCAGCGACGATGCGTAGATGCCGAAGGACTCGGTCAAGTGCTCGATGATCTTCAGCGTCGGTCCCACGATGAACAGGAAGACCAGCAGCACAATCGAGCCGATGATATTCAGGTTCGACAGCAGCTTCACGCCCTTGTCTAGGCCGGTGGCCACGGACACGGAGGCGCAAACGGTGATCAAGATGATCACGGCCAGCTCCACCCAGGTCACCAGCGGAACATCCCACAGAATGTTCAGGCCCGCGCTGATCTGCAGCACGCCCAGGCCAACGGAGACGGCGAGGCCGAAGACGGTGCCGATGATGCCGATGGCGTCGAGAAGCTTGCCCGGCCACTCGTACACCTTCGAGCCGAGCAGCGGCGAGAAGATCGACGAGTAGCGCGCCGGCATCTTACGCTTGTAGATGAAGTACCCCATGGCCAGGCCCGGCAGCGAGAAGATCACCCACATGTGAATACCGAAGTGGTAGTAGGTGAACTCGAACGCCTGACGGATGGCCTCACGGCTCATCGATTCATACTCGCCGCGCGGCGGGTTATACGCGTGGTGCAACGGTTCCGCGGCACCCCAGAACAGCAGCGTCGCACCCATGCCGGCGGCGAACAGCATGGAGAACCACACGGGCAAGGAGTACTCGGGCTCGTCATCGTCGTCGCCGAGGCGGTAGTTGCCGAAGCGAGACACAAACAAGACGATCAAGAAGATGAACACCGCGGACACGCCGCCGATGTACAGCCACGCGAAATTGTCCATCATCCAGGTGGACACGGTGGAGTACGTCTCGCGGGCACGTTCACCGAAACCGATAGTGAGCGCCACGAAAGCGATGATGAATCCGACGGAGGTAAAGAAGATCAGTGGATCAGCGCGAAATTTGCGCACTGGAATCGACCCCGAATCATAGATGGGCGAGCATTAGTGTCCCAAGAAAGCTTAGGCCATTAAAGTGGACGGGTGTGATTTCTCTTCCCGAGCAAGAATTGCGCCGTACCGCCCGCCAGATGAATCTGCCCGGTTTCGGACCCGAGCAACAAGAAGCACTACATCGCGCGAAAGTACTGGTCATCGGAGCGGGAGGGCTCGGGTGCCCGATCATGCAGACGCTCGCGGCGACAGGAGTCGGGCATATTTCGCTTATCGACGATGACGTGGTCGACCTTACTAATATTCACCGCCAGATCCTCTTCGGGGCCTCCGATGTGGGCAGGAAGAAGACCGAAGTGGCCGCAGAGCGACTGCGTGAGCTGCAGCCCGGCATCGACGTGACCACGATCGACGGCCGGATGGATGCCTCGAATGCAGTGGAGCTGCTCGAAGATATCGACGTGCTCATTGACGGCTCGGACACGTTTGCCACCAAGTTCATGGCTGCCGACGCCGCCGAGATCACCGGCACTCCCCTCGTGTGGGGTTCGGTGCTGCGCTACCGCGGCGATGTGGCGCTGTGGTGGTCCGGCCCCGGCGCACCGGACGACGGCGTGGGCATGCGCGACCTCTACCCCGACCAGCCTGACGCGGACTCCGTACCCGATTGCGCCACCGCCGGTGTGCTGGGCGTGACCACGAGTGTGGTCGGCGGACTCATGTCCACCGAGGTCATCAAATTCCTTACCGGTGTCGGTGAGGCGACGGTGGGCACACTCCACATGTACGACGCTGTGACCACCCAGATCCGCCGCTTCGATGTCCGGCGCGACCCCGGCCGCGAGCTAGTCACCGCTTTCGCAGACTATGAAGGCGCGGCGTGCGCTGTGCCTGATAACGGGAGCGAGGAGCTCCTGGAGGCCGTCGCGACGGGAGCCGCCGTCGCACTCGACGTGCGGGAAGAGCACGAGAAGGCCATCAAGGACATCTCCGCCGCCAGGGCCGAGCACATCCCGACCTCTGCTGACCCCCAGCTCGGCGTTGACTTCATCGACTCTCTCCCCGAAGGCACCGATGTGGTCGTGTACTGCGCGTCGGGGAAGAGGTCACAGGGGTTCGTCGATAAGCATGCAGCTCATGCTGACGCGCGGAACGTGACGCTGACGAGTCTGCCTGGCGGTGTGAACGCGCTCTAGCGTTTTGCGCGGAAGTACAACGTGCCCGCGAGCGACGAGCAGACGGCCGAGCCGACGAGCACCAAGATGGTGTACAGAATTCCTGTGACTCCGAGCTGGCTCAAAATGAAACCGGTGAGCAGTGCACCGATGACGGCTCCGACGATTGCGACGATCCAACGACCCATTGTTTTCTCCTTTTCACGGTAAGCGCCCACCATCGTAGGAGAAACGGGCTAGCGTTGGGGCATGACTGACATCACCCTTCCCCGCCCCGATATCGATGCCGACGGCCTCCTCGAATACTCGGCCGTGTTCAGCGACCGCTCGCTGAACCACATGTCCGCCAAATTCATCGGCATCATGCAAGAGCTCCAGGCGATCCTGCGCGAGACGTACCACGCCGCATCCGTGGTGATCGTTCCCGGCGGCGGAACCTTCGCGATGGAATCCGTCGCCCGCCAATTCGCCCGCGGCAAAGACGCACTCGTGATCCGCACGGGCAACTTCTCCCACCGCTGGACGCAGATCTTCGATGCCTCCGGTGTCGCTGGGAAGGTCACGGTGCTCAACGCCGAACCGACCTCCGACGACGAGCGCACTTCTTACGCCCCGCCCGCCATCGACGCCGCTGTCGAGCGCATCCGTACTGAGCGTCCCGCCGTCGTCTTCGCCGCGCACGTGGAGACCGCCGCAGGCCTCGAGCTGCCGGTCGACTACATCTCCAAGCTTGCCGACGCCGCCCACGACGTCGATGCCCTCATGGTCCTCGACTGCGTCGCTTCCGGCACCAAGTGGATCAACATGGAAGAAACCGGCGTGGACGTGCTTATCTCCGCACCCCAGAAGGGCTGGTCCGGCTCCCCTGCTACCGGCTACGTGATGTTCTCGAAGGACGCGCGTGCCGAGCTGGACAACACCACCTCCGACAGCTTCGCCATGGACCTGGCCAAGTGGACCGCCATCTCCGAGGGCTACGTCGACGGTTCCGCCGCCTACCACGCCACGGTCCCCACCGACGCGATCGCGCACAACCTCGAGCTGATGAAGGAAGCCAAGGAGATCGGCTTGGACGAGCTCACCGCCCGCCAGGTCGAGCTGGGCACCAAGGTGCGCGAGCTGCTGGCCGAGAAGGGCTTCTCTTCCGTCGCGGCCCCTGGGTTCGAAGCCACCTCCATCGTGGTCATGCACGCCACCTCCCCGGAGCAGGCCACCGGCGCTGCTTTCAAGCAGGCCGGCATCCAGGTCGCCGGCGGTGTACCGCTGCAGATCGGCGAGCCCGAGAGCTTCTCCACCTTCCGCATCGGACTGTTCGGTCTAGACAAGTGGGCCGACGTGGACGGCACCGTCGCGCGGTTCGCCGCGGCGCTGGACAAGGTTATCGCTGGCTAGCCGAAGGTCAACGAATACAGTTTCACGCCTGCCGTGGGCCGGATGCGCAGCACCCCCTCGGTGGGCGTGTCGCCTTTCACAAGGTCGAGGGTTCCATCTGTGACAGGGAACGACTTTGTCGCACCGTCCGGATACTCGACCTCGATCTCGCCTTCACCCGAAACCACAAGCTGGACCCACTTGGCGAAGACGTTGATGTCCAGGTGCCCTCCGCTGGTGGTCTGCACTGATTCCTCCTCGAGAACCCACGTCCCGTTCAAAGTGAACATGCCGCGCTCGGGAGCGGCCGGTTCACCGAAGTCGTGCTCGCCGTCGGTGTAACCGGGCTGCTTGGTGTACTCGGCACGCGCAGTACCGAGATAAGTTTCCGGGTTCCGGCCCTTGGTACCGCCTGCTGCTTCGCCGCCTTCGACCGGTTCGGGGAGGTCGACGTCGGGGTTGGCGTCGATAAGCAATTCACGCACGAGCTTTTCTGTCTCGGCGTAGCTTCCCTCTCCTTCCACGATCTGGCGGACATTGCCGTGCTTGTCCACCAGGTAGCGGGCTGGCCAGTAGCGGTTGTTGAAATTCCTCCACGTAGCGAAGTCGTTGTCCTGCGCCACCGGGTAGTGGATACCTTCCTTTTCTACGGCGTTGCGGACATTGCCCAGGTCATGCTCGAAGCCGTACTCAGGGGAATGGACGCCGACGACGGTAAGGCCGGAATCGCGATAAGTGTCGTAAAGCTTGGTTATGTGCTCCCCCGCACGCTGACAGTTGATGCAGGCGTACGCCCAGAAATCGACGAGCATGACACCGCTGTCTTGCGGGCTCGGCGGCTGGTCGGCGTTGATCCAGTTCGTCAGCCCCGCGAATTCCGGTGCCGGGCCACAATCCTGCAGCTGCGCAGGATCGGCGCGACGGCACGACTGAAGCGAACCGCTCCCGGTTGGGCCGACCTTACTGAGAGCGTCATTGGCTAAGTCCGAATTCTCAAAACGGTTCGACAGCGACGACGTCCAATTCGGCAACGCACGCTGGATCACCGCCGGCGCGTTGAGAGCCAACGACACGGTGAACACCAGGATGAGCACGCCGATGGCCTTACGGTGCCGCCGCACCGCGTCTACCTTGTCACCGATCTTGTTGCCTGCCAGAGCGAACACGAACAGCGGCAGCGCGGACCCAATCGCGAACGCGACGGTGAGCACCACCGTGTTCCAACCGATCTGCCCCGTCGTACCCGCCACCGTCACCGCTGCGAGCACCGGCCCTGCGCACGGGACGTACACCGCACCAAGGGCCAGACCGATGAGAAAACCGCCCTTGCCGCGCGTTTTCTCCTGCAATGC
>ERZ1031273.479-NODE-479-length-13336-cov-13.703336_pt1 | contig 13336 bp, 8 predicted proteins | sample MGYA00516575_ERZ1031273 | MGnify/ENA primary metagenome ERZ1031273 (study PRJEB33718, sample SAMN03159816) | human skin metagenome | collected 2014-02-25 | study: EMG produced TPA metagenomics assembly of the PRJNA266117 data set (Human skin bacterial metagenome... | reverse complement strand
GGGTCGATTGTAGACAGGGATGATGAAGGATATCATAGGATGCGTGTCGTCAGAATAAGGGGGGGAGGAATGCGTATAGCGTAAAGCCGGCTATAGATCCGAGCGCAGATGTGAGAAATACAAGGCGTTGGGTATTTGTGCAGAGAAATGCGGTCACACACGACGTGCAGAAGAAGATAGACAAGACGGGCGAGGGCATCTCTGCCGAGTAGTAGATACAGTATAGGACGAAGAGGAACCAGCCCAGCCTGAGGTGGAGAAGGGTGACCCAACGGTATCTGGTAATGGCGTGCCTGCGGACTATCATTGTCTCGATAGTGGCGGCTGATAGAAGCATCATGAGGGATGTGACTCGCAGCCAGTCATCGGTACTGCTCGGGAGACTCGGGTGAAGAAGAGATCCGTAGGTGCGGTCGACAAACCCCAGCACACCCTCGGGGGTGGGGGGCGCAAGGAGGAGGATCCCCACCCAGAGCACCATAAGTACCCCAAGAACCATAGCGGAGTAGTGACGCCAGGTCCCAAGACCGATCTGCCTGAGCATAAAGCCAAAGATGAGGAGTGTCGGCAACCATATCGGATCGATCAGAGACAGAAGTCCTATGCCAAGTCCGATATTAAATCCGATGAATGGGGACTTGTGCTGGGCGAGCGAGGTTATGATGTACTCACTGAGGAAGACCAGGATGATCGTCGAGATCATCATGAGGGAGAGTGAGCGTGTAGCTATGCCTACCTGACTCGTCATCAGGAGCGCCATCATTATCCACGATGTCGTCTCGTGGATATGTGATCCGTAGCTGAGGATATTGTGCCTGTGGAGCAGGAATAGTAGGGCTGCGGAGAGCACAAGCGCTACTATGGGCTCAGAGAGCACTTGCTCTCCGAGTGACGATAGCTTAGTCAGGTATTGCTCCATAGGGCTCAGTCTCCGGTCCCTCCTTACTCGTACTCCACGAGATCCTTGCCGATGTCGTGCCGGTAGTACATGTCGTCAAAGCAGGTCATCATCATCCGGTCGTAGGCTCTCTTCCTCGCCCGCATGATCCCTCTATCAAGTGCGGTGACGGCAAAGACTCGCCCGCCACATGAGCGGATGTCTCGTCCGCTGCCTGTGGTCCCGGAGTGGAAGATGATCGAGCTGTCGCTGTCATCACCGTAGATGATGACCTGGGCGCCCTTGGGGTAGCTCTCGGGATAGCCCTTCATGGCGGCCACGACCGTGAGCGCTGTCTCCTCGATCTCACCGGGGTCTTCGGTGTCGGCCAAGCTCTGATCCCGGAGAGCAAGCAGCGAGGGAACCAGGTCGCCCGCAATCCTCGGCATCACCGCCTGTGTCTCAGGGTCGCCCATGCGGCAGTTGTACTCGATGACGTAGGGGTCGCCACCTTGATTCATCAGACCGAAGTAGAGGAACCCTCGGTAGTCTATCTCGTCCTCCGTAAGGCCGCAGATGGTGGGCTCGATGATCCTCTCCTTCACCTTGGTCATAAATTCGTCATCGATAAAGGGGACAGGTGATACCGCACCCATACCTCCTGTATTGAGTCCCGTATCTCCCTCTCCGATGCGCTTGTAGTCCTTTGCCGTCGGCAGGATGCGGTAGCTCTTGCCATCGGTGAGGACGAAGACGGAGCACTCGATGCCGGTGAGGCAGGTCTCTATGAGGATCGTGTCGGCTGAGTGCCCAAACTTTCCGCTGAGCATGCTGTCCAGCCCCTCCTCTGCCTCCTCGAGGGTCTGACAGATCAGTACGCCCTTCCCGGCTGCGAGGCCGTCCGCCTTAAGGACATAGGGAGCCTTCTCTTCGTTGCGGAGGTAGTCCAGCGCCTGCTCCCGCTCGCCGGCAGTGAAGGAGCGATACTTGGCTGTCGGGATGCCGTGCCTCTGCATAAAAGCCTTGGCGAAGTCTTTGCTTCCCTCCATCTGTGCCGCCTCCTGAGTGGGGCCGACGATGTGTAGGGAGCTTAGCTCGGGGCGTGCCAGTAGGCGGTCCACCAGCCCGCCCACTAAGGGCTGCTCCGGACCGACGACAAGTAGTTCGACAGACTCTTTGGTCAGAAAGTCTGCAACGGCATCTGCATCATTGATATCGAGGTCGGCATTCATTGTCTTAGGAAAAGCCCCCGCATTACCCGGTGCGATGATCACCTCGCTGACCAGTGGACTCTTGGCTATTTTCCATGCGATGGCTTGCTCACGTCCTCCGGAGCCGAGTACTAATGCTTTCATATCACTTACAGAAATTGAGATTACTTGAGGAAGTCGTCGAAGTAGCGACTGATGACGGTATTGAGGTGAACCCGATCAGGACCCAGGACATTGTGCTCGTGATCGGGATAGATCATATAGTCCGGGTAGGTGCGGGCAGCGATGCAGGCGTTGAGGAAGGTCTGAGAGTTTTGCCACACCACTACAGGATCGACACCGCCGTGGATGAGGAGCAGTCTCCCTCGCAGGTCCTTGGCTCGGTCAGAGAGACGCGCTGCAGCGTAGCCCTCCGGATTCTCCTGCGGTGTGTCCATATACCGCTCGCCGTACATGATCTCGTAGAATGCCCAGTCGATCACCGGCCCGCCGGCGACACCGACCTTGAAGGTATCCCCGTGGGTCAGCATCAGATTGGTGGTCATGAAGCCACCGAAGCTCCAGCCGTAGACGCCAAGTCGTTCGGTGTCAACGTAAGGCAGAGAGGAGAGAAACTTTACCCCCTCCATCTGGTCCTCCATCTCCGCCTTGCCCAGCCTGCGGTGGATGATGCTCTCAAAGGCCATTCCTCGATTGTTGGATCCCCGTCCGTCCACGGTGAAGACGATGTAGCCCTGCTCTGCCATATAGTTGTCCCAATTGTAGCGAAGGCTCCGCCAGCTATCCGTCACCAGCTGCGCATGAGGTCCTCCGTAGACATAGGCGATAGTCGGGTACTTCTTCCCCTCCTCGAGAGTGGCGGGCAGGGTCATCTTGTAGTATAGATCGGTCACCCCATCAGCAGACTTGATCGTCCCGAGACGTACCTCGGGTCGCCGGGAGAGGTCGGAGGGCACCTCACACTTCTTGAGCAGATGAGAGCGGATGGCTTTTTTCCCTAAGTCGATGACCCGAGCCTCCGCCGGGGTGTCCTTGGAGCTGAAGAGGTCATACGCTGTCGTAAAGTCCGCAGACAGGCTGCAGGAGTGCCACCCACGCTCAGGGGTGATGGCGGTCATCTTGCCACTCGCAAGCGCCACCCGGTAGAGTGCCTGACCCATCGGGTAGCCCTCATTGCCGAGGAAATAGGCGTAGCGATCGTCCGGCGAGATCCCGTAGAGCGACTTGACCTCCCACTCGCCCTTGGTGAGCTGACGGATCAGCTTGCCGTCCCTTGTGCGATAGAGGTAAAGGTGGCGGTAGCCATCGATACGGGTGGAGCGGACGAACGCCTTGCCGTCACTGGTGAAGGCAATGGGCTCCAGTGGCTCGATGTACCTCTCGTTGCGCTCTGTCAGCACGGTCCGCACAGTGCGACCGCTCTCCACGCTGTACTCCACCAGGTTGCACTCGTCCTGCGAGCGCTTCACCTCATCGATGTAGAGGCTCTTCTCATCCGGTGCCCAGGAGAGGTTGGTGAAGTACCTGTCTCTGGGCTCACCGGTGGCGAGGTAGCGGATGGAGCCATCTGCTGTGTCGTAGATGCCTACGGTCGTATGCTGAGAGCCTTGTCCTGCCATCGGGTACTTCAGCGGGTCACTCTCTGCTATCGGACGATGGATCCGGACGATCGGGTAGTCCGTCACCTCCGACTGGTCGATGCGGTAAAAGGCGAAGTACCTGCCGCTCGGGGAGAAGAAGATACCCGACTCGGTTCCAAACTCGTTCCGCGCAGCCGGCATCCCGTAGACAATATCGTGCGAAGAGTCGCTCACCAGCTCTCGGGGCTCTGTCGCACCGCTCTTTAGTAGAGCCATCGTCTCGCCGTCTGAGAGGACGATGTAGGAGGCTCCCGGAGCCACGTGTAGATGCTGCCACCGCTTCGTGTCGTACGCATAGTGCTTGGCGATGGATCTGGACTTCAGGTCGATGAAGTCGATGCCCCTCTCCGAGGCGCGAGACAAGTACTCACCTTTTCCGTACATCGTCAGCCAGGGAAGTGCCTTGACCGGGGTGTCGTCGATCTGAGACCACTCTTGCAGCGTCAGGAGATCGGTCTCGCGGCCGGCCTTGTCCACCAGCTTGAGCCCCTTCTTGTCATAGGTGACCACGCCATCGCCGATGACCCCGCAGATCGTCGGTGTAGAGGGCTGGTGGCTCCAGTAGGTCCGCCCACCGGGAGTGACGTCATCCAGCGTCAGTGGCTCGACGGTCTGTGCCTGTAGCAGGTGGCAACCGGCGATCAGGGAGAGGAGAAAAAGGTAAGTCTTGGTACTCATTTTATCTCTATCTATACTCTTATATTAATTGTACAGGACAATTGTTAGCTCAGTGTAAATGTACTAAAAGAAGTCCGAATTATGCTCCCTCGTGTATCTGCTCCATAGGCGCATCGGAAGGCGGGTAGATCTTGGCGCGTCCCTTCAGCAGGTAATAGCCACCCGCAAGGGTCCCCTTGAGGATGCAGGTGATGCAGATCGTCCACCAAAGGCAGGAGATCCCACCGATCAGGCTGAGCAGTACGAGAGCCATAGGGATACGGAGGAAGTTGCACCCGATACTGATCGCTGATGGAGGTAGTGGGCGTCGCATACCATAGAAGAAGCCCTGGAAGCAGACCTCGACCATCATAAAGGCTTGAGCCCATGCATCGATCCGGAGGTACTCCGCCCCGGCGGCGATACCGTGGGGATCATTGGGGATGATGAGGGAGAACAGCCACGACCCGCCGAAGTAATTGATCAGCGTCCCCATGATCCCGAAGAATAGGCAGAGCCAGAGGGTAAATCGCAGTCCCTCGCGGATCCGTCCGTACTTCGCAGCGCCATAGTTTTGCGACACAAAGCTGGAGAGGGACGTGGAGAAGCCCTGACCCGCATTCCAGGTGATCCCCTCCAGCTGTCCCCCGATCGTCAGGGTCATCACGCCGGTTGCGCCCCCCGCTGCGGAGGCAAAGCGGCCAAGGATAAGGTTGATCACCGCCAGGAACGCATTCATCAGCGCTGCCGGTACCCCCAGCTTAAGTATGGTCCGGGTCGTCTGGGCAGACAGCGTCCGGATCATCCGGAAGCCTCCCAGCAAACGATCTCGGTACTTCATCTGGATGAGGAAGAGCGACATCAGGATAGCCTGTGAGAGCACCGTGGCGAGAGCGGCACCCCGTATGCCGAGACCGAGGACAAAGATGAATATCGGATCAAGGATCATATTGAGCCCCAGCCCGATCACATTGACTACAAAGGGGATCTTGGAGAGGCCGGAGGCGTTGTATATCCCGATGAAGGCATTACTGAGGAAGATAAAGGGGAATCCCAGCGCACAGAGCCTCAGGTAGTCAGTCGCATACCTGTCCACCGGTGCCTCGAGCCCATAGAAGCCGATGAAGGTGTCTGTGAGGAGTAAAAAGGTGAGCGAGGTGACGAGACCGAAGTAGAGTGCCAGTGTGATATTGTGAGCCGCATAGTCCGCTGCTGCCCGCTCGTCCTTTCGCCCAATGCCATTAGCCACTGTCACCTCAGCACCTACCTTGGTGATGAGTGTAAAGCAATTGACCAACCAGGTAAAGATGGATGCCGCACCGGAGGCGGCGACTGTCTGGCTACTCAGCCGTCCCAGCCACGCCATGTCGACGAAGCTGTAGAGCATTAGGGTAAATGAGCTCCCCAGTATCGGAAGTGCCAGCGAAACGATCTGCTTTCCGATCGGTCCCGCAGTAAGGTCCTTGGCCTCTCTCATCGGTGACTACGAGAGTGGCTTGAGAGTGGAGAGCATGCCGCACGCGGCGTCGATGTCCTGACCGCGCGAGCGACGTATCGTAGCGATGACACCGTGATCATTGAGATAGTCGGCAAATTGCTCGATGACCTCCCTTCGGGACGAGTGATAGGGTAGTCCCTCGATCGGGTGGTAGGGGATAAGATTGACCCGAGACCTGAGTGGACGGATCAGCTCCACCAGTGCCTTGGCGTGGCGGAGGTCGTCATTGAGCTCACCGAAGACGATGTACTCAAAGGAGAGTCTCCGCTGACCGGAGAAGTCGTACTTGCCCAAGGTCTCGATTACCTCCTCTATGGGAAAGAGCCCCTCCACCGGCATGATTTCAGCTCGCTCCTCGGGGAAGGGGCTGTGCAGACTAACAGCAAGATTGGCTCTCTGCTCCTCGAGGAAGTGCGTCAGCCCTACTCGAGGACCCACCGTGCTGACGGTGATCCTCTTAGGGCTCCAGGCAAGTCCGTACTCTGCGGTCATGATCTCCAGCACGGAGGCGACCACCTTGTAGTTGTCCAGTGGCTCGCCCATGCCCATGAAGACGACGTTGGTGAGGGAGTCGAAGTGAGGAGCGCTGAGTACTTGATTGATCACATCTGCTGCAGTGAGATGCCCGTGAAATCCCATCTGCCCCGTGGCGCAGAAGCGACATCCCATCCGACAGCCCACCTGTGAGGAGATACAGAGTGTCGCACGACCGTCCTCCTCAGGGATATAGACGGTCTCGAAGGTCTGCTCCGGACGATCCTGCTTGCGGAAGAGGTACTTCTCCGTCCCATCCCGTGACACCTGTGTGAGAGCGACCGGGCTGCGACCGATGGTGCAGCAGGCCTCCAGCTTAGCCCGGAGTGCCTTGGGGAGATTGGTCATCTCATCGAGGGTGGTGGCTCTCTTGACGTAGAGCCACTCGGCGAGCTGCTTTGCCCGATACTTTGGCTCCCCGACCTCCTGCACAAGGGCGGTAAGCTCGTCTAAAGTCAGTCCCAGTAATGTTCTTTTACTCATCAGCACACCTTGATTATTCCATCAGGACTGCGAAGGTACCACAAATATCCGGTCACCTCGTCCACGCCACTGCTGCGGAGCTGGTCGACGTATTGCCTGACCTGTCGGCGATAAGCCTCAGGTACAGGGTCCGGGTCGCCCAGCTTGTAGTCTATGACTACTCCGTGGAGCGTCCCGTCGCCATCTCTCCTGAGTACTACCCGATCCGGTCTCTGCTCCCTGCCGTAGCCTTGGTCATAGAGGGTCGACTCCGTGCGGATGATGGCCTCCCCGTAGGGTGGAAACCATCGGGCGTAGGTGGAATCCATCATTGCTGTGGTGAAGTTGGCGAGGAGATTGTCGTGCTCCTCCTCGCTGATCCTGCCGGTGTTGAGAAGATTCTGGAGCAGGGGGGCAAAGTCATCAGCAGTATACACTGATGAGAGGAGACTGTGCATCAGTATGCCGAAGTCAGTCTTCTCATCCGCATACTTATCTCGTACCTTCAGGTCTTTTAGATCGACGATACTGACGAGACTGTCGAGGGTTACCTGACCACAGCTCGTCGAGGTCAATTCCTCCTCCTGTCGCTGTGGCTTCTCCTCTACGTTGCTTCGCCACACCGATATGCCCTGCTGATCCTCTTTGGTAAGATCACCCTTGATGCCTTCTTCTAATTTTTCCATACGATCCAGGATGATATTATTTATCCTGGTTGTCGTGCCTGTTTTAGACTTTGGCTTAGTGAAGGCATAGAGTTCGCTCTTTGCCCTCGTGAAGGCGACATACAGGAGATTAAGCTGCTCCATATAGAGTGCCTCTCTCTCTGCCTCATAGATAGGCGATAGACTGCTCGCCAGTCCTCGTATGCCATCCTCCATATTGATCAGGTAGATGCCCGGCTTTACATCATCTGAGGATAGATCAGGATAGTCTTTATCAGGGATCCGGATCAGGCGGAGATCCCTCTTTCCTTTATTGGGTGAGTAGATGTCCCAGTCGGCAAATGGGAGTATGACGACGGGGAACTCGAGTCCCTTTGACTGGTGTATCGTCAGGACATTGATGCGATCCAGCTCGCCGCTGCCCATATCGACCTTAGCCTTGTCAATGTATTGCTCCAGCCAGTCGTCAAACTGCCGGATCGACAGATCCGGACTCCGCCTGCTGTAGGTGTATGCCAAGTCGATGAAGGAATTGACGTAGAGCTTTTCCTCGACAGGTAGCTCTCCGAGGAGATCAATGGCTCTGAGGAGGAACTCATAGACCGACAGACCGGCTGTGGAGAGCTTCATAAGCCTATCGTAGAGCTGCTCTGCACTATTCGTATCGCTCTCAGGGTTACTACTCTGTACATAGGACTGGATCATCAGTCTCAGTAGCTTCTCGCTCTGAGGAGAGGCGACTGAGAGTGCCCTGATCAGAGTCCTGAGGAGACGGACTACGATAGAGCTCGTCAGGCTGAGAGCGCTCTTGCTTACAAAGGCATACTGACCTGCCCGATCTTCCTCCTTAGCAGCCCACTCGGTAAGCCACGTGGCGACTTTTTCGCACTGATTGTTTTTTCGTGAGAGGATCGCGATGTCCCCCGGCTTATATCCGCGGTCGAAGAGATCCACAAGGTGGTCGTGGAGGTAAGTCTCTACATCGGTTATGCTCTCATCCTTTTTATTGTCTAGTAGGGCGGAGATCTCGATGTACCCGGAGCGTGTGGCTTTCTTCTGATCGGGGACTTCTTGCTTCACATTGTCCCTCTCGTATACCATCTTGTGGAGCCTGGTCAGTTCGGTATCGTAGTCCTCTGTGTAGTAGCCTTTATAATTATAGATGTCTGCAAAGAATTCGTTATTAAAGGTGATGATCCTCTCGTCGCTCCGCCAGTTGGTAGGCAGATTGATAACCCGATCGGTTTTGCCAGATCCTTTTTTGATCCCATCCACCAGTTTGATGAAGTTGCTACTGTCCGTCCCGCGGAAGGCATAGATGCTCTGCTTGGCATCACCGACGACGAAGTTCTCGTGTCCACTGCTTCGAGCTTCTTTGATGAGCGGGTGGAAGTTGGACCACTGCAACTTGGCCGTGTCCTGAAACTCGTCGATCACGTAGTGGTGCAGTCGCACGCCCACACGGTCGTAGACAAAGGGGGTGTCGTCTCCGTCTATGATCTGATCAAGGAGCTGATTTACTCTGGGGATAAGGAGCAGGTGATTCTGATGCTCATACTCCTCGATCGACTTGGCAATCTCTGCCAGTATGGGTATATAGGCCAAGTAGTCCAGTAGCAGTCGGGCGTTCACATACTCCCTAGCACCGCTCGCAGGGAGCAGATTTACTACCTGGTCCCTCAGAGGGTAGATGATCCCCTCATACTCTTTGTCATTATCCGTTAGCTTCCACTTCGAGATCCCTTCCTTAGTGAGTCCCTCTAGCAGTATGGCATCAGCAATATTGTCTATCGTTGAGATACTCTCGATCTTGCTCACCCATCTGTAGGGATTGTACTCACTTATTTTCCTCGCTATGGTAGTTATCGGTCTCAGCTTGCTCTCGTACTCGTCGACTACTCCCTTGAGGTATTGCTGGTTTTGACTTACGCACTGTTGCGCTTTCTCGCTTAGGAGGTCGGACTTGATCTCCTCCCACTCATTGCCATTGATGAGGTGCTTAGCGATGTCAGCGATTTCCTTGAAGGGGTCCACCTGTTCGTCCGTGCCGATAGACTCGGTCTGGAGTCTTCTGACCACGCTCGAGATGTTGCTGTAGGTATTAGCATCCATCTCAAGCTTTAGGTTATCGATGGCGAGGTTGATCGCCTCGCTGACATTCAGCTCGATCTGGTACGACCCGGAGAAACTCTGACCGGTGATCTCGCGGCGCAGACCCCGCAACACCTCTTGGAAAAATGAGTCGATGGTCCGGACGTTGAAGTGGCTGTAGTCCTCAAGGATCTGCTTTACAGCGTGCTTGCTGAGGCGAGGCAGGTCATCACTCAGCTCCTTCTCTGTCTTGCCGACCAGTCCGATCAGCTCCTTGATGACATCCTTAGAGATGCCGGTGATCGCCGTGCCCGTCTTCACCTCGCTCAGGCGGATCAGCTCGCGGAGGATCCTCTGCTTGAGCTCCAGGGTCGCTTTCTTCGTAAAGGTGACGCCCAAGATACCCTGGAAACCGAAGTACGGATCCCCCGTCGACTCGATTACTTCACGGCTCCCTGAGCGGTCTGAGTGCGGAGCGTAGTAATTAAGAAAGAGGAGCAGCAGGAATTCCTTGACCAAGCTGTAAGTCTTGCCACTTCCTGCCGAGGCAGAGTAGACCGTGAGTGTCTTCCTATTCATTATTTACCTGTCGTCTGCTTATATCCCATCTCTCTCAGGAGAGAGGCTACTCTCTCGACCACCTCTCCCTGGAGGATCACCTCTCCCTCCTTGACACTCCCCCCGATGCCACACTTTGCCTTTAGCTCCTTGCTTAGCTCCTCCAGGTCGGACGATCGCCCGACAAATCCGGTGATCAGTGTCACCGTCTTCCCCTTGCGTCCCTTCCGCTCCATATGGACGTGGAGCCGCTGCTCACCGGGGGAGAGCGTCTCCTCCTCACTGCCGAGGGTGATCCCCTCGAGGAGTGATGCCATGGTCTCCTTGCCGGTCGAGTAGACCAGACCGCCTTCGCCCTTACTCCTTGACATCGCTCCGATCCTTAGGCGTGAGTATGTCTCGATAGCTCTTGCGATCCCCGAGGACTCGCACGGCTTCCTTCAGTGATGGATCCGTCTCCATCATCACCGCGTAGTACCCTTGGGATCCAAAGAAATGCATCGCCATCTCCCCCCTCAGCAGGTCAAGTACCAGCTGCTTGTGTGGGGCAATGTCTCTGCGGAGCGAGGGGCTGAGCTTAGCCCGCAAGGCGTCAAACTCTGCCTTACTCCCCTCGGCATAGCCCTCGTAGTCGGCCAGCTCTCTCAGCTGATCAAGGGCCTTGGCACTCATCTCACCATACCGGAAGTTCCCCGCCTCGAGGGTGTCTATCAGTGCCTCATACTCAGCATCGCTGATCACGATGTCGCGGTAGCTCGAGGGCGTCGGACGGCCTGAGACTAAGTGTCCGGCGTACCTAAAGAGTGCCCCCTTACGTGACATAGAGAGGATCGGCTCAGTCAGTATCTCGTCCTCGATCTTGATATCCGGGCGGATGCCTCCCCCGTCCCGCACGATCCGACCGGCAGCGGTGCGGAAGGTCTTGGTGAGGCTATCCGGTACGGCAGCCACCGAGCCGTCGGGATTTCGGTGGCTGTAGTCCAGCTGCTGGATGCACCTCCCACTCGGAATGTAGTATCGTGCCACCGTCACCTTGAGGATGCCATTGTATGGGGTGGGGCGTGTCGACTGCACGAGACCCTTCCCGAAGCTCTTACTCCCTATCAGGACCGCTCTGTCCAGGTCCTGCAATGACCCGGCAACGATCTCACTCGAAGAGGCAGAGGAGCCGTTGATCAGCACCGTCAGGGGGAGGTCAAGGCTTATCGGGTCTGTGGTCGTGCGGTACTCCTGACCGGACTGCGGCAGCCTCCCCTTGGTCTCCATGACCTTAGTCCCCTTGGGGACAAACATCCCCACGATATCTATCGCTCCGTCCAGCACACCACCGGTATTTCCTCTGAGATCCAGCACCAGCCCCTTGAGCTTGCCCGAGCTGCTCAGCCGCTCGTAAGCGCGCCGCACATCAGCAGCACTCTTGTCGGTAAAGGAGTTGAGCCGGATATATCCGATGCGATCGCCATAGATGGCACTGTAGACCACCTGGTCCACCACCACATTGGCGCGAGAGAGAGTCTTCTCTACTGGCTTCGTCGCACCGACAGGTAGGATGCTCACCCTCACATCGGTCCCTACCGGACCCTTCAGCTTATCACTGATCATAGAGGCGGTGCCGGGCACCACGCTCTTCCCGTCGATCTCGAGGAAGGCGTCTCCGCTCCGGAGACCCGCCTTGGCTGCCGGAGAGCCCGTCATAGGCTCCCGCACGTAGACCACCGAGTCCACCTGCAGGATGTAGGCACCGATACCGCCATACTCCCCTGTGGTCATGAAGGCGAAGTCCGCCCGGTCTGACTCGGGGAAAAAGTTGGTGTAGGGGTCCAGCTGAGAGAGCGTCATATTCAGTCCCTGAGCGGTCACCTTCTCCATATCGAAGGTGTCCACATAGAGTGTCGAGACATTACTGAGGACGCTCCTAAATATGTCGATCGCTCTGGAGGTGGCGAGCTGAGGATCTGTAGGGGTCTTGTCGCTCTGGGCGACAGCTGAGAGGCAAAGCCCGGAGAGCAAGCCTGCAGTAAGTAGGGATAATATTTTATTCATCTGAGGTAACAAGACTTGGTGTCATAGTCATATAGGATAGATACAAAGTTCCACTTTTTCCCCCACCTTCCCAAACAAAAGCACGCCTAATACCGGTAAAAGAATTCTCTAATATCGGTATTAGAGTTCACTAATATCGGTATTAGAAGTACCACATATCCTGAGTCTGATTGTCAGCCTATTGCGAGGACGCTCCTTGGGCTCTCAAGAGGTGTGCGAAAGTGGAGGAGTTTCGTGGGGTATGTAGACCTATTAGGAGGCTTCGGTGCCCTCACTGAGTGATGGCGATCATCGGGGGCGGTTTGTTCTCTCACTATGGATGGTCGCGGTGCCGGCAGGGTGTGTGTGCGCGTCTTTATCAGTCCACCTGATCCGGTGACGTGAGGGTAAAAAAAAGAGATCGAGGCTCCCTCGTCCCTTCCGGACAAGAGAGCCTCGATCTCCTACGCTAATGCTTGCTTAGAGCGGTGCCACTGATCAGTCTCCGCAGGAGTCCGCTCCGAGGATGCCGGAGTCGTGGACCTGCTCGCTGCAGGAGTCCTCCTCCTCAGCCTTAGAGGAAAAGGGTGGGGGTGGGGGAGTGGATCTGCCCTCCGAGGACGTGCCCTTAGGCTCGTCAGAGGGGTGGTCGGGTGTCTCGGTCTCGTGAGGGGTCTCCTCCTTGACCTCGCCTCCCTGCTCCTCCGCATCCCTGAGTAGCTCCTCAGCCCGGGAGTCCCATGGGCGCTTGCCGAGGATCTTTTCCACATCCTCGGTGTAGATCACCTCGCGCTGGAAGAGCAGGTCTGCCATCTCGTGGTGCCCCTTCTCCTCCTCCCGCAGGATCTTCTTGGCTCGCTCATACTGCTTGGCGATGATGCTCCGGATCTCTTGGTCGATCAGTCGGGCGGTCTCATCGCTGTAGGGCTTGGTGAAGTTGTACTCACCCTGATTGTCCTGATAATTGACGTTCGGGATCTTGTCGCTCATGCCATAATTGACCACCATCGCCTGCGCCATGCGGGTCACCTTCTCGAGGTCATTGGAGGCCCCTGTGGAGATGTGCCCTATGAAGAGCTCCTCAGCGGCACGGCCGCCAAGGGTCGCACACATCTCGTCCT
>ERZ1031273.475-NODE-475-length-13459-cov-7.575425_pt1 | contig 13459 bp, 10 predicted proteins | sample MGYA00516575_ERZ1031273 | MGnify/ENA primary metagenome ERZ1031273 (study PRJEB33718, sample SAMN03159816) | human skin metagenome | collected 2014-02-25 | study: EMG produced TPA metagenomics assembly of the PRJNA266117 data set (Human skin bacterial metagenome... | reverse complement strand
GTAAGGAGTCGTCGGCAGCGTCAGATGTGTATAAGAGACAGATTCGAGATACTAAAAAGATGTTTTACTCTTTCCAGCACCTTCACCGCATAATGTGGATTACATCTATCTAACTCATCTATAATGAAAACTAAAGGATTGTCACTGGTTATCTCCTCTAGATACCTAGTTAAACATCCCCTGAACTCTGTGATACTTCTCTTTTCTTCATTGTATCGTTCTAATTCAGCCTTGAAAGTCCTCACTTCATTTTCAATTGTATTTATTAGATGATTAGAGGTATTCTCACCTACACACTTCGTTATAAGATCTTTTGCTAAAGCAGGAACTATCCCTTTGCTAATTTTTGCTGCCGCATCCCTTACGGCTTCTAGCGCACGAATTGATTGTTTATTGACCGCTTCAAGTTCTCCAATAAGAGCAATAAGAGGATCGCTTATAAAATCAGTTTCCCAAGCATTAAAGAGGATTGTAGGGTAGCCTTTATTTTCCAGCATTTGAGCAAACATTCTTACGAAAGTAGTTTTGCCAGTACCCCATTTCCCATTTAGAGAAATAACACCTCCTTGATGATTTCTTGAGATTATTTTTTCTAGTGCACGAGCATACTTCAATCGCCCTAATTTACAATTTGCAAATGGCTGATTTACATCAATTTCTATATCAGCGTTTTTAATCTGGTACATAGTTATATGTTAAGGATTAATTGAAAGTTAACTACATTGTTCTTCGATAGCGTCTTCAACGAGATGTTTTGCTTTTTCCAAAAGCTCTCCTGCTTCTTTTCGTAGCCTAAAACTCTCTTGGATTTTCTTGGAAATTTCTTTTTGGATATTAAGGGGTAGCACTGGTATAACGACCTTTTCTATTTCTGAGGGCTTCCAGTGCTGAATAATTGAGCCTCCTGCGTCTCGCTCCGCCTGCATCTTGACAATGCGCGAGTTCAGCACAAGGGTAAGGTAGTCGAGCAATATACCCTTTTCTTTCACCGAGAGGTGTAGGATTGCTCCCGATGTAATCATATCCATATCGTCCTCTACTTTGTAAGCGATACCTACACTACCATCTTTGGAGAGTAGGATTGTATCCTTTTGTGGGTAAGGGGCTGTAGCGTAGGTAGCTCTATCCAAGCAAATGCTTGGCGTTTCAATCCCAAACTTATTGAGGTCTGCCACTCTCACAAAGGGTACGCCCTCAGGTTGATAGGCTTCGCTCCCTGGCTCGATGGATTTCCGTATCTCAACTATCTCCCCTAAGCGTTGAGTGGGGAGAAGAGAGAGTTGGCTATCCAAATAATCGTATTTAGGTTGGTAGTACTCGGCATCCAAGCGTCCACTGACAAAGAAGCTGGCTGATAGTTTTTTCTCCATGACAACAATCTTGTGATGATCTTCTTTTTCCTCGATTAAACCCAAATCCTTGAAGAGAAGGTACTTTGCCAAGCGTTCCTCTCGCTTTGCCTCCTCTTGTAATCTGTTGTATTTCAGCCAATTACCCCCCCCAGTTCTATTGCTTGCTCTACGCTAAGTTTCGCCTTTTCAAGCAGTTGTGAAGCTTCCTTGCGTAGGGCAAAGCTCCGCTGTATGTGTTGGGCAATTTCATCCTGCACTTCGGGGTGAATGAGAGGAATAGGGATGCTCTCAAATTCCTGCTTACCGATGCCTGTAAGTATCGTTCCCGAACAGCCTTTTTTGAGCAGTTGCTGGATGGGGAATGATTTGAATAGCGTGAGCAATGTCTCAGAATTGATTTGGGCAGATTGTACCACATAGAAACCTGTGGAGCAGAGAGCATTGTCGTAATCATCCGTTACCAATGCACAACTACCCAAAGATCCCTCGATAGAGGAGACTATCACGTCTCCTTGGGTTACAATTCGTCTTGCTCGTGTGGGCAAGTCTTCGCCATTTTCATACATACAGTCCGTAATGTCGCCTGACTTGCCAATGTTAGCCAACTCAATGTAGCGATACTTCATACCATGTTCCGGCGTATAGTTGCTATCTTTAATGGAGCAAACTTTACCGAGTGGAGCAACACCTCCTGCGTATGCCGATACCGCTTTGATATAATCTTCATACTTGGGTAGGTAGTACTCCGCATCAATGCGTCCACTCTCAAGGAAACTCTCTTTGAATGTCTTGATATTGTAGGCATCGGGATTGGCTACAAAGTCCTGCATCCCTAAGCACTCCAACAAGTAGCTCTCTGCCGAGGTGTACCCATCTTCTGCAGCTTTTCTCATTTCAGCTGACTGCTTTACTAGGTTCTCCACATCAATTTGTAGAGATTGGGGCAGTTGAACGATAGAAATATCATTAAATTCTATTAACTTAATCTCGGGACGTGTTGCCTTTATTCCTCGCCTCCTGAACTGTTGGTAGCCAAATTTCGAGTTGATGAATGTAGATAAATAATAGGGATTTATCGTATCATCTGATAATCGCATAATACCGACATGTGCACTAGTATTAGCTTCAGGGAAACCCTCTGGTACAACAGCACTTTTCCCAAAGTATATTCCCGTTTTAGTTACTAACACATCATTTGCTTGCAATGCAGACTTTGCTAGCGTATTATGTAAAGATTGGGATATATAACGATAGATAGTCTTATTGATATATCCCGCTTGGATTGATTCACTAAGTAGATAGAGAATTCCTCTCTCTTTATAATCAGGTGCACTATGATCACCATCGGTAATCAGAGAACAAATGGAGGACAATTTCTTCACGGGATAATTGCAACCTTTGATTTTTTCGATGAGAGCGACATTGGCCTTTGAATAGAATTCTGATCCTATCGTAAAGTTGTTCTCTATTTCTGAAATTCTTACCTCCGTAGCTTCCAGCCCCTCCAACAAAGCGTTGTATTTTACCTCGTCAAAGGGGCATCCACGAAAAAAGAGAGTTTCTCCTTTTTGGCAAACTCCGCAAAGGCTTCTGCTATGCCGTCTTCGGTCAGTCCATCGTGGTTAAAGAGGTCGTGCTTAACGATGAGGTGTCCGTGTGAGTCAAGTAAAGGAACATTCTCGCCCTGTTCGTTGGTAGTATTGCGATAAATCTTGTCGCCACTATTGTCCTTGCTCGGCTCTTGCATTGTAGCAAAGAATATGTTGTAGTCGTCCACCCGAGGGCAAAGTACCTCATCCCACTTCTGCACAAATAGTACGCTGGTCTTTGTTCCTGTATGAGGTTTAAACACATTACCATGCAATCCTACCACGGCAAGAATGCGACAACGGTCGGCTATATATTCACGCAGAGCCTTGTCGCTACTGTTATTGAAACGTCCTTGTGGCAACACAATAGCCATACGACCTCCAGGCTTGAGAAAGTCGAGGTTACGCTCCACAAAGAGAATATCACGGCTCATTTTGCTTGCCTGCTTGAGCTTAGTTTTACGGTATGTACCATCGCTCATCTGATAAATGGTCTCGCCTGTATTCTTCAGAGCGTCGGGAAAGGTAGGCTCTCCCTGTACTACAGCAATGCCATTTGTAACCTTTTTGACCTTCTCAAGCGACATTGAGCGACTCATATCGTACTTGGCAAGTATACGGCTCTCCTTGACATCCCCTGCAAAGGGTGGATTTGCCATCACAATATCGAAGTCGAAATCACGGTAGCTGTCCTTTCGAGTTCTTAACTTTTTAAGCTTCTTCCATCCCTCGTAGTAGGTATCACGCCAATCCTCGCTCTCGAGGTTTTGTTCCCAACGTTCATAGTCCAGCGTATTGAGGTGCAATACGTTAGTCTGTCCGTCACCAGCAATAAGATTGAGCGTACGAGCTACACGCACCGCCTTTTCATCAAAGTCTATCGCAAAGACGTTGTCATTTACATAATCTGTACACTCCGCAGGTTTCTGCTCCAAGGTGAAAAGGTGGCTTCGTTCCAAGCCTTTTTCTTTGAGGATATTCTCCCACACGTTGAAAATGGTATGTACGGGAAAACCACAGCTACCTGCCGCTGTATCTATCATCTTTTCGCTCGCCTTAGGGTTGAGCATCTTTACGCACATATCAATGACGTAGCGAGGCGTGAAGTATTGACCTTTCTCGCCTTTACTGCTCTTATTGATGAGGTATTCAAAGGCTTCGTCTACCACATCAAGGTTGGAATTGAAGAGCTTGACATCCTGCAATGATGCCACGCAGACGGATAGATGAGAGGGTGTGAGCTGAATCTTGGCATCAGGGCTGAATACGCCCTCCCATCTACTACGTGCGTTATCAAAAAGATTTTGGATGCGTTCCTTTAGTTCGGTCTCTGTATCGCCATAGTTGCGAAACTCAAGGTGGCGCGTAGTGTTGCGTCCGCTCTCCATCTCATCGAAAAGCTTGGTAAATATGAGTTTGAAGACTTCTTCAAACACGTCTACACCTGCACCCGCCAACACTTCGTCTTCCATTTCAAGAATGAGATCTTTCAGCGACTTACGCTCACTAATGAGCTTGTCCTTTTCTACAAGGTCTGCAATTGTCCAGCGTTCAGAAAGAATGTCCGAAAGCTTTTGGTCGGCTCTCGGGATGGTACTAATATCCTCGAAGTAATTGGGATCTTTTCGGTGATAATAGGAAATACTCTTGCCATTGCTCCATACACCTATAGGTGCTCCTGTGGCATTGCAGTAGCTTTTAAGTTGCTCCTTCCCGTCCTTAAGCTTTGGCTTCTTCACCTCAACGATAATATAAGGGCAGTCGGTTTGTTGTTTGTCAAAGACAACAATGTCGGCTCGCTTCTTTTCTCTGCCAAAGGTGACTTCATACTCCAACTTGATGCGAGAAAGTGGATAGCCAAAATCTTCGGTCAGGACTAATAGATACAACTGACGCACAACTTCCTCAGGAGTAAGTCTGATTTCCTGTTTGCGACAAGTACAAGTCAGAGAGGGTGTACCGCCCTTTTTACCTTCTTTGATAACGATGCGTCTCTCCAATTCGGCAATCTTCTCTTCGGAGAAAAGACTAAGGTCGTGCTCCGATCCTTTTATTATATCTATCAGCCTCATAAATATGACTCTTAATGTGGATAGTACCTATACTCTAGAGTTTAGAATAACGTTTCCATTTATACGATGGACAAAGATACCAATAATACTATACTCTCTGTCTGCTTTTATCTTCACGCACACACCACTAGCTAATGTAATTTAGAGAACCGTAATAGAGAACCAATCTACTGAGAGCCAAATGCTATGATTGCGAAGAATCGCTTTTCTATATCGTGCAAGTAATCTGTTAAGCAGACAAGTTGCCAAAAAAATTCTCAAGCTTGGATTTTTGGGTGCGAAAAAGGGTGTAAACCACGTAACTCGTTGATTTACACCCTTTACTGCGGAAGCGGGGGGATTCGAACCCCCGGTACGGTTACCCGTACGGCAGTTTAGCAAACTGCTGGTTTCAGCCACTCACCCACACTTCCTTGTCCGTAGAAAGCTCCGTCAGCCGGAGCCTGAGCGCCTAAGCGATCACAAAGATACAAAAAGAATTCGGTTGACCAACAACCCGCCGATGCCTCCTTTCGGCAATGCTCGTTATAGGGTCATGGCAAAACCTATGCTCAGGAGCTGATTGATCTGTAATCGGCTGTACATCTCTTTGGTGCGCGGAGCCGCATCATCAAAGCGAAGTTGCACGTTTACACGCGCTGAAAAGAAGCGCGAAAAGGCATAGTTCAGTCCGTTCTCCCACTCGGTTTCCACGCGGTGGTAGCTGGTGTTGTAATAGAGGAAGCTTCGCCAGGAAAGAAAACTGGTAATATCGAATATCATTTCAGCCTTCAACATCGAGCCAAATGCGCTGTAGATGCGCTTTCCCTCGCCAAAACCGTGCCGTTTCATATCGATATCGGTGCGCATGCTCCAGCGGAAATCGTACGCCAGTGGCGCCAAGTTAATGTCCAAGCGCAAGCGTCTGCCGTAGCGCGACGGGTACTTTTTGTCCAGAACATACTTCATCCCAAGCCCCATGCTCACCGCAACGGGCGAAAAGAGCGCGGAAAGCCGCTCGGTTTTATTCTCTTCCCGCATGGTAAACAGCTGCGTACGCGCTTCCACGTCTAATGTATAGAAGAGATTTTCCACCGCTCTTACCCCGAAGTTACTGCGCAATTTGAGCAAATCCTCGGCTACGCGAAAGCGACTTACCGTATCTGCGGCACTGGTGAACACGCTTAGCCGCCAATCCAGCTCGTTAAGCCACGAGATACGATCCTTGTTATAATCCATCCGGAACAGCTGTTTGTTGTACAAATTGAGCGCGCTATTGCCCCCTTTATGCCAGTTTGGCGACACATAGTTCTCGGAAAACTGCACAATGCTCTCCCATCCCGGCTTCCAATAGCGACGTTTTAGCTCCACACCTTGCGGGCTATCGGGCAGATGAGCCACATCAACTCCCGAAACGATCCCTTCCAATTCGGGCTTATCGGGATCAACTACTTCCGAAATGATCCTTGATGCCTCCAAATCCGCTGCCGAAACGCGCAGCAGCCCCGGGTTACGCACGCTGAAACGTTCCATATTCAGCCGATCGATTCGGGTTCCGTAGAGAAAATCCTCCACCACATCCGAGCGATATGGCTCTCTGTGAGGCATATTAAAAGCCTTTTGCGGAGCCAAACTGCCCAAAGTTAGGTAGCGCGAGTGGCTGCTGAGCGGCGCATTAACAAGCGGCATCCGGAGCCACAACGGCAACGGTGAGCGATAGTGACAGATTCTTTGCGATAGCGGCTCCTCTACCGGTGGCAGATCCGTTCGTTCCGTCTGCGTCAAAACGATGATGCTATCCGCCTGCCCGGCGCGTAAATTACCCTGAAACAACAGACAAAACAGCGCGCCGAAAAGCACCCATTGTTCGCTCCAAACCCTCATTTTACTCATATCTTCTCCACATTTCGTAAAATACGTACCTATGCAAAGGTAGCTTTTTCCGCCCTTTTCCCCTAAACGGATCCACTTTGGCTGCACCGCTCTTCGCTACAGAGCGGCTTCCCCATTAGGATCGCACGCTCGTACTACGAGAGCGAAGCGCACCCTCCTCCCATAGCATTCCGCCAAAATAGGAAATGAAAATGCGCCAAAATAGGAAACGAAACACAGCCAAAATAGGAAATGCCGGGGAATAATTCCGTCTTTGAACGCTGACGGGTGCCGGCAATTACGCGTACAGGATGAAGGGGTCGGATGTAATTGTGGTACCGATCGGCACTCTGAAGCCGTAGGCTACGGCGCTCCTATTAGTCTGCTTCATTTCTTTCCTCGTTGTTGCTTAATTATTTCTACGTGCATCCTTACCCGATGGTACGTAGGTTCTCAACCATTTCTACGTAGAAGTTCAACCGATGGTATATAGGTTCTCGATAAATTCTTTAAATGATTTGTATAAATCGTTTAAATGATTTGTACGAATACTTTAAACGATTTGTACAAATCCTTTTAATGATTTATCGAACAACATAGGATAAAAGATCGAGAAGCTACGTAGAAACAGTTGAGCCTCTACGTAGAAACGATTGAGAAGTATGGGAGACGCGGTGCGGCGGAAGGGAGACGCGGGGCGGTAGTAGGGTGGCTCGGGGCGGCGGAAGCGTGCTTTTGCGTATATTTGTACGGTAGAAAGGAGCCAAAGAAGGAGAAAAGTATGGAAAAGAGTGGTCAGAATGGAGCAGCAAACATGCCCTCGCTGCGCGACGAGTTGCACCAGTTGGGGCACAAAAGTGCCATCAAAACGGAGTACGCACCGGAAGTGTTGGAAAGTTTCACTAATCGGCATCCCGATCGGGATTACTGGGTTCGGTTCGTGTGCCCCGAGTTTACCGCGCTCTGCCCTATCACGGGGCAGCCGGACTTTGCCACGCTCTACATCGATTATATACCGGCGGAGCGCATGGTGGAGAGTAAAAGCCTCAAGCTGTACCTCTTTAGTTTCCGCTCGCACGGAGCGTTTCACGAGGATTGTGTGAACATCATTATGGACGATCTTATTCGTCTGATGGCGCCAAAATACATCGAAGTGACGGGAGATTTCGTGCCGCGTGGCGGAATCAGCATCAAGCCGTACTGCAACTACGGCATCCCCGGGAGCGAATATGAGGCTCTGGCGCGCGAACGGATGCGCAACCACAACGCATAGAAGCGATCGCTATGGCGCGCAAGTACTTGGTCATCATCAATCCGATCAGCGGAACCGGAGGCAAAAGCACGCTGCCGCATCTCATTGCGGAGGCATTGGTTCCCGAAGCGGATGCCTTCTTCATTTCCTATACACGGGGCGAAGGGCACGCAGCTAAGCTTGCCACGGAAGCCGCCGCGCATGGGTTCGATACGATTATCGCGGTAGGAGGCGATGGCACGGTGAACGAAATTGCCGCCGCGCTCTATGGGACCCACACCGCATTGGGCATCATCCCCAAGGGGAGCGGTAACGGATTGGCGCGCGCTATGGGTATTCCGCTGGACAGAGAGGCGGAGGCGCTGGCGATTATCAAGGCAGGAAAATACACGGAAATCGATACCGGTTTGGCAAACGGAACGCCCTTTTTCTGCACATTTGGCGTTGGTTTTGACGCAGCCGTTACGGAACGTTACGAGGACGCGGCATCACGTGGCATTTTCACATATATTAAAGCCACCATAGACGAATATTTGCGTTTTGAGCCGAAGAGCTATCTGATCACCACTGCGGAGGGTACTTTTAAGCGAAAAGCACAGCTCATCACCTGCGCCAATATCGATCAGTACGGCAGCAACGCCTATATTGCGCCGGGCGCCTCGCCATCGGACGGATTGCTCGATTTGGTCATTTTGCGCCCCGTTGAGGGTCTGCAGGCGGCGCAGGTCGCTATTCAGCTCTTCACCAAACGGATTCGTGAGAACGCGCGATTGGAATCGGTGCGCGGAAGCTCCTTTGTGATTGAGCGCGCTGAGGAAGGTATCGTGCAAATCGACGGAGAGAGCCGCGTGATGGGACGGCGCATTGAAATTGGTATAGAGCCGCGTTCGCTCCGCCTATTGGTACCTTGACGCGCCATGTTACGGATATTGCACACTTCCGATTGGCATTTAGGGAAGCGACTGTACGATTGGTCGCGCTACGAAGAGCAAAGGCTTTTCCTCACTTGGTTGATAGAGCAGATTTGCCGGAATGAGATTGATCTGCTGCTGGTATGCGGAGATATTTTCGATAGTAGCAATCCGTCTGCCGAGGCGGAGGGTCTTTACTACGGTTTCTTGGCTCAAATCAAGGAAAAGAGCCCTCAAACGCAGGTAATCATCACCGCCGGCAACCACGATTCCGCGCTTCGTTTATCGGCATCGCGGGAGTTGCTCTCGGCGCTCCATATCAGCGTTTCCTGCTTTGTACGCAATAACTCCGGAGAAACTGACTATGAGCGGTTGCTGGTACCGGTGAAAAAGGCGGGAAAGCAAGTGGCGACCTGCATCGCGCTTCCCTATCTGCGTCAGGGCGATTACGATACTTCCGAGGGATACGAAGCGGGCGTTGGCGCGCTCATATCGGATCTGTACGAACAGGCTAAGGGACAAGGCGTACCGGTAATAGCCGCCGCGCATCTGTTTGTGGCGGGCGGGCGTCCCGGTACGGAGGCACGTATGCCGGAGTTGATCGGTACGGCGGAGCGCGTTTCGGCAAAGGTTTTTCCCGAAGAAATCCGCTATGTGGCGCTGGGGCACCTGCACCGTCCGCACACACTTACGAATCAACCGCTGCTCCGCTATGCCGGCAGCCCGCTGCCCTTCGATTTCAGCGAGGAGCCGTATCCGCACGGTGTAACGCTCGCCGAGATAGATACGGACGAGGCTCGCGCTACCTTGCTGCCGTTTGATCCACCGGCTCCGCTCGTTACCGTTAGCGGAGATATCGATGCCATTGCTTCGTTTGCCGAAAAACAGGCAGAGAAATCGATCGATGCATTTGCCCCTTTTCTGCACGTTGAACTACAGAGCGACACAGTTTCACCACTGGAAAAGACGCGCATCAGGGAGCTGTGCCGCGGAAGGTATATACGTTTGGCAAAAGCAACCCTGCGCAAACATACGGAAGTGCCTGTAACCGTGCCGGAAACGATGGAGGACTCCGATCCGTTAACCCCTCTCGATGTGGCACGGCGCGCCTATGCCACCGCGATGGGTTCCGATATGCCGCCCGAAACGGAGCAGCTCTTTGCCCAAGCGGTGGAAGATGTATTGAATAAGCTATGAGGATCACGCGCATTTCGGGCGAAAACATTGCATCGTTAGCCCAACCTTTCGATGTCAATTTAGAGGAGGAACCGCTCCGTTCCGCCGGTATTTTTGCCATAACGGGAGCTACCGGTGCGGGCAAATCAACGCTCCTCGACGTGATTTGTCTGGCTCTGTACAACAATACGCCCCGACTTTCCGGCGCGTACAGCGATTGCCTGTACGAGGAAATACCCGGGGGAAAGCCGCTTTCCTATGGTGATCCGCGCACATTGCTCCATCGTGGCGCCACGGAGGGACGCGCCGAAGTGTGCTTTGAGGCGGACGGAATGCACTACAAAGCCGGTTGGTACGTGCGGCGGGCAGGGAAGAAAGCCACGGGACAACTGAGACCTGTGGAAATGAGTCTATACAATTTGACCGAAGATAGGGAGATACCGGGCAATAAAACGGAGATTTTGGCGCAAATCAAGGAGCTGATCGGGCTCTCCTTCAGTCAGTTCACCAAAGCGGTACTGCTCGCTCAGGGCGCCTTTGCCTCCTTTTTGCTCGCCAAAGAGAACGAAAAGGGCGAAACGCTTATGCGTATCACCGGAACGGAGCTGTTCAGCCGCATCGGAACGGCCATCTTTAACCGCACGGAAGCGGCATCTTCCGCGCTCCGTCAGTTAGAAAAGGATGCAGAGCACTTTAATTTGCCCGAAAAAGGCGCTTGCGAAGCGCTGGAGGCAGAGATCAATGCGGCAAAAGCTGCGTTGCCCGAAGCCAACAAAGCGTACGATTCCGCCGCCGAAAAGCTCCATCTGCTGGAAACCTATGCATCGCTTTGGCAGCGTTCCACGGAGGCACGCACCGCTCTGGAGCAGCTTTTGCCCCAATACCGTCCTCTTGCCGCAACGGCTCGGCGGCGCAGTTTCCTCAAACGAACCCTCGTTTATGCGGATAAGCAGCGCCTTTTGGCTAACATCAAGGCACGAATGGAATCACTTGACGATGAGCGACAAACGAAAGAAAAGGAACTTTTGTCAATCACCGAGGAACAAACTGCCGCGGATAATGCGCAAAATGAGGTCAAAACCCGCTACAATGCGTGGCTTGCGGAGCGTGAAACGCAGCTCCCCAACCTAAAGAAAGCGGAGGAAACAGAGCATCGCTCGGATCTCCTAAAGGGTGAATTGAGCCAACTGAATCGACAGATTGCCGCAGCGGAGCAGCTCTGCGAGGCAAAAGGAACACACATAGAGCAAATAAAGAAGCAACTCGCCACCGCAGAAGCACGCCAAAAGGAACTCACCCATTGGATGGAGCTACACGCCGCCGAGCAACCATTTCTCGCAGATGCATCGCTTCATCTCATCCACATAGCGCGCCTTGCCGAGCTCGCCTCGCTACAAAAGCAGCTTACCAACGAAGCCGCCACGCAGCAAAAACGGCTTGCCGAGGCGGAAGCAGCCGAACAACGGCTTGGCGAGAGGCTACGTGCCTATGCTAATGTGGTAACCGAAGCGGTGGCTCATCTGCGCGAATCGCTCGAACCCGGCCGGCCCTGCCCCGTCTGTGGTAGTACGGATCATCCCATTTGGGCAGAGCATTCGCACGCCACAGTGGTGAAAAGTGCCGAGGAAGCGGCACAAAAGCGCAAAGAATGGGAAGCGGAGCTGGCAAGGGGAATGCGCCTAACCAAACAATTGTACGGAGATGTGGCGGCAACAAAGAGCCGTTTAGACCAAACCGATACCGAGCTGCTCGCCCTTTTAGAGCAGGAACGCGATGTAATTTGTCGCTTCTGCGGCGTGGAACGCATCGATAGGTATAGTCCTTTCTCCGATTACGCCGCGCGGATCGCCACACGCATTTCCGAGTGGACCACCCACACGCAGCAGCTTTCCGAGGCACAAAAGCAATACAACGAACTACTGAACGAGCGCACCCGTATAGAGCAGGAGCGGCAAACGGAGCTACTCGCGCTGACGGAGCTACGGCAAACGCACGCGGCGCAAAGCCTCGTACTGAGCCAAAATGCGGCATCAATCCCCGCGCTCATCGGCTTTTCCTCCGTAAATGACTATAAGGAATCGGTACGGGGCAAGGAGAATGGCTTCAGAGAACAGCTTGCCGACATCGCGAAGCGACGTACCGCTTTGGAAACGCGCGGCACGGAATGCCGAAAACGTATAGAGGCAATTGGCACCGAAAGCACTGCGGAAGCGGAAAAGCTTACTCGCGAACGCGAAGCTTGTTGCTCGGAGCGCGATGCGCTTGCCCGCTATTTCGGCTCGGAAGACTCCATTCCCGCTCCGGATGCCGCTTTGGTAGCCCGAGAGGATCGGCAGGCTTCGGTGCTTTCAGCCGAGTGGAACCGGCTAACTACGCTCTATCGCGAGCGCGGCGATATGCTTCGGAAAACGGAACAGGCTCTGCCCGGGCTCAAAGAACGAGCCGAACGCAACGAACTCGGGCTTTGGCACGCGGAAACGGAGGGCGAAGTGACGGCCGCTCGCGCCTACTTTAACGAGCTAAACGGCGTGATTGCGCGCAAAGAGACGCTCCTCGCCGAGTATCGCGAGCGGATGAACAACTTCAAGGCGCTATCGCAAAAGATTGATGCCGCGCGCACTTATGCGGCACGATGGGATGAGTTAAACCGACTTTTAGGCTCCAAGGACGGCAACAAGTTCAACAATATTGCGCAGGGCTACACGCTTGATCGGCTCATCCGCTATGCCAATCGCTACCTTCTCATGCTGGCACCGCGCTACAAGTTACTGCGCACGCCCGGAACGCTTATCCTGGAAGTTATAGACGAGGATATGCTTGGCGAAAAAAGACCGGTGCATTCGCTCTCCGGCGGGGAAACTTTCCTCGTTTCGCTCGCACTCTCGCTCGCGCTGAGCGGTATCTCGTCGCTGCGCATACCGGTCGATTCGCTCTTTATCGATGAGGGATTCGGCGCTCTGGACGAGGAAACGCTCCACACGGCTATGACCGCCTTCGAAGCCCTCCGCAACTCCGGACGCAAAATAGGCATCATTTCGCACGTGAAGGAGGTTACCGAACGCATCGGCGTACGCATCGAAGTGCAGAAATGCGGCAACGGAGAGAGCCGCCTCAGCATCATCGCCCCCTAACCCTGCGCTGCCCCTCGCACACCGCACCCTAGTCACCCCCCGACCCCACGCTGGCCTTCGCTCCCTGCGCCCTGCCGCTCAGCCGTCACCGCCCACTCCTCTGCGCCTGTCTCTTATACACATCT
>ERZ1031273.471-NODE-471-length-13573-cov-6.583740_pt1 | contig 13573 bp, 13 predicted proteins | sample MGYA00516575_ERZ1031273 | MGnify/ENA primary metagenome ERZ1031273 (study PRJEB33718, sample SAMN03159816) | human skin metagenome | collected 2014-02-25 | study: EMG produced TPA metagenomics assembly of the PRJNA266117 data set (Human skin bacterial metagenome... | reverse complement strand
CATGGGTTTCACCGCGCGGAACACCAGTACCGAACAGAACACACCAATACGGTGCCATGCACCTACTGTTCGGAACATAGCCGAGGGGCAACCACACCCCACGGCCACTTCCGCACGCCCAAAGATAAGTAGAGTCAGCAGGCGTCGGCAGGACGGGCGTCATGGCCAGGCTTTGGGGTTGTAGGGTGGGCTGCATGCATTCTTGGCCTAATCCTGCGGTCCCATCGGTGGCTGGCACACCTGTGCCGCTCGCGCTGTACGACACAGCGGATGGGGAAGTTAAGCGCGTCGAGACGGGCGACGGCGAAGTCGGCATGTACGTGTGCGGCATTACGCCTTACGATTCGACGCACCTCGGGCACGCGGCGACGTACCTGACGTTCGACCTCGTGTATCGCCAGCTGCTGGCGAACGGCCACGAGGTCCGCTACGTGCAAAACATCACGGACGTCGACGACCCGCTGTTCGAGCGGGCGGAACGGGACGGCGTGGATTGGCGTGAGCTCGGCACGAGCCAGATCGACCTGTTCCGCAGCGACATGGAGATCCTCTCGGTCATCCCGCCGCGCGACTACATCGGCGCGATGGAAGCCGTCGATGAGGTCATCGAGATGGTCCGGGTACTGCTGGACAAAGGCATTGCATATTCGCTTATCGACGACACCTCCGGCGCCACCGACATCTACGCCCCCATCACAGCTACCCCGCAGTTCGGGTACGAATCCAACCTTGACCGGGCGACGATGGAGAAATTCTTCGCCGAGCGCGGCGGTGACCCGGATCGACAGGGCAAACGCGACCCCCTCGACGCGCTGCTGTGGCGCGGCCACCGGGACGGGGAACCAGCGTGGGACGCGCCGTTCGGTGCAGGTCGGCCGGGCTGGCACATCGAGTGCTCGGCGATCGCGACGAACCGTCTCGGCACGACGTTTTCGATTCAGGGCGGCGGCAGTGACCTCGCGTTCCCGCACCACGAATTCTCTGCGGCGCACGCCGAAGCCACGTACAGTGTCGACCGCATGGCTGGCCACTACGTCCACACGGGCATGATCGCTCTCGACGGCGTGAAAATGTCGAAATCGCTCGGCAACCTCGTCTTCGTGCACAAGCTCTCCGAAGCCGGACACGACCCGGCGGCGATCCGCCTCGCGGTATTTGCTGGCCACTACCGAGAGGACCGGGATTTCTCTTACGGCATTCTCGACGAGGCGGAGGCGCGTTTAGCCAGGTGGCGTGAGGTGCTCGGCAGGGAAGTGGGGTCAGAAGAGGCGAGGGGAGTCGTCGATAAGCTGCGCGCAGCGCTTGCCGACGACCTCGACACCGTCACCGCCCTGAAAACCGTCGACGACGCCCCCGGCGACCACAACGGAATCATCGCCGACGCGCTCGATGGATTGCTTGGCGTGCAGCTCCGCTGAACTTGGGGAATGATGGCGGACATGACCATTCGCGATCAGTTCCAATCCGACGTCGACGAGTTCATCGATGACCTGACCACCTTCGCAACCGGCTCCTACTTGAAAGAAGAAGACAAAGAGCTGTGGGAGGAGCCGTTCGACCCGGCAGTCCTGCCCGATCTGAAGAAGCTGATCGAGGGCTACCTCGACGCCCTTGAGCTGATCGGAGACGACCCGGACTCCGACAAGCTTTTGTCCGTGGTCGACCCGTTCTTCAACAGCCTGCACGACTTCAACGCCAAGCACGCCGATGCTGTGCTCGAGCCCGAGGAAAAGACTGAGCTGCAGGAGCTTTCGTACCGCGCCGCTGCCGCGACGGGTGCGGACGACGAAGCACTCAACTCCCTTCCTGAGCTTGACTAGCCGCGGTCCGCGCGCCGTCTTCTGGGACATGGACGGCACGATGGTGGACACCGAGCCACTGTGGGGCATTGCGACGTACGAGCTCTCCGAACGCCTCGGTCGCCGCTTGAGCACCGAAAAGCGCGAGGAAACCGTCGGCGGAAGCTTCCCGAACACGCTGCGCGTGTGTGCGGAATGGGCTGGTTTGTCCGTCGCCCAGTTGGATTACGACCACCACCGCTCCTGGATGTTCGGGCGCATGTCCGAATTATTCGCTGGCCAGCTGGTTCCTAATCCCGGTGTCCGCGAGCTGTTGTCGTCGCTTCATGCTTCCGGCATGCCGATGCTCGTGACCACCAACACTGAACGCGAACTCGCCGACCGGTGCATCGACGCTGTCGGGCGCGCCCTGTTCAACGGTTCGATCACCGGCGACGAGGTGCCCAATCCGAAGCCAGCGCCCGACATGTACCTCAAAGCCGCAGAGACCGTCGGTGCCGACCCCGCCGACTGCCTTGTCTTCGAGGACTCGTGGGCCGGAATGTCCGCCGCAGCCGCCGCCGGGTGTGTTGTCCTGGGACTCGCCGCGCCCGATGCTGTCCCGGACGGGGTGCAGCCCTTCGATCCTGCGCGTTTCGTCGGCGCCAAGGCCGAAGACGTCGCGGAATGGTTCGAACATGCCCGCCGTACCCGCGAATCGGTGTAGGCCAAGCACTGGCTCGCCGGCGAACCACCTCGCCGGCGCGCGCGGAGCTGACCCACCGACGAATTCCGCAGCGCCCAACCGAAGCGACCTGCGAGAGGACGCATGAAACACGGCCGGCGCACCCGGCAGATGGGTTAGAGTGATCTGCGTGAAGAATTTCGATGATCTTTTTGCGGAACTGTCCACTAAGGCAGATGAGCGGCCGGAAGGTTCGGGCACGGTGGAGGCGCTGGATAAGGGGCCGCATTTCATCGGCAAGAAGATCATCGAGGAAGCTGGCGAGGTGTGGATCGCTGCGGAGTACCAGTCGGATGAGGAGCTGGCAGAAGAGATGAGCCAGCTCATGTACTGGACGCAGGTCATGATGGTTCAGCGGGGTCTGACTCCCGACGACATTTACAAATACCTCTAGAACGCCCACGATTTTTAGGAGATCCACGCACCATGATCAAGATCGCTGTTCCCAACAAGGGTTCGTTGTCGGAAGCGGCCACCGGGATTCTCAAGGAGGCCGGGTATAAGGGGCGCGGGCAGAGCAAGGCGCTGAATATCGTCGACGAGGCGAATAACGTCGAGTTCTTCTTCCTGCGTCCGAAGGACATCGCGATTTATGTTGCGGCGGGGCACTTGGATCTCGGCATCACGGGGCGGGATCTCGCGCTCGATTCGCGGGCGGATGTCGAGGAGGTGCTCGAACTCGGTTTCGGCGGCTCGACGTTTCGTTTCGCGGCGCCAGCAGGGGAGACGTGGACAATCGAGGACCTCGAGGGCAAACGCTTAGCGACGAGCTACCCCCACCTCGCCGCCGATTACCTCTCCGCGCGCGGCATCAATACGGAGGTGATCCGCCTGGACGGCGCGGTGGAGATTTCCATCAAGCTCGGTGTGGCAGACGCGATTGCAGATGTGGTTTCAACGGGCGCGACACTCCGCCAGCAAGGTTTGAAGCCGTTCGGGGAGGCGATTGTGGAGAGTGAGGCGGTCGTCGTCAAGCAAAAAGCCCGTGAGTTGACTGCCGACGATGAGGTGGTGCTCTCGCGCATCCGCGGAATTCTCACGGCGCACAATTTCGTGATGCTCGATTACAACGTGTCGCGCGACAACCTGGACGAAACTGTGGCGATCACCCCGGGGCTGACCGGCGCGACGGTCTCTCCACTGCAGCGCGACAACTGGGTCGCCGTCCGTGCGATGGTGCCGCGGAAGGAAGCGAACCAACTAATGGACAGTCTCGCCGCCGCTGGCGCTGAGGCGATCCTTGCTACGGAGTTGCAAATCGCGCGAATCTAATTCTTCTCTACACTGGAGCCTATGGGTTACAGAACAGAGGAAGACCTGCTCGGTACCGTAGAGGTTCCGGAGGATAAGTACTACGGCGTGCACACGATGCGCGCGATCGATAACTTCCAGATCTCGTCCGCAAAGATCCAGGACTACCCGGATTTCGTGCGCGGCATGGTCATGGTGAAGAAGGCTGCTGCTATGGCGAACCGCCGTTTGCACACCCTGCCGAAGGACAAGGCTGACGCGATCATCGCCGCGTGCGACAAGATCCTCGACGAGGGCGCCTGCATGGACCAGTTCCCGACCGACGCTTACCAGGGCGGCGCGGGCACGTCGGTGAACATGAACACCAATGAGGTCGTTGCCAACCTTGCGCTGGAGATCATCGGCAAGGAGAAGGGCAGCTACGACGTCATCAACCCGAACGACGACGTCAATATGTCGCAGTCCACCAACGACGCGTACCCGACCGGATTCCGCCTGGGGCTGTACCACTCGATGCAGACGCTCATCGCTGAACTCGACGAGCTGCAAAAGGCGTTCCGCGCGAAGGGCGACGAATTCGGCGACATCCTCAAGATGGGGCGCACCCAGCTGCAGGATGCTGTCCCGATGACGCTGGGCCAGGAGTTCACGGCGTTCGGCGCCAACCTCGCTGAGGAGCAGGACAAGCTCCAGCAGGCTGCGGCGGATCTGCTCGAGGTGAACCTCGGCGCTACCGCGATCGGCACTGGCGTGAACACCCCGGGTGGCTACCGCGACCAGGTGATCGCGGCACTGCGCGAGGTCACGGGCCTGCCGATCTCCACCTCGCCCGACCTCATCGAGGCCACCTCGGACACCGGCAGTTACGTCATGGCACACTCGGCACTCAAGCGCGCGGCCATGAAGCTGTCCAAGACGTGTAACGACCTGCGTCTGCTGTCGTCCGGCCCGCGCGCCGGCCTGAACGAGATCAACCTTCCGGAACGCCAGGCTGGCTCGTCGATCATGCCGGCAAAGGTGAACCCGGTGATCCCGGAGGTCGTCAACCAGGTGTGCTTCAAGGTCTTCGGCAACGACGTCACGGTCTCCATGGCTGCCGAGTCCGGCCAGCTGCAGCTCAACGTCATGGAGCCGGTCATCGCACGCAGCCTGTTCGGTTCGATCGAGCTGCTGCACAACGCGGCGAAGACGCTCCGCGAGAAGTGCGTCGTGGGCATCACCGCCAACGAGGACGTGTGCCAGGGCTACGTGGACAATTCCATCGGCATCATCACCTACCTCAACCCGTTCATCGGCCACCACAACGGCGATTTGATCGGCAAGGAAGCAGCGGCGACGGGCAAGGGCGTCCGCGAGCTCGTGCTCGAAGAAGAGCTTCTCGACGAAGAAACCCTCGACCAGATCCTCTCCAAGGAAAACCTGATGCACCCGGAATTCCGCGGAAAGCTGTACCTCGATTAATCAGGTAACCGCCTTTTCTGGCATAGGTGTCCGCTCTTAATCTGTTAATCCGGACACAATCGGGCACAAAACCGCCCCGCCTGCTTGGCGGGGCGGTTCTCTGCGTTTGATACTGGACAGCGGATGCGGCTGCCACCACGAGTTCGTCACGCTCATTTCACTTGTTTCGGCAGCCGGGAGCGTGACTGAAAGGCTCACATCATGTTGTTGGTTCTCCAACTCATTATTCTTTTCGGCGCGATCGTGCTCGGCGCGCGTTATGGCTCAATCGCGATCGGTTTCGCGGGTGGCCTCGGCGTTCTTCTGCTCGGTCTGACAGGGATGTCGGTAACGGCGGAAGACATTCCGTTCGACGTCATCGGCATCATCATGTGCGTGATTGCCGCTATTTCGGCGATGCAGCTCGCCGGAGGCATGGACTACCTCGTGTACTTGGCGGAGAAATTCCTCCGCAGGGACCCGAAGCGCATCACGCTGTACGCGCCGATCGTGACATGGCTGATGACGGTGCTCGCCGGAACCGGCCACACGGCGTTCTCGACGCTGCCGGTGATCGTTGAGGTCGCCAAGGAAGGCAAAGTCCGGCCCTCGCGTCCGCTGTCGGTGGCCGTCATCGCCTCCCAGATGGCTATCGTGGCGTCGCCGATCTCCGCGGCTGTGGTCTTCCTGGCGAGCATCCTCGAGCCCCTCGGCGTCGGCTACCTTCAGCTCCTCGGGGTCATGATTCCGGCGACATTCCTCGCGATCTTCCCGACCGCCTGGATCGCCAACCGCATGGGCAAAGACCTCGCCGACGATCCTGTGTACCAAAAGCGCATGGCAGATGGGCTGGTGCGCCCGCCGGCATCCGAGGGAGGGTATGCGCCGACGAGGGCGGCGAAGACGTCGGTAAGCATCTTTTTGCTCTCGATCGTCGTGGTGATGATCTACGCGACGCTGATCTCGGAGCAGGTCGGCCTGATTGCTGATCCCACGATCCCGCGCAACGAGGCGATCATGGCGATCATGCTGGCGGCCGCCACGATCATCGTGATCGTGACGAAGATCCCGTCGGCGGAGATCCTCGGCACACAGGTGTTCCGTTCGGGCATGTCTGCGTGCGTGTGCGTGCTCGGTGTCGCATGGTTGGGCACGACGTTCATCAACCACTACATCGAGGACATCCAGAATATTTCGGGCACTGTGCTTGAGTCGCAGCCGTGGCTGCTGGCGGTGGTGCTGTTCTTCGCGGCGTCGCTGCTGTACTCGCAGGCCGCGACGGCAAAGGCGCTCATGCCGGCGGCTCTCGCGATCGGCGTCAGCCCGCTCACTGCGGTAGCCGCGTTCCCGGCAGTGTCCGCGCTGTTCGTGCTGCCGACGTACCCCACGCTGCTCGCCGCGGTGGAGATGGACGACACGGGCTCGACGCGCATCGGCAAGTATGTTTTCGATCACCCCTTCATCGTCCCGGGCGTCATCTGCATCGCCTTGTCGGTCCTGCTCGCGTACGGCTTCGGTGCGGTGCTGATCTAGCGGAATTCCAAGCGCGGTCTGGCCTAGGCTTGAAAGCATGACGCAACCGAAAACTGACGTTGAAATCGCCCAGGCGCACACGCTCGAACCGATCGCGGATATCGCGGCGAAGGCGGGCGTTCCCGACGACGCACTGATCCCGTACGGCCGCTCGATGGCCAAGATCGACGTGACCACGTTAGACGGCGCGCCGGAGGGCAAGCTCGTGCTCGTCACGGGTGTGTCGCCGACGCCAGCGGGGGAGGGCAAGTCGACAGTCCTCATCGGACTCACCGACGCCCTGACGAAGTTGGGCCACAACGCGGCGGTGGCGCTGCGCGAGCCGTCGCTCGGCCCGGTCATGGGCATCAAAGGCGGCGCCGCAGGTGGTGGGTACGCGCAGGTCGTGCCCATGGAGAATATCAATCTCCACTTCACGGGCGACTTCCACGCGATCACGAGCGCGAACAATACGCTCGCGGCGATCGTCGACAACCACATTCAGCACGGCAACGAATTGCGTATCGACGCCCGCCGCGTCACCTGGCAGCGCTGCCTCGACGTCAACGACCGCAGCTTGCGCAATGTGGTGACCGGGCTGGGCGGCCCCGGCAGCGGATCGCCAGCTGAGACCGGCTTCACCATCACCGCCGCCAGCGAGATCATGGCTATTCTCGGTCTGGCGACTGACTTGGCTGACCTGAAGGAGCGCCTCGCGCGCATCACCGTCGGTCTCACCTACGACAAGGAGCCGGTCACTGCGGGCGACCTTAATGCCGAGGGTGCTATGGCGGCGCTGCTCAAGGACGCGATCAACCCGAACCTCGTGCAGACACTCGGCGGCACCCCGGCGTTCATTCACGGCGGGCCGTTCGCGAATATCGCGCACGGGTGCAACACGCTCGTCGCCACGCAAACAGCGCGCAAATGCGCCGACATCGTGCTCACTGAGGCCGGTTTCGGCTCGGACCTGGGCGCGGAAAAATTCTTCGACATCAAGGCGCGCTACGGCGAACTCGACGTCGCAGGCGCCGTCATCGTCGCCACGATCCGCTCGTTCAAGTACAACGGCGGCGTACCGAAGCAACAGCTTAACGACGAAAACCTCGACGCCCTCCGCTCCGGCATCGTCAACCTGGAACGCCACGTGGAAAATGTCCGCAAGTTTGGTGTCGAGCCGGTCGTGGCGCTGAATCTGTTCACCTCCGACACCGACGCCGAGCGGGAATTCATGCGTTCGTGGGCTGCCGAGTTCGGCGTCGCATTGGAGGAGGCCGATGTGTGGGCCAAAGGCGGCGACGGCGCGACCGCTCTCGCGCAAACCCTCATGGGCACCCTCGACTCCGGTGGTTCAAAGCCGCTGTACGACCCGGCTGCGGGCACCGAGGCGTCTATCGAGACGATCGCCCGCGAGATCTACCGCGCCGAGGACGTCCAATACTCCGCAGCAGCCCGGCGCGACCTGCAGATGCTCAAAGACAACGGCTGGGACACCCTGCCGGTGTGCATCTCGAAGACGCAGTACTCCTTCTCCGATGACCCGACCGCACTCGGCGCCCCGGAGGGCCACACCCTGCACGTGCAGCGGCTCCTGCCACGCACGGGAGCTGGGTTTGTCGTGGTGCTTACCGGCGACGTCATGACCATGCCGGGCCTTCCCAAGGTGCCCGCCGCCAACAACATCGACGTCGACGAAGACGGTACGATCAGCGGCCTGTTCTAGCGCTAGTCGGTCGGGTGCACGCCCGCGGGCGGCTCCTCGACGCCGCTGGTAGCGCCCGCATCCCCGCAGGTGGGCTCGGCTGCACTGCCGGAAACGTCGGCGGTGGACCCCGGCCACCCCGGGTACGGCGGCGGTGTGCCGTCGAATGCGGGGCACAGCTTCTGGAAGGCGCACCAGTTGCAGAGCTTGGAGGTCTTCGGGCGGAAGTTGCCGCTGCGCCCGTCGGCCTCGATCTTGGTCCACAGGTCGCCTAAGTCGCGCTCGAAGTACTCGAGTTCCTCGCGGGATGGGGCGAGGAACATCGAGTCCATCACCTTCAGATACATCAGGCGCAGCTGGTGCGGAATGGTGCCGAATAAACGCCAGTACACAAGCGCGTAAAAACGCATCTGGAACTGCGCTTCAGCGGAGTAGCGGGGCAGGGGTTTCTTGCCGGTCTTGTAGTCGACGACACGGATTTCCCCGGTGGGCGCGATGTCGACGCGGTCGATGAAGCCGCGGACAGGCACGCCGTTGGGCAGGACGGTGTCGACGTACATTTCCTGCTCGTGCGAGTCGAAACCCAAGGGGTTTTCCATGTGGAAATAGCCGCGGAGGAGATCACGGGCGTCCACAAACAGTTTGTGTTCGTCGGGGATGGGGTCGGTGACGGAGGGGTCGTCGTCGATAAGCTGCGCCCACGCTGGCTTGATCTGCTTGACCGCGGCGGGGAAAGTGCGCTGCTCGCGCGGCCATGCGTGCGTTGTCTCGAGGACGGCGTGGACGAGCGTGCCTTTGACCTGCGCCTCTGTTTTCGGTTCGGGGATGCGGTCGATCGCGCGCAGGCGGTATTTCAGCGGGCATTGCTGGTAGTCGTTGGCGCGGGAGGGGGACAGGGCGAGCGGTCGTGGAGTCATATCGGACTACATCCTAGAGTAGGAAGCATGCAGATCAGCGATTTCGCAGAGTTCCTGGCGGCGAGCCCGAGCGCGTTCCACGCGGCGGAAAATGTGCGCGACTCCCTTGTCGCGGCAGGCTTTAGCGAGGACGCCGGTACTGAGCCTGGCGGCCATGTGCTCGTGCAAGGCGGTGCGGTGATCGCGTGGTGGATCCCGGAAAACCCGCGCCCGCGTATGCGCATCATCGGTTCTCACACGGATTCGCCGGGGCTCATGCTCAAGCCCGACCCGGACGTGGTGCGCGAAGGGTTCCGCCAGCTCGCGGTCGAGGTCTACGGCGGGCCGATCCTCAGCTCGTGGTTCGACCGCGAGTTGCGGTTTGCAGGGCGGGTAGCGCTTATCGACGGCTCCACCCACACCGTTTCCACCCCTCCCATCGCCCGCGTCCCTAATCTGGCGATCCACCTCTACCGCGGCGACGCCCCCGAGATCGACCGCCAGGTGCACATGCAGCCGATCATGGGCGTGGACCGTCCAATCCTAGAGATCGTCGCCGAGCAGCTCGGTGTGCCGGCTGAGGATATCGTTGCCCACGAGCTGATCTCCGCGGATGCTCAGAAACCTGAGGTGCTCGGCGACACCTTGGCGGCAGGCCGCATGGACAACCTCTCTAGCGTCCACGCGTCGCTAAAAGCCATGCTGGCCGCGAAAGACGACGCGGAAGACGTGCTTGTTCTCGCCGCCTTCAATCACGAGGAAGTCGGCTCCGCCTCGACGACGGGTGCCGGCGGGCCGTTGCTGGAACGGGTGCTCACACGTCTCGCACGGGAACTCGGCGACCCGCTCGAGGTGTACGCGAATTCGCTGCTCGTCTCGGCTGACGCGGCGCACGCGGTGCACCCCAATTATCCGGGCAAGCACGACCCGACACACCGTCCGCTGATGAACCGAGGGCCGGTACTGAAAATCAACGCGAACCAGCGCTACGCCTCGGACGCCGCGACTGAGGCTGCGTGGATTCGGGCGTGCCGGGCGGCCACGGTGCCGGTGCAGACTTTCGTCGGGCACAATGCTGTGCCGTGCGGCTCGACGATCGGGCCGATTTCAGCGACGCGGCTGGGCATTCCCACCGTCGATGTGGGTGTGCCGTTGCTGTCGATGCATTCGGCGCGTGAGCTGGTCGGCATTCAGGACCAACTATGGTTCACCGACGCCCTTACGGCATACTTTGCTGGCGCATAAGACACAGATCCACGAAACAGGAGAGCGATGTACTCCGGACCATTTCAACCCGGCGACAAAGTCCAGCTGACGGACGCGAAGCGCCGCCACTTCACCATCGAGCTGACCCCGGGCGGGCAATTCCACTCGCATAAAGGCATCGTCAACCACGACGACATTATTGGCGCGGACGAAGGCACCGTGGCCAAGTCGACGCTGGGCGCCGACTTTCTCTGTTTCCGTCATCTGCTCGTGGACCACGTCCTCTCGATGCCGCGCGGCGCTGCTGTGATCTACCCGAAGGACGCCGGGCAGGTGCTCGTGGAGGGCGATATCTTCATGGGCGCACGCGTCCTCGAAGCGGGAGCTGGTTCGGGCGCGTTGACGATGTCGCTGCTGCGCGCGGTCGGTCCGACGGGGCACGTGTTCTCTTATGAGATCCGCGATGACCACCTGGTGTTCGCCCGCGACAACGTCGCCGATTATTTCGGCGGTGCACCTGAATGGTGGACTCCGAAGCTGGGGGATTTCGGGGAGATCACCGCAGAAGAGCTCGGTGGGCCAGTGGACCGCGTCATTCTCGACATGGTGGAGCCGTGGCAGTTCATCGACACGGTCAAAAACGTGCTCATCCCCGGCGGCGTGTTCATGACGTACGTGACGACGGTGCCTCAACTGATGAATATCGTCGAGACGATTCGCGAGGCGAAATGCTTCACTGAGCCACGCTCGTGGGAGACGCTGCTGCGCGAGTGGAAAGTTGAGGGGCTGGCCACGCGCCCGGAGCACCGCATGAACGCGCACACCGCATTCTTGGTCTGGACGCGCAGGCTTGCCGACGGGGTGACCCCGCCGCGGCCGCAGCGCCGGGCTCGTCGATAAGCTCGGAAGGCATGACCCACCCCGATCCGGCCGAGCTGAAGGCCCAGAACCGCGCACTGTCCGCCCGTAATAAGCAACTTGCCGAGCTGCTGAAGTCGTCGCGGGACAAGCTGAAGGATCTCAACGCTCAGGTGGAGGCGCTGGGGGACCCAGCGTCGACGTACGGCATCTACCTTGGCCCGTCGCGTCGCGGCACGGAGGCGGAGGTGTTCACCTCTGGCCGTCGCATGCGTCTTCATGTGTCGCCGTCGGTGGAGCCGGGAACGCTGACTCCGGGAGGGCTAGTCCGCCTCGGCGAGGGCTCGGTGGTCGTGGAGGCGTGCGGGTACTCCACGACGGGACAGCTGGCGACGTTGTCGGAGCGGATCGGGCACGATCGCGCGATCGTCGCGGACATGCAGGGCGCCGAGCAGGTCGTTCATCTGACGCAGAAGCTGCAAGAGAAAGCCCGCGCGGGCGACACTCTGCTCATCGACGCGAAGGCTGGCTACGCCTTCGAGAGGATTCCGAAGACGGAGGTCAATCAGCTCTCCCTCGAGGAAGTCCCGGATGTCACCTACGACGATATCGGCGGTCTGCGCACCCAGATCGAGACGATCCGCGATTCGGTGGAGCTGCCTTTCACACATCCGGATTTGTACAAGACCTACGACTTGAAGCCACCGAAAGGCGTGCTGTTGTACGGTCCGCCGGGCTGCGGCAAGACGTTGATCGCGAAGGCGGTGGCGAATTCGCTGTCATCGCGGATTGGGGACGGAGGTGCGGCGCACTTCCTCAACGTCAAAGGCCCGGAGCTGCTCAATAAATACGTCGGCGAGACGGAGCGCCGGATCCGCCTCATCTTCGAGCGCGCCCGCGAGCTTGCAGGGGAGGGGCGCTCGGTGATCATCTTCTTCGACGAGATGGAGTCGATCTTCCGCACGCGTGGCTCGGGTGTCTCCTCCGACATGGAGACGACGGTGGTACCGCAGTTGCTCACCGAGATCGACGGCGTCGAGGACATCGCGAATGTCATCGTGATCGGTGCGACGAATCGCGAGGAGCTCATCGACCCAGCGATTCTGCGTCCCGGGCGCCTGGACATCAAAATCCGCATCGACCGCCCAGATCGCGCGGAGGCAAAAGAAATCTTCGCGCGTTACCTCACCGACAGCGTCCCAAGCGAGGACAGCGCGGAGATGCTTATCGACGCTGCCGTCGATAAGCTCTTTGCCCCCCGCTCCTTCGTGAAACTCACGCTGGTGGATGGCTCGGAGGAGACCCTGCATTATGCGGATTTCGTGTCGGGCGCGATGATCGCGAATATTGTCGACCGCGCGAAGAAGCTCGCGATCAAAGACGAGATCGATGGGCGTGGCCGCGGCGTGACAGTGGAGCACGTCCGCGCGGCAGTGCGCACTGAGCAGGACGAAAGCGAAGACATGCCGAATGTCTCTAATCCGGACGAATGGGCCCGAATTACTGGCCGAACAGGAAAGCGTGTTGTCGCGGCCGAAGTGCTGTAGCCAGTGAATTGCCAGAACGTTTTTACGGAAATCAACGATATATTCGTAGACAACACTGTTTCCACTACCTAATATTGCGTAGCAAGTCGACGGCATTACGGAGCCGCGACGCTGAAATTGCACATGAACCCCGGAAAGCGCCCGGGATACTAGAAGGAGATAGCAATGAAGCTTACTAAGATCAGCACCGGTATTGCCGCAGGTCTGCTGACCGCATCCCTCGCTGTCGCGCCGCAGGCGTTCGCTGCGGAGGATAACCCGGAGGTCCCCGCTCCAGATTCCCAGTCCAGCCTGTCCGACCTGTCCTCCGACGGCGGCAAGGACGGCGAAGGCAGCAGCAACGGCAAGGACGGCGAAGGCAGCAGCAACGGCAAGGACGGCGAAGGTTCCTCCCTCGACGACAAGCAGAAGAAGATCATCGGCGGTGTCTTCGGCGGCCTGGCTGGCCTGGCACTGCTCGCCGGCATCTTCAACTTCCTGCAGTCCCAGGGTGGCAAGCTCCCGTTCTAAGTCGAACTGCCGCTTCGCATCACCTCCAGCACTTTGCGGAAGTCTGAATCGCTAAGGTGAGCGAAGCTCACGACAAGGCCGTCATCGCGTCCTGACCACAGGGCGTCGAGGCGGCCACTTTCTATGCC
>ERZ1031273.470-NODE-470-length-13587-cov-14.711055_pt1 | contig 13587 bp, 8 predicted proteins | sample MGYA00516575_ERZ1031273 | MGnify/ENA primary metagenome ERZ1031273 (study PRJEB33718, sample SAMN03159816) | human skin metagenome | collected 2014-02-25 | study: EMG produced TPA metagenomics assembly of the PRJNA266117 data set (Human skin bacterial metagenome... | reverse complement strand
GTTGCGATGTAGATCCAGGAACCGGCCGTCATCTGGCCGTACATCATGAGACCTTCAGCTTCGAGCTTGCGGAAGTGCTCCCAGTTAGCCCAGTCGCCCACCAGGTTCGAGTTAGCGATCAGCACGCGAGGCGCCCATTCGTGGGTCTTGAGAACACCAACAGGCTTACCCGACTGGATGAGCAGAGTTTCGTCAGCTTCCAGGTCATCCAGAGTGGCAACGATCTGGTCGTAGGCCTCCCAGCTACGGGCAGCACGGCCGGTGCCACCGTAAACCACCAGGTCTTCAGGGCGTTCAGCAACCTCTGGGTCCAGGTTGTTCATGAGCATGCGCTTAGCGGCTTCGGCCTGCCAGTTCTTAGCAGTGATTTCAGAACCACGAGGCGCGCGGATCACACGCGAAGGGTCGTGACGTGTAAAGGACATGATGAACCTTTCTGCTGTTCTCTGGTTGTGCTCGCGTGGGTGCGTGGGTGTGGCCTTGATAATTCGACCTTGAGTTCCAGCCCGAGCAAACCATATGGAGTTTGTTCAATCGTCTCCGGTTTTCGCGAAAAATGCGATGGGCGCCACACTGTTAGTGTCCGAAATGCTGGACAGGCACATGGCGCAAAGTGAGTGGTGCGGCGCAATATATTGCGCCGTACCGCTCACTTTGCGCTGCTTGGCCGCGCGGTCAGTCCTTGCGACCGCGCTTCCACATGCGACGACCTCGGGCGCGTTCCTCAGTCTTTTCATGGAAAGCCTGACGCACAGCGTCTTCACGAGCTTCCTTCTTAGCAATGCGCTTAGCCTCCGAGGAAACCTGTTCCTGCGTGGGCTCGTGGTCGCGAAGACCAACCTGCAGGTCCTCAGGAATCTCAGGCAGTGTACCGGTGTCAGCACGAACCTTGTGGTGCAGGATCTCCTGACGCAGAACCTTCGCAAGGAAGTAGATACCCAGCAGGTTAGGCACGCTCATCAGGAAGAACATGGCGTCGGAGAACATCACGACGCTCTCCAGTCCAATCGACGCACCAACAATGATCGCCAGGATCCACACAACCTGGAATACACGCTGAGCAACCTCGCTACCACCGGTCAGGAAGTCAGTTGCCTTCTGGCCGTAGTAGGAGTACGACAGCACGGTCGAGAACGCGAACAGAACCACACAGATGGTGAGCAGGACTGGGAACCAGCCAGCCACGGTGCCGAACGCACTCGCTGTCAGCTCAACACCGGCAGCGTTCGAACCATCGTTCTCCTGCTTGTACAGACCAGTGGTGATGATGGCCAGCGCGGTCAACGTACACACGATCACCGAGTCAACCAGAGGCTCCCACATAGCCGTGTAACCTTCGGTCGCTGGGCGCGACGTCTTCACAGCCGAGTGAGCCATACCAGCGGAACCAACACCGGCAGCGTTCGAGAACAGCGCACGCTGGATACCAATGATGGCCACACCAACGACACCACCAGCAACACCGCCACCGGTAAACGCACCAGCAAACATCTCACCGAAAGCAGCTGGGATGCTTGTGAAGTTCACCAGGATCACAGCGATGGTTCCGATCATGTACAGAATCGCCATGAGCGGAGTAATAGCCGAGGTGTAGTCGGCGATCTTCTTAATTCCACCGATGATCACAAGACCAGCCAGAACGGCCATGATCACACCAATGAGCCACAGCTTGTCAGCGAACCAGCTGGACTCACCACCGGTAGCATTGACCAGAACCGCAGCACCCTGGTTGGCCTGGAACAGGTTACCTGCACCAAACACACCAATCAGAGCGGCGATTGCGTAGAACGTCGACAGGAACTTACCCAGCTTTGGGCGACCAATCTCTGCAAGACCGGCCTTGAGGTAGTACATGGGGCCACCGGCCGTAGTTCCGTCTTCACGAACCAGGCGGTACTTCACACCAAGCGTGGCCTCGGCCATCTTCACGCTCATGGCCAAGAAACCAAACAAGATGATCCACAGGGCTGCACCCGGTCCACCGACGGAAATAGCGACAGCCACACCAGCGATATTTCCGAGTCCCACGGTTCCAGACAGCTCAGTTGCCAAAGCCTGGAAAGATGAAACCTCACCCGGGTCAGTCTTACGCGTCAGCTTTCCGCGGATTACTTCAAGCGAGTGCGTCAAACCGGTAATGGGCTGGAAGCGCAGGTACACGGTGAGGAAGATAGCCGCGGCCATCAGCCACACAACAATCAAGGGGAGTTCAGCACCACCGGGGAGCGGTAGCGCGAAGAACACGATGTCTGAAAGAACTTGAGCAAACGGGGCGAAGACCTTGTCGAGGAACTGGTCAACGCCCGACTTTTCAGCTGCTTCTGCAGACTCAGCGAGAACGTCAATCGAGAGTAGGTTTTCCGAACCAAACGGAGCCGCGTTTGCCGCGGTAGCAAATAAATGATGACTCATAAATTCGGTGCGAGGGTAGATTTACGGCCGAAGGGTTGATCCGGCTTCGGGCACCGCTCCCAATCTTAACGATCGCCTAGAGTTTGGCACCGTGAATCCGCTTCATTGCCCGGTTCTTACAGGGGGGTGGATGCGTTTTGGCCCGGTGTGACGGGGAACACGGGGGATTCGCTGTTGTTACGTTTTCGTTACATAGGTGGGTGCGAAACGACGCAAAGCGAGCGAAACTGCGCGTTATATTGCGCCGTCTTGCTCGCTTTGCGCTGTCTGGCCGGAGCCACACCCCGAGGTGGTGGTTAGGTTCCGGGATAGGTCCGAGGTGGTAGTTAGGTTCCGGGGGTGTAGACCGAGGTGACTCAGTCCGCCTTTGGGTAGATCGTGTGCGCAGGTGCCACGTTCGTCTTCTTGGCCCAGGGGTAATAGATCGCCGTGGTGACGATGATGCCAATAATCCAGGAGACATCGGCGCCACCAAGCACCTCTACCATGGGGCCGGTATAGATGGTCTGGTCCATGAATGGAATCTGCACTGCGACACCAACTAGATACGCAACCAAGGCGCCGAAGTGCCAATCCCCGTAACGACCTCGGCGGTCATACAACGCGGGAATATCAAAGCGGTCCTTAGACACAAAGTAGTAGTCCACCAGGTTCACCACGCTCCACGGCGTGAACACCATGAGCAACGCCAGAACAAAGTTCTTGAAGTTGGCCAGGAAGTCAGCGGACGCAAGCAGGGCCACCACGATGGTCAGCGCAACGATCGTGACGACGAAGATCGCGCGGGCGACCTTGGTGACGCTCACTCGGTTGCGGAACGACGTGACGATCGTCAGCACGCACATGAATGCGCCGTAAGCATTCAGGGTGTTGACCGTGAGCTTGCCCAACAGGATCACAATGAAGATCAGTAGAGCTAGCACTCCACCGCCGGCCAGGTCACCAATGAAGCCAACCTGGTTGTCCAGGAACGCCTCACCGCCCTGCGACAACGCTGTTGCCGCAATGAGAACACCCAGGGTCATGGACCACTGCGAACCAATGACCGAACCACCAAAGGTGAACCAGAAGGTGGCTCGGCGGGGAGTGTTTTCTGGCAGATAACGGGAGTAGTCAGCGACATATGGGCCGTAGGTGAGCTGCCATCCGGCTGACAGCGCAACCACGCTCAAGAACACAGGAGCGCTGAACTGGTTGTTGGCGAGGACAGCTGGAATGTCGACCGTCACCAGCACGATCACCGTGAGGTACAGGAAGCCCAACAGGCCGGTGACCGAAGAAATGCGGCCCAGTAAGTGGATGTACTTGTACCCGAGCAAGGCGATGATCGCGGTGAGGATACCGAAGATGACGATGCCCACCCAGTTGAACTCTTTTGCAGTGATGCCCAAGATGCCGTTGACGGCTTGGCCTGATAGCACCGCACCCGTGGATGCGAAGCCGATGTACATGAGCACAACCAACACCAGCGGGAAGATCGCACCGATCACACCGAACTGCGCGCGTGACGAAATCATCTGCGGCAGGCCCAGCGTGGGACCCTGCGCCGAGTGCAACGCCATGATAGTTCCACCCAGGATGTTCCCTATAAGTAAGGCAATGATGGCCCACAGTGCGTCGGACTTGAAGACGGCGATTGCGAGCGCGCCGTCGACGATTGCGGTGATCTGCGTGTTCGACCCAAACCACAGGGTGAACTGCGAAAACGGGGTTCCGTGCCGCTCATTTGGGGGGACCCAGTCAATGGTGCGGTTTTCAACGAGACCGCTCGTGGACTTTGTGTCTGCCATGAGCACTCCTCACTGGTAATGGACGCGCATTTACGCATTAGGAACGGTTAATGCTAGCACGTGATGGGGCTCACAAATCCCGATTTCTAGAGGGTCAAGGCGGTAACTTTTGTCCGATACAAGAAACTATCCATGTTGCCGGACAGAAGTTGTTTGAGTGATTGGGAGTGCCTGGTTTTGCGTGTTATTGGAGCTTTGCCAATACACCCAAGTTAGGCTTTCAGCAAGCCTGAAGATCGTCGGTTTAATGATTTCGGCCATTGAACGAGCCCTGGCACCGGGCACTCCTCAACGAGGCGCTGTAGCCGATCATTGAATACGCGATCTGCAGAGAAAGAGTCGAGTAGCGCATGGAGAATACGCACCTCCCTGACTCTGTCACCCAAGGCGGTAGTCTTACTAAAGAGTGGCTCGTGGTGGGCGACACGATTTCGGAATTTGTTCACGTTCAGTGCCATACGGTGCAACGGCCCTCGCTTAGTGCCTGCTGGATATGCAGAGCTTAGTAACGGAGTCCAGATCGTTGGTTCCCGATGCTGATCTGTCAGGTTGCACCACAAACCAAGCGTAGTGTTCGCAACAATGCGATCAGGCGTCTTGTTGGGCCCCAGCCCACGCTCGGCTTCTTTAAGACGGCTAAGGGTAATTTCGTTTGCTCTTTGTTGATTGAGCCTACGCTTTGCGTTGCCAATTTGGCGGGTCCATAACTTCGACGTGGGAGACAACCAGTCCGGATACTTCACAGAAATCCTGCGCACGTAAGCGTTGCGCATAGCCACTTCAAGATGAGCGAGCTCCACCATAGCCGCCGCTGAAGTCGCAGTGTTCCATTGATAGAGGCGCATCGCTAGGTCAAGATCCTGACCAGCCGGATCCAAGTAACGTTGCAAGCGCGGGTGGCTGAGCCACTTGACAGCAGCGTCAAGAGTCCACGCTCCTACCACTTGGTCCACATCGCCCATAGAGCTATAATAGTTGCGCACCCTACGGAAACATATCCTCTGGCGGCCCAGCCGTTAGGCACCGTAGCGTTTAGATCATCAGATGGGCTCCGCGAATTTTTCCGCGGAGCCCATCGTCGTGTTATTGGGGCTACCCGAGGCGGCTGGACTTGCCCGCAAGTCCAGCACCCGGGTCTTCCCTCACCTCGGCAGCCGGCGTCTTCCCGCGAATCTTCACCACCTCGGGCTCCGGAACTTGCCTTGCGAACCTCTACAACCTCTGACCCTAGAACGCGTTTGGATACACTCCAATTTGCGGACTGTAGCCAAACAACTCCAAGACACCCCTAAAAAGTGACCCACGCCACAGTTTTAGGCTCTTTTGGCTACACTCGAGCCCCAGAACCGAACTCGACTGTAGCCAAATGACGCATCCCGGCGACTCCCGCACAGGCGAGACCCCTAACCCGGGTGGCGCCGTTTCGCACGTAAACACAAAAATTTCGGGGCCCCACCAGCAGGTGAGACCCCGAAAAAATTTTGTGCGCGAGGGGGGACTTGAACCCCCACGATCTTGCGATCACTGGCACCTGAAGCCAGCGCGTCTACCAATTCCGCCACTCGCGCGAGCGACAAGTGATAACTGTACACGTACAGGCTACAAACAACAAAATCCAGTGCTTTATCCAACTAATTGGCTACCATAAACATTTGAAGCACTGGTGATAGCGCCATGCGGCCATGCGGGAGCATTCGCACACACAGCTAAAAGCTAAGCACAGCTACACACAGCTATACACAACTGAAAGCACAGGCACAGGCTGATGAGCGAAACCATCCGCACGTCACTTCACAACCGTGACGCGGTTATACTATTCGCCCAGCAGTGCAGTTACTACCGAGTTACTACGTGTGGCAGAAACAGCTAACGGCACACAGCCTGACAGCGAACAGGGGGAAGCGAACGTGGGCGTACTAGACCGATTCGAGAAAGGTATCGAACGCGTCGTCAACCAAACCTTCGCAAAAGCCTTCCGTTCCCAGGTTGAACCCGTTGAACTCGCCGGCGCACTCAAGAAGGAAGCAGACACCCACGCAGCTGTGGTGTCCCGCGGACGCACGCTCACCTCGAACAACTACGTGATCGAACTGGCCGCTAGCGACTTCGAACGCCTCGACTCCTTAAGCGACGAACTCACCGCCGACCTGCGCCAAGTAGTCGGCGAGCACGCCATTGAGCAGGGCTACAGCTTCGTTGGCCCCGTGACCGTCACGCTCGAACAGGCAGAAGACCTGGACACCGGCATCTACCGCGTGCGCGCCTCCACCCGCCGCCCAGACGGCACCTTGGCCGCGCAACCTTCCGGCCGAGGTGGTTACGACCCACCCAGCCGCTCCAACCCCATCGTGCCCGAGGTGTACGAAAGCGCCCAGAACGCGCACCGCACCGGCGCCAACCCGGTGGTCGCCAGCTCCGCTGCGACAGCGCCCGCCGCTTCCACCTCGGGAATGACCGGCCGAGGCGGCGCCAACCCGGCCCGCGGCCGCACCTCCCCGCGTTTCGGAGTGAAGGTCGACGGACGTTTCACCCCACTTAAGCAGGGCACGACTGTGTTCGGACGCAGTTCGCAGTCCGCTGACTTTGTCCTGGACGACCCGGGGATTTCACGCCGCCACTTCGAAATCACCATCGACGGAACGCACGCGACTGCCACCGACCTCGGCTCCACCAACGGCACGCTTCACAACGGCCACCGCATCACCTCCATCACGCTCACTGACGGCGTGACTCTCACCGCGGGCGATACTTCGGTAACCTTCTGTTCCATGGAGATGGGACGTCGATGACCGAATTCACTGTTGTCGCGCTACGGTTCGGCCTGTTTATCGCCATGTGGGTGTTCGTGTTCATGGTGGCCGGTGTGCTCAGTCGTGACTTGTTCGGCCCGCGTAAAGTCAAGGCCGGCAAGCGTCGCAAGCGAGCCAAAGCGCAACAGTCCGCCCAGGCAACCCAGCAGCCAGCCCAGCAGCCTGTAGGCGCAGGTGCCACCCACGGTGACACCTCGGACTCCTACGCCTACCAAGCCTCCGATTTCGTCAGCGAACTGGTGGTCACCTCGGGCCCTCTTTCTGGGACGGTTATTGCATTAGGCGATGCGCCCATTACGCTTGGACGTAGCCGCGAGAACACTCTGGTCCTCGATGACGACTTCGCAAGTGGTTTTCATGCCAAGATCGCCCCGGACGGCCGAGGCGGTTGGTATGTGGAGGACCTGGGGTCAACGAACGGCACGTACATGGGGCAACATCAACTTGAGGCGCCCACCTCGCTGGGAGTACATATGCCGGTGACTATCGGTAACACCACTGTGGAGTTACGTTCGTGACCGATTTTGTATTCAACAGCGCTGTACGGTCCAACGTGGGTCTGGTTAGGAAGAACAACCAGGACTCCGGATATGCGGGCCGTAACTTTCTTCTCATCGCCGACGGGATGGGTGGCCATGCCGGCGGTGATGTCGCGTCTGCAATCACGGTCGCGCGCCTAGCGTCGCTGGACCACCCTGATCACAACGGCGAAAGCCTGGACTCCCTGCGCTCCACCATCCTGGACGCAAACGATCGGATCGCTCGCGCGGTCGACGACGAACCGCAGCTGGGTGGCATGGGAACGACTGTCACCGCGCTTTTACGGTGCAACGACCGCCTGGCCCTGGCTCACATCGGTGACTCGCGGGCGTACCTGTTGCGCGACGACTCGTTCACGCAAATGACCACCGACCACACGTTCGTGCAGATGCTGGTCGACGAGGGTCGCATCACCCCTGAAGAGGCTGAATACCACCCGCAGCGCTCCGTTGTGATGCGCGTTTTGGGTGACGTTGGTGCCCCACCTGAACTTGATATGTCCGTGCGCGAGGCGCGGATTGGCGACCGCTGGATGCTGTGTTCTGACGGCCTCACCGGCTTCGCTGACCTGGACGTCATCGAAGAGGCCCTGCGTTCGATCGACGACCCGGGCGACTGCGCTGAGAAACTCGTCAACATGGCTCTTGAGGGCGGGGGCGCTGACAACATTACGGTGGTGATCGGCGATGTCATCGACTCAACCGACCTCGCCTCTGAAGACTTGGATACCCCCGGCGCGTTCGGCGGTTCGGTTGAGATCAACCCGCAGTATGCGCAGCTGGGCTCGGCTGACAATGACACCCAGCCCGTCAACGAGCCCAAGGCTGTGGAGGACTTAGAAACTGAGGCGTTGCCTCAGGTGGATGAAGAAGCCGCCGAGGTGTCATCCGACTCGGCGAGTGCGCCCGAAGAAACCAAGGAAGGCGCTGACCCAAACCCGGCCGAGGCGGCTTCGGCTACCGCTGTTGGTGCGGCCGCAAGCTCGGCTGCGTCGGTTGCTGATGCCAGTAAGCGGGGCGGTCGGGGAAAAGCGCGAGCGACCTCGGGTCGCAAGCGTAAGGAACTTGGCGCTGACACTGACGATTTTGACGATTTCTCTGACGAAGAACCTCGCCGACGCTGGATTCCATGGGCGATCGCTGCAGCCGTCATTGTCGTGCTCATCGCAGCCGGGTTCGCTGGAAAAGCGTTTATTCAGTCGCAGTACTACGTGACCGAAGAAGACGGCAAGGTTGCCGTCTATCAGGGCATTTCGCAGAACCTCGGCCCTTTTGAGCTGTCCAATCTGCGCGAGACCACTGACATCGAAGTCCAGTACCTTCCTGCGTACTCACAAAGCAGGCTAAAAGAAACGATCCCTGCGTCCAGTGAGGACGAAGCAAAGAAGATCGTTGAAAATCTGCGCTCCTCTGCCGAAAAAGCGCGCCAGCAAAGCGTGAGCGGCGGCGCCACCGACGGCAACAGTAGCGACCCTGCACCGTCGGCGCCGGGTCAGCAGGACCAACCAAAGCAACCAAAACAGGGTGAAAACCCATGAGTGTTGCCACGTGGAATGTCGACGCCGGTGAAAACCAGGGTACGGATTACAACGAGCACGCCCCGTCACCTAGAACCAAGGGCCCTCGCACGTATCGCATTGCGGAACTGTTTCTGATTCTGCTCGCTATCGCTGTGTCCGCAGGTGCGTACGCACTGGTGGGCTTGGGAACCGACAAACAGATTCCTGCCAACGTCATCGAATACTCAGTGTGGTTGGCCGCGCTAAGCATCATTCTTCACGTGGTCACGTGGTGGCGCGCCAAGTACGCCGACCCCGTGATCGTCCCCATCGCCGTGTTGCTCAACGGCTTAGGCTTGGCCATGATCTTCCGGCTTGACCAGGCAAAAGGCACACACGTGGCCGTCAACCAGCTCATCTGGATGACACTGGGTGTACTCCTGGCCACTGCCACAGTGATCTTCGTGCGCGACCACCGCATTTTGCGTCGCTGGACCTACACGTTTGGGCTGGCTGCGTTGCTTCTCCTGGTGCTACCCCTGGTTCCAGGTCTTGGGAAGACCATTAACGGTGCCCGCATTTGGATCCACTTGGGCCCTTTCAGTTTCCAGCCAGGCGAGCTCGCCAAAATTTTCCTGGCCATTTTCTTCGCCGGGTACCTTGTGACGTTCCGAGACCAGCTCACCGCAGCCGGCAAGAAGTTCCTGGGGCTGAGCTTCCCCCGTTTGCGCGACACCGGCCCTATCGCAATCGCGTGGGTCGCGTCAGTCGGAATTCTGGTGTTCCAGCGTGACCTGGGAACTTCCCTGTTGTTCTTTGGACTGTTTGTCGCCATGCTCTACATCGCTACGAACAAGAAGTCGTGGATCATCATAGGTCTGTCGCTGTTCGTCGCCGGTGCGGTCGTGGCTTCGCAGATCTTTTCGCACGTCAACCAGCGTCTGAGCGGTTGGCTCAACGCCTTGAGCCCCGAGGAATACAACAAGTCCCCCGGTGGCTCCTACCAGCTGGTCCAGGGCTTGTTCGGCATGGCTAAAGGTGGCCTGGTTGGCACTGGCCTGGGCGAAGGACGCCCCAACGTGGTGCCCTACGCCGAATCCGACTTCATCTACGCTTCCCTTGGCGAAGAACTGGGCCTGATCGGGCTTTTCGTGATCCTGATCCTGTACGTGATCCTGTTCCAGCGTGGCTTCAAGACCGCATCCGAACTGCGCGACGGATTCGGCACCCTGCTTCTTGCGGGCCTGTCGTTCACTGTGGCTCTGCAGACGTTCATCGTGGTGGGTGGCGTGACTCGCCTGATCCCGCTGACGGGTCTGACCACGCCGTTCCTGGCTGCCGGTGGTTCGTCCCTGGTCGCCAACTGGATCATCATTGGCCTGTTCTTGCGCGCCTCGGACAACGCCCGTCGCCCCGCTGAGGAACTCGCCACGGGCGTGTTGCGGGTCGCGCGCGTGAGTGAGCCTGAGAATGAGTCGGGTTCCAACGCCGAGGTCGCCTCCTCTTCCAGCGCACGCTCCTCTTTCGCTGACGAGGACGCCCCGACTGTCCAGACTGACCAAGCTGGGTCGGAAGCACCCACCACCGTTTTGAACCAGAGGAGGTCGAATGAATAAGCCACTCAAGCACGTCGCTGTCGTGGGTTTTGTCATGTTCGCCTTCCTGTTTGGTTCCACCAGCTACGTTCAGTACTTCGCAGCAGAGTCCCTGAATGAAAACTCGCTGAATAACCGCACGGTGATCGAGGAATTGTCACGTAACCGTGGCCCCATCCTGGTCGACGGCGAACCCGTGGCTCTGTCCAACCCGGTTGACGACCAGTTCAAGTTCCAGCGGACTTACGGCTCCAAACAGCTTCCCGCCAAGATGTACAGTCCCGTGACAGGTTTCTTTTCAATCACCTCGGGCGCTACCGGACTTGAACGCACGGAAGGCAGCCTCCTGGCTGGAACTGACGACAAACTTTTCTACGACCGCATCTCCGGCTGGCTCACCGGGCAGGAACCCACGGGAGCCGCGGTTGAGCTGACCCTCAACCCCAAGGCCCAGCGCGCTGCGTACCAGGCACTGGAAGGCCAGAAGGGCGCGGCCGTGGCCATGAACCCCAAGACCGGCGAAGTGCTGGCTATGGTGTCCACCCCTGGGTTCGACCCCAACGACATGGCGACGCATGACCGGAAGGACGCCGAGGCGGCGTACAAGTCGGCGTTGAAAGACCCCGACAAACCGCTGTACAACCGTGCGATCGGCGGTAACTTGTACCCGCCGGGAAGTGTGTTCAAGCTGGTGACAGCCGCGGCGGCACTCGAATCGGGCGATTACACGGAAGACACTGAGATCGACGCACCCAACGCGCTGAAACTGCCTCAGACCAGCCACACCATTAAGAACGCCGGTGGCTCCACGTGTGCCGACGGGAAGAAGGCCACGCTTAAACACTCGATCATGAAGTCGTGTAACACCCCCATCGCCAAACTGGGCATGGATCTGGGTGCCGACGCGATGAACAAACAAGCCGAAAAGTTCGGGTTTGGCGACAACTTCACCATGCCGCTCAAAGTCAGCGCATCGACCTTCCCCGAGTCGCCAAACGAACCAGAACTCGCACAGTCAGCAATTGGACAGTTCGAAGTGAAGACCACTCCTCTACAGGTGTGCATGGTGACCGCGGCGATCGCCAACGGTGGCACAGAAATGCGCCCCAACCTGATCTCCGAGGTTCGCAATGCGCGCACGCTCGAAACCATTGATAAGCCCAAGCCTCGCGAATACTCGCGCCCGATCTCCAAAGACACGGCACGTCAGCTCTCCGACATGATGGTCGACGTCGTGGAGAAGGGAACCGGAACGGCTGCGTCGATTTCGGGCGTGAAGGTGGCAGGTAAAACCGGAACAGCCCAGCACGCACAAGGAGCAGCACCACACGCGTGGTTTACCGGCTTTGCTCCAGCGGATGACCCGCAAGTGGCTGTCGCGGTTGTCGTAGAATCCGGTGGAAACGCGGGTAACCAGGCGTCTGGCGGTCGAGTAGCGGGACCAATTGCGAAGAAAGTCATGGAAGCGGTGGTGAACGAATGAGGCCTCAAAAGGGAACTCGACTGGGTAACAGGTACGAGCTCACCGGGCGGATCGCCGTCGGTGGAATGGGTGAAGTCTGGCGTGGCGCAGACACCGTGCTCGACCGTGAAGTCGCCGCCAAGATCATGAAGGAAGAGTACCGGTCAGAACCGGGCTTCCTGGCACGTTTTAAGTCCGAAGCACGCTCCATGGGCTCGGTTTCCCACCCCGGAATCGCCGCTGTGTACGACTACGGCGAAGAAGAGGGCGCACCGTACCTGGTCATGGAGTACGTGCCCGGTGAAGCACTCTCCACAATCCTGGAACGCAACGGTGGCCTGCCCGAAGGCGACGCGCTTGAAATCGTGGCTCAGGCTGCCGAAGCACTGGACGCTGCGCACAATGCCGGGGTTGTTCACCGCGACATTAAGCCGGGCAACCTACTCATCACGCCTGATTTCAAAGTCAAGATCACCGACTTTGGGATCGCGCGCGTGGCTGACCAAGCTCCGCTGACCAAGACCGGCCAGGTCATGGGTACCGCCCAATACCTTGCGCCAGAACAGGCCACCGGTAAGGGGTCGCGCCCGCAGTCCGACCTGTACTCGCTGGGCGTCATCTTGTACGAAGCCCTAGCCGGAGTGCGCCCGTTCACCGGCGAATCGCAAGTCGAAATCGCGATCGCGCAGGTCAACCGCAAACACCCACCGCTTCCGCAGTCGGTGTCCGAACCGGTCCGCCGGCTCGTCGACGCGACTCTGTCGAAGAAACCAGAAGGACGCCCAGAAAGCGGAAAGGCCCTCGCAGCTGCGGCTCGCGCGCTCATCGCCGGTGACGTCGCTGCAGCCGAGGCCGCCGTTCCGCAGATGAACCCGCGTCCCGAAAGCGCCTCGGAAGCGGTCACACGGGTTTTCAACCAACCCACACCTACGCAAGCCAACCAGGTCCTCCCCCAGACCGCAGTCAACCCGGTGGTGGAAGACCCTGAGGAAACGACCTCGGGCAAGGAAGAACCCCCAAAGAAGTCCAAAGGTGCCGCGATTGCGATCGTCATTTTGTCGATCCTCGCCATCGCAGCGATCGCGTGGGCCGTTTGGCAGTTCGCGAAAACAGACGAAGAACCACAGCCAGGCGCCACCGCAACAGCGACGCCCACGGAAGAAACCAAGACCGTCACCATCAACCCCGACGACTACGTAGGCCAAACAGCGACCACCGCTGAACGGAACCTCGAGAACCTGGGGCTGAAGGTCAAGCACGTGGACGTGGAGTCCTCGGAGCGCTCCGGGCGCGTGGTGAGCGTGCGCGAAGGCAACCAGGGGTACACGTTCGAAGAAGGCGACACCGTCACGCTCGAAATCTCCACCGGACCTAGCGAAACGGAACCCAAGCCCGAACCTACCAAGGAAGAAAAGCCCGAACCCACGGAAGAAGCGCCAGACGAGGGTGAAGACGAAGGCGATGACACCTCGGGCGACGA
>ERZ1031273.468-NODE-468-length-13635-cov-11.934168_pt1 | contig 13635 bp, 10 predicted proteins | sample MGYA00516575_ERZ1031273 | MGnify/ENA primary metagenome ERZ1031273 (study PRJEB33718, sample SAMN03159816) | human skin metagenome | collected 2014-02-25 | study: EMG produced TPA metagenomics assembly of the PRJNA266117 data set (Human skin bacterial metagenome... | reverse complement strand
GATCGCCTCGCGGATACAGTCGACGATATAGTGGACATCATCGTCCGAGACATACGGACCTGCCGGGAGACAGAAGCCGACTCGGAAGAGCTCCTCCTCCACCCCATCAGTGTAGACGGGAGCATCCTCATAGACCGGCTGCTTATGCATAGGCTTCCAGAGGGGGCGGCACTCCACCTTCTTCTCCAGCATAAAGGCACGGAGAGCTTCCACATTCGCATTAGGCTGGCAGTCGGTCGTTGCCGACTCTACCTGATGGATCACCCCTGCGGCACCGCCGACAGCTGTTTTGATCACCTGCCGGTACGCATTCTCCTGCCCCTTGACCCGAACCTCAGGATCGATGGTGGCAGCGCAGAGCCAGAAGTTGGCATCATACTGCTTGTCCTCCGGCTGTCGGTGCATCGTAATCCCCGGCACGTCGGCCAGCAACTCCTCATAGAGCGCCTGCACGTGTTTGTGGTGAGCGAGGTGGTCCCCCAACACCGTCATCTGTCCGCGACCGATACCGGCACACACATTGGAGAGGCGATAGTTATAGCCGATGGCGGTGTGGTGGTAGTAGGGATAGGCATCGCGAGCCTGAGTAGCGTACCACATGACCTCCGTCGCATCTGCCTCCGAGCGGCAGATCAGGGCTCCTCCGCCCGAGGTGGTGATCATCTTATTTCCATTGAAGGAGAGGACGCCAAATTTCCCGAAGGTCCCCAGCACCTGACCATCAAAGCGGGAGCCCATACCCTCAGCAGCATCCTCCACCACGGGGATACCGTACTTATCCGCTATCGCCATGATTTCGTCGATCCGGTAGGGCATACCATAGAGCGCTACGGGGACGATCGCCTTAGGGTAACGCCCAGTCTGCTCCTTACGGTCAAGGATCGCCCTCTCCAGCAGAGCCGGATCCATATTCCAGGTCTCCCGCTCTGAGCCGACAAAGACCGGCTTAGCACCCAGGTAGGTGATCGGGTGCGACGAGGCGCAGAAGGTGAAGCTCTGCACCAGTACCTCGTCTCCGGGACCCACGCCACAGCCGATCAGCGCTAGGTGAACCGCTGCTGTACCTGCAGACAGGCAGACCACGTGCCGATCCAGTGCAGTCGAGTTGTCCGACTTGCTGTTGACAAAGGTCTCTAAGTCCTTCTCAAAGGCATTCACATTCGGGCCCATCGGCACCACCCAATTGGTGTCGAAGGCCTCCTTCACATACTTCTGCTCCAGCCCCTCCTCACTCATATGAGCGAGGCAGAGGTAGATCATCTTTCTCTCTTCCGTCATATCATCTTATCTAAAGTAAGTGTAAGGATGAAAGCGCTTATCATCTTCTCTCATAGCAAGAACAAGCTGGTCTGCTCTCTCTCCACACATACATTGATGGTTTATCTACCAAGATATCTCCGCAAATGTAATGAAATCAGAGGTTATGCCCCACGTTAAAATCAACCCTGCAAGAGATTGACTTCAGGGTTAAGAACAGGAGAAACCATAACAATTTCCCCTATGTGAGAGCTAATGGCTCAATAGAGCATTCTCTTTCTGTTGCAAAGATACCACGCCCGCACACCCCGGTTGTCTCTTATCTGCACTTAGGGGCAAATTCAGTGCAAATACAGCCACTGATTGTTAATATGGTATGTCTTCTCTCGCAGGCAAGGTAATGTCTAGTAAGGGGAGTCAACGGGGGTAGTAGTACCACGACTATGACTCATCTTCGGCGGGAAACCATTCACCCGAAGACGGTCTGAACGATATACTGGATGTCTTTCCGGAAGGACCAATGGTAGTAGTACTCCTTATTGATGCGAACCTTGTCCGGGAAGATCACTGTGTCGTTGTAGGCCTGAGGGTCATCCACCCCGGCAAGGAGCTCCTCTTCGTTGCGATACTTTAGGGATGCCGGACCGGTGATTCCCGGTCTCAGCTTGAGGATCACCCGGTCAGATCCCTGAAGTTTGTCGGCATATCCCGGCACATCAGGACGAGGACCCACAAAGCTCATATCTCCCACCAACACATTCCACAGTTCCGGAAGCTCATCCAGCTTATACCTACGGAGCTTGGCACCCACGGGCGTGATCCTACTCTCACCTGCGACAGAGACTGATGAGCCTCCGTGGTCTACCATCATACTGCGAAACTTCACCATCGTGAAGAGCTTGCCATCCTTCCCTACTCTCTTCTGTCTAAAGAGCACCGGTCCCCCCGGCATCTTTAGCCGAATAAGGAGTGCCACGACAAGCAACAAGGGGCAGAGAATAATCAGCCCCACGAGTGACATAATCCGATCAAACAACCACTTCGCCCACATAGCCTGTCTAGTTACTCTTTTTAAGGAGTAGTTCTCTAATGCGCAGATACGAGTCGCCTAGGATCATCTTTGCTAGCCTCAAAATTCCATATCTCAAACTAATAAGACCCCTCTTAGAGGGGCTTTTTATGATGTTTAGGACACTTTCTGGAGACATATCGTTAGTTACAGCATAGCGCCCGACAACCGTTACCCCTTTATAGGACCGCTTTTTAGTCGTAGGAGTGGAGTCGTAGATTAGAGTAATGCCGTTATCTACCATAGCTTGTAAGACCGCCTTTGATGAGAAGCCATTAGGGATAGATGCTATACTCATCGGTGCGTCTAGGATCTCTGATAGTATAGAGCAACTTACAACCCATTCCTCTTGAAGTTTAGTCTCTTGCAAGGTGTCCATTCTCTCTGGATGTGTGTGTGAGTGCGTACCAATAAGGTGCCCACGCTTTTTCAGCTCTAGGACCTCGTCCTTGGTTAGAAATCCTGCTGTATCAATATAGGCGGTAGCAATAAAGAAAGTCCCCCAAAAGCCATAGCGTTCGAGGACTTCTGCAACTATATAGAGAAAAGATCTTCCGCCATCGTCAAAAGTGAAAGAGATATTGCTCTTGTCAATGCCTTTCTCTTGACAATAGCCGTGAATAAGAGCAACCTGCTGCTCAAACTCTTTTCGAGTCACCTTGTAGGGCATCGCGCCTACATTCTGAAAGCCTGATTCGGACGTATCATCTGCGTATACATCGTGATACATCAGTACAACTCGCCTCGTCATTTCTTTACACCTAGTTTATCCAGTATGTAGACAATATACGGTCTAAAACGTTTAACTGTCATTTCCTTAGCCATAAGTACCCATCGTCTTCTTTTTAGGTACCTCCAGGGTTCCTCATCGTCCTTATCGTAGTACTTATAGACGGTAGCTTTCGCCTTATCTTTCTTCCACTGCTTATAAGAGAGTCTCCTTAATAGAACATTTTCAAAGTCAAAGAGTTCGTCGATGAACCATTGATCGTCTGAAACTTGGCATTGTAGCATAGAGTAGTCTTCACCTGCGCAACTATATACATATGCTAAAGGGATGTTAGCTCCTGCTTGAGAGAAGTAGCCGGATGTGCCGTCATTTCTGAGGTTAACCTCAAAAAAGTACGCTCTGTCACGAAGTAGTCCATACTCAAAACTAAAGAGACCATAGTAGTCAATCTCTTGAAGGTATGAAGCAATTCCAGCCGTATCTATACTGCAAGGGACTTCATTAGTAATTAGAGCATAAGACCCGGCACCCGAGTCTGAGAAACGACTCTTAATTAAAGCTCCAGCCAAAATGACTTGACCATCTCTCATTCTTGCGCCATACACCAAGACTTCTTTTTCTTTTCTAATATAGTCTTGCACAATAAACTCAGAGTCTCGACGCACCATTTTAAGCGTGTGCTCAAGGGCTGCTCTATCCCGACAGACTTTGTATTTAAATTCATTGTAATGTCCGGCTTTTTCATGCGCAGGCTTGACAAGGCAGGGATAATTGACACCATCGATGTCAGAGTCCCATTGGCAGTAGCGAGATTCAGGGCAGAGGATGCCGAGACTCCTTGCCATGTCGGTCATATTATTCTTATCCGTATACTTCTCTTGAAGTCCCTTCTCTGCCGTTCCCGGTATGATGAAGTGTTCCTCCAGTTCTTCTTTGTGATTGTTAATAAAGATCGCTATCTCATCACCCGATGTAAGAATGATAGGCTTGTAAGACTCTTGAGAGAAATGCTCCATTAAGAATTGCAACCCCTCTTCGTCACTCTCTACACAATGGAAGCCCACGCAGTACTTACTTCGATTTGCATACCCACTACCTCTTTTTATGAGGAAGAACACATCAAGTTCGGCTTTCCCATAGGTTCTAAGTAATCCTAAGGCATTGAAACCATCTCGCCCCCAGATTATGACTTTATTCGGTATCATTATTATGCTTAATTATTCTACAGGGCACGCCTACAGCTGTGCTATTCGGGGGTATAGAGCGATTTACCAAAGTCATTGCCCCAACGATTGCATTTTCTCCTATTTCTATATCCTCTGTTGCGATAATTGTTGCTCGTGTCCCGATGTATGCACCTTTTCGTATGGTAATTTTGTGATGAGATTGATGTTTACCATGAGATGCGAAGTAAACACCATAGGATATCGTGACATCCTCTTCTGCTAGCATCTCTTTTACGCAGAGATCATCAAAATAGCACTTCATGCCGATAGTTGTCTTCCCTCCCCCAATCTTAAATCCACAAAGACGATACATCACCATTCTTGTTGCATTAAAAACGCAGTTAGGCGCAACATTTTGACACACAAACTTCCGAAGGCTATGTAAGACTTGAGTAATTAGACTGCGCCTATAATAGTATGGTATATCATCATATACAACACCCCTATGCTTTAACCTATAGAAAAGTGGAAGTACGATACCTTCACCATTCATTAACCGTTTAAAAACGTTGTTCTTATGACAGTCCATTATCTGTTGGCTTCGGCGACAAAAGATCGGTTAAATAGGAGGCGCAGGATACCATCTATGTAGCCAATTCCATAGTTGATGTGGATGACAGGATAGATGCATAGTAACCATAGAGCAACCTTTGGCTTTGCTATGTGTTGCAGGGATGCCACAATATCTATCAGCAGATAGAGGATCAACGGTATGGCAAACCAAAGGGTCAGCTGCGGCATAATGATACTCAGCACCACAAAGAGTATCAAGTAAAGCACAAAGAAGAGGGGCACCATGCGCCTCAGGGAGGAGAACTGTCCCAGTTTTTTATCTACCAATGGATTGAAGAGTCCATACTGATAAAACATCCGCCCACACTTCTTCACCGTGGGGCGCGCGTAGTAGTCTATAAGCAGGTCAGGTAGAAGGAAGATACGACCTCCATGCTGCTTGAGACGAGAGTTCAGTTCGTTGTCTTGATTGCGTATCAGCTCCTCGTCATAACCACCTATCTTATCAAAGACCTCTCGACGATAGCAGCCAAAGGGAACCGTATCCACCTCCTTGATCTCTTTGGCTCCTACACGAAACTCTGAGTTACCCATACCGAACTTAGAGCTGAGGGCGATAGCGATAGCCTCAGCCTTGGGGGTATCATTGGCCGGAAGCGTTTTACAAACACCGCCCACATTGTCGGCCTCTGGATGTGCCTCCATAAATTGAACAAGCCGGCTAAAGTAGTCATTGGGATAAACGCAGTGCACATCCAGTCGGATGATATAGACTCCTTGAGCCGCCTTGATCCCAATATTCATAGAGACGGGCACTATCTTCCGAGGATTATGCAGGAGCTTGACATGGGGGAACTTCTCTCGGATGATCTCTGCAGTGCGATCTTGGCTATTGCCATCTACCACGATTACCTCTAACAGCTCCTTTGGGTAATCTTGCTGGTAAACTGAATTGAGACAATCCTCTATAAATCGCTCTTCGTTGTACGCGGGGATGACGATGGAAATTCTTGGACACATATGTAAGAAAAAACAGGGTTATGACGTTAGGGATTTCTTTATTTGGAGATTCCAGAAAGCGAGGGATAAGACTGCCATAACAATACTAGACACTAAATAGGCTAAGGCGCAATGGATAAGTGTAGTTGAAAAAGACAACAGAGCTAGTAATATGATAGTGCTTAATACCACAGCTATCAGATTGTATGGTTTAGTTGAGATTGCATCTAGTGGATTTTGATAGAGCAGATATACCGCCCTAGGGACAAGAGAGAGAGAGAAGAAGATTGACATTTCCACAGCTCCATCAAAAGCTCTTGAGTAAAACAAGTGCATCAACGGTTGTCTGAGAGCAATGAGAAACAAGGTCCCCAGCACAGCAATCACAAGGAAAAGGAGTAAAACTCGGTTCAACACTTTTCTAATGGCATGGATCTTTCGTTCTTTGTAGAGAGAAGAGACCCTTTGAAGAAAAACACCACCTGTAAATACAAATATAGGACTGATGGTAAGAGGAATGGACAGAGCTGCAGAATATAGTCCAACAGAGTCCATATTAAATCTATAGAGAATTATTGATAGTGGCAAGACATCTCTCAACAGTGATACTAACTCATACCCCATCCTTGCACTCCCATAAGAGAACATCGTAGTAATAGACCTTTTCAGCAGTCGTCGCTCAATTGGCATTTTACTTAGTTTCTTCAATTCTACAAAAACCACAAAGGCTGAGAAAATTGCTAATACCGTGTATGATCCAATCACTAGCGCGACAACATTATATCTAAAAATAAAGGAAAAAGCTAGACATAATAAGTTCCCTGTAATACGAACGATGTTATACTGTTTAAAATCACCTCTGCCCTGAAAAAAAGAGTATAACAGGCTACTGATAACTTCTCCAAAAGAAAAGATGAAAGTAGCCAAAACGAGATATTCTGCTAATGTGTCTTGTTGAAATAAGAGATGACTAAAGTTGTTTGGGAATAACACATAGAGTAGTATAGTCAGTGCGATATACCCCCCCACTACAAGCAATGCCGCAACAAGTAAATTCTTATGAAAAATAAGTCTATGCGCAGACCTGTCAAATCTCGCCAAATAGCGAGGCAATGCAATTGAAACTCCTCCTTTCTGCACAGCACATAAGACTCCACCTGCTCTTTTGATGAGACTAAAAAGCCCAAAGCCAGCTACTCCTATAAATACTCCGATGATTTTGTTGATACAAAAGACGCAGACCATAATCATGGCTTGAGCCATAAAGACGTAAAAAACATCTTTGCCCAATTGTGAGGTTCTTGCTCTTTTGTATGTATCACGAATACGCGAATTCATAACAGCCTATCTGTGTGTTCTTATAGAAGAACGAGTCAAACACCTTCTTTGCAGTAAAAAAGAGTTGATACTATAGCTCAAAAAGAGCCAAAATTCGGGTCTTAGCCAAAAAGACGAACTGACTACCAACCTCCCAAATGGGACAATAAGTAGGATGGCTATTATATATTTCTCTGTCAGTGTACCTCTTTTGAAAATGCTCCGGACGACATAGACTAAGAGTAAAATCAACACCCCAGTGACAAGGGTCCCATAATTCACGAGCAAGTCCAGAAAAACATTGTGATAGTAGTAAAAATCGCCTCCTGTGTCTATATAACAACTATTGAACGGATTACCAAGAAAAGGATGATCTGAAATTCTTTTATAAGCATACTCGTAAAGGAAATTCCTCCCTGACGAAGTGTCTATAAAATTAGCACCCTTTAACAACTCGCTATATTTTGAAATGGAATAGGACGAAACTCCATACTGATCAAGGATAGTAATAAGCTGTGTCAGTAAGTAGGGCATAGCTAAAACACCAACGAAAGCACCAAGTGAAAGAACTAGTTTCCAGACAAGTTTCACACGACTCAAAAACAGAAACGAAAACAAAAAGTACAGAACAAAGGTGAACAGAGCTCCTCTCGCCCCAAATATTATCATTGACAGAAGAGAAAACAGAAAAAGCCCCCATTGTGCAATGGAAATCTGCCCTCTGATAATATTTGTGTAAGCAATCAAAACAATAGGAAGGATCGCATAGCCATACTTCATATAGTTGATGGACAGATCTGATATTCCATACAAAGGAGTAAATGGAATAAACCCTATAAGTATGAAGTTAACCCACGCAACCTTGTTTGCCACATTGAAAAAGTAGGAGAGAGGAAACTGAATTGTACCAAAAAGAATCCCAGCAACACCAATAGTGAGGAAACCGATCAAAAACTGAATACCGACATCACCACCATCTCCTATCACATCATACTCAAAGGGCAGTTTTGCCACAATTGATACCAAAGGAATACAAAACAACAGAATGGTTGGACGATTAATATGAAACATCCTATGGACAAAAGCATACAATGTAAGAGCAATTGTAAACACGGAAATAAGTATGCTATGTGCCAGAAAAGGGGTAAACGGAAGAAGCAGTCCAAACTGAAAAAAGAAAAGCACAAATAAAATTGTAGCTCGCTTTTCCTTTTTCAAGGTTTGAGGGTGTATTCCCCTTTTATATTTTATCTCACTTGCTCTTAGCTGATTCATATTATATGTCTACGAGCATTGGTCTAGTTTGAAACGTGGGCAGATAGAGTTGTGTCTACAAAACTTAGCCTAGCCCTTTGTCTGCTGGAAAGAAGATGCTGAGAAACTCAGCGGTAGTCATCTCCTTGTAGAGAGGCATCTTCTCTCAAGTGTATTATCCAAATTCGTTGCAAAGTAGCTCTTTTCTAAGTAATCCTCCTACTAAGTTCCCTCTCTTATAGTTTATACTTTGATATATCTTCTATGTTGAGTTTGTTTGCAACTTGAGGTAGGCGTCGTTTACCTAGCTTGCTAAGCAATTTTTTGTTGGTTAGCTTGCGTATGGTTTGAGCTTGTCCAGCAATGCCCTGTATACGAGGAAAAGAGACTACAGCATACGTAAGCTTAGGGAATCTCTCTTTACAAGAAGAGCAAGAGTGAATATGCTTTTCGGTATCAAGAATTTGAGCAACCGCTTTATTGTATTTCTTTTGAATATTGGAAGTGTATTTTGCTCGATGGCGCTTATCTCTTAAGGGATCACTATACTTTAACTCTACCAATAATACCCACTGTTTTGGCTCTGTTTCAGAGGGATATATTATTTGGTCGCACTGTTTGATACTCTCTCCAAAGGCATTTAGGGGAAGGTCCAAAAAGCAAAGACGTTGGCGCCCTCTATTTTGTATTTCAAAAGCTCGTGCTTTTCGCTGATTGGTAAGCTGTGGTACTTGTCCCTTAAGGTAGGACATACATCCATTATTGGGAGCGACGTTGGCTCTAAAACAGTTCTTTTGGCTATCCTTATAATATGCCCAATCAACAACGAGAAGTTGGTCATCAGCCCATTCTCTAACGGACGCACTTTCTAGAGAACAGGTCACAATCTTACTCTTTGTCATTATCCACTACATCTAATAGTGAATACATCTCAGACATTTCGTCTACTGAATATCCGAGTTGACTATTAAATTCGTTTTCTCCTAGGGAGTGGGTATCAGGATCCACAAGAGATGTTATTTCTCCATCAGCGACTTGCCAAAGTGCTACCTCATCATCTGTAAAGTCAGAGGGAACATTTTGGGGAATTTGATTCTTGATCTCTGCAGATACACGTGCGACTTGCCCAGCAACAAGGGCATTGTCGAAGGCATATAGAACATATGGACTATGCGTGGTAATAATTAGAGAGCTATTGTTCTGTAGCCTGTTGAGCAAGTGATAAATAAGAGTCCTTTGAGTTGCAGGATAGATGTTTTGCTCAGGCTCCTCAACTGTCAGGTGAGTTTTGGAATAAGCCCCATTATAGCCCACTGCATTCCATAAGCCATCTAGCGCATCTGCAAAATCTGCGTCATTATTAGAACTTCGAGACGTCTCATTAAGGACTCTAATGATAGGCATAAGCTCTTTAGGAGCTACATTCTCAAGATTTTTCAATTCATGATAACTAAAAGGACGATCCTTCTTGTATATCTGCTCTAGCATTTCATCCGATACTAATAGCAGGGGCAGGATAGACTGTATACCACTAGAGCTATTCAACAGCTCGATATCTATTGATGATTTTCCGACACGAACATAATCTATAGTTCCCTCTCGAAGTGTTCGGAACAAAAGCTTCATTCCCTCTACGTCTTGGACTTTGTAGCAACTCTTTAAGTTGTTGTATTGACCTTTGCAAGCAAGCCAATCTTGTAAGAAACTGAATACGTTATCGTATGCTTTATTGTACTCTTGTAGGTTCGGAATAGAAGTAACAAAGTTCCTTTCTGCTGGTATGTACTGTATCTTTATGTTGTTGTAAAGAGACTCTGTTCCTCTAGTTGGAATATATTTCGTTTCAAATCTCAGTTGTTTTCCCCGCTTTCGTTGACAAGTGATAGTTAGCCATGGTGATTGATACTCTATACGACTACTATCCGTAAAGTAAGCATCAGAAAAGCGATGATATGCAATGAGTTGATCCTTGAAATCCATTTGTCGCCCTGTTGTAATAAATGCTTTTTCGCACCATAGTGCTTGGCTAATTATTTTAGCTATGGTACTCTTGCCACTTGCGGAAGCTCCAATGAAAACATTGACTCTCTTTAGATTATCAATCTCGACCTTCTTTATAGGTCCTACGTTGTATATCTTGATACTGGTTTTATTCATACCTTTAGTTTTGCTTTATTACAACATCCTGTGGTTATTTTGATTTGAAGATATTACAGTCGCTGGTCGTAGGCGTGGGGCGGGAGGAAGGACTTGACGTCGTAGACGATGGCGTTGTCGGTCTTGAGTTTGTCGACGTCGAGGCCCTCGAACTCTTTGTGGGAAACAGCGAGGATGACCGCATCATACTTCTCGGAGGGGAGTTGATTGGTCACCTCCACGCCATACTCGCGCTGTGCGATCTCAGGATTGGCCCAGGGGTCGTGGATGGTGACGTTAACATTGTACTCGCGAAGCGTCTTGACGATGTCGATCACCTTGGTGTTGCGCACGTCGGGGCAGTTCTCCTTGAAGGTAAAGCCTAGCACCAGCACGTTAGAGTTCAGCACCTGTATGCCCCGCTTAAGCATCAGCTTGACCACCTGGTCTGCCACATACTCGCCCATGCCGTCGTTCATACGCCTACCGGCAAGGATGATCTCGGGATTGTACCCGTACCTCATGGCACACTGAGCGAGGTAGTAGGGGTCCACACCGATGCAGTGACCGCCTACGAGACCGGGACGGAAGGGGAGAAAGTTCCACTTCGTCTGCGCTGCTTCCAGCACATCCTGTGTGTCAATCCCCATTCGATTGAAGATCTTCGCCAGCTCATTCACAAAGGCAATGTTGATATCCCTCTGGGAGTTCTCGATCACCTTGGCCGCCTCAGCCACCTTGATAGAGGGTGCGAGGTGGGTACCGGCAGTGATGACGGAGCTGTAGACGGCATTGACGTACTCGCCCACCTCAGGCGTGGAGCCGGAGGTGACCTTCTTGATGTACTCCACGGTATGCTGTTTATCGCCGGGATTGATGCGCTCGGGGCTGTAGCCACCGAAGAAGTCCTCATTGAACTTCAGCCCGGAGACACGCTCCACGACCGGGATACAGCTCTCCTCCGTCACGCCCGGGTAGACGGTACTCTCATAGACGACCACATCGCCCTTGCTGATGACCTTACCTACCACCTCGCTGGCAGAGATGAGCGGAGAGAGGTCGGGGTTGTGATTCTCATCCACGGGCGTGGGGACAGCCACGACATAGAAGTTGCACTCCCTGATCTCATCGAGATCCGAGGTGCAGATGAAGCCATTCTTGATGGCGGTCTGCAGAAGCTCATCCGACACCTCCAGGGTGGCATCGTGACCCGCCATCAGAGCCTTCACCCGTGCGGGGTTGTAGTCGTATCCAATGGTCTTGTACTTTGTGCTGAAGAGCCTTGCAAGTGGAAGACCCACATACCCGAGCCCGATGACAGCAATTCGAGTGTCTTTGAAGTTGTACATATTGGCTATTGATGAGATTATACATCCCGTCCAAAAAATCTTCTAAGAAAGTCCGCTGTCGTCATAGCGATGAATGGGCGTCGATAATTCGTTTTTCCTGGGTACCACCTGCGAATTCGTAACTTAGCACGCTCAATAGCATCGTTAGCAAAAAGAATTGGAACTGGCTGCACATACATTATCTTGCGTTCTAAATCCTCTGAAAGTATCATCATCATATCTGTCACTTTATCAGTCAATTGTTGCTTACTAAGGCTAGACAACTTCGGTTTCATATTTAACTTGCATTCTGACAAAAGGATTGTACTATCCTCTAGAGTGAATACGATATCTGTGCTTTTAGGCTTACCATTCGAAGTATTTCTATCCACGATACTTTCTAACTGGTCTAAATTGCTTGTAGATGATGTAAGAAACCAGCCTCTCACATATTCATCTCCATCTATTACTAATTCTCTCGCATAACACTCATCTTCACCGCCTTCTCTTTTGAGTAGAATATTTAGAGGAATGCTATACCCAATTTTTTCAGCCAGTAAATTAGTCTGATTTTCAGAGTAAGTAGATTCTTGATTACTGCTCTTCATACTGGTCCATTATGTCGTAGGAGGTGTTGAAGAGAACAAATATCTTGTCAATATCTACTCCTACAGACTCAAAGTTATACTTATCGACTTCTAGCTTATCTTTTTTAGCAATATAGTAACAAAGGCTTTTAGTTGAAAGCTCTTGCTCCTTTGCCAAATTGTGAAGGGCTTCTATCATCAATGGGCTATGACTAGCAATGAGAAAACGTACTCCGCATTGACGATGTAGAGTGTGTATCATGCGAGCATACTCGACCACCCACTGAGGGTGGAGATGAGCCTCCGGTTCGTCGATGATGAGGAGCGTATTCTTGCTCAAGCGTCCCTTAAGCAAGAGCGACTGGATCAAAGCAAAGCTCTTGATCCCCGTAGCCACCTCCTTGAGCGGGTAGCTCTGTCCGTCTGCTTCCTTAAAGAGTATTTTGCGTGTCCGCATCGTACCCTCCTGATCCTTAGACGGCAACTCGATCGTCCCGTGAGTGATCTGCACGAGTTTCTCCACCACTTCCTCTTCCTTCGGCTCCAAGGGCCGAGTGCTCCCGTCATAGAAGATCCGTATCAGCTCGTCCCAATTCTGATCCAATATTCCACTTGGTAATTCGCCGGGAAAATTGGCAATCATTGGGGTGTCGATATAGAATACAGAGTCAAACGTAGAGAAGACCCCTATATTCTTTCGATTTGGACTAATGATCTCCTCTGTCCCCTCTTTCACGACAAGACTCTTCATCAGAGTCTCTTCAGAGGTATTGAAGAGTTCGTTCAGCCTATTTCTCAGATAGAGGGGAGGTCTCTCATGGATCAGTTTGTTGTACTCCTTGTAAGTGACTCCGACGCGGTCTCTCAAGTCTCTGAGTCCCGTAAAGAAGGAGCTTCTACTCTTGATCTGACGGCCCAAGACCTTTCCCAGCCGCTCTCTGTCAAGGGACTTGACCTGTGCGCCACCTTCGTAATAAGCTTTCAGCTCATCAATAACCACATAAGCATCAGCTTCAGCAAAGGGCTTATGGCTAAAGACGTAACCCTTTACAAGAAGATCAAACTTGATCGGCTCAGGAAGACTATTGAAATAATTCTTGAGGTATTCCGAGACGCCACCCATCCGTCTGTTGAGATAATCATCGAGCAGTCGGCTGTAGTGGCTGGCATAGTACCCCGTATAGTACATCATCCTGCCGATGGTGCTCTTCCCTGTGGC
>ERZ1031273.467-NODE-467-length-13665-cov-33.298604_pt1 | contig 13665 bp, 9 predicted proteins | sample MGYA00516575_ERZ1031273 | MGnify/ENA primary metagenome ERZ1031273 (study PRJEB33718, sample SAMN03159816) | human skin metagenome | collected 2014-02-25 | study: EMG produced TPA metagenomics assembly of the PRJNA266117 data set (Human skin bacterial metagenome... | reverse complement strand
ATGGAACGGGCATCCTTGCGGATGCCGGTATGCTGTCAGAGCCTAGTATATTTGGGCAGAACGTCCGACTCGTCCAATGGCCCCCCTCAAGAATCATGTGACAAACTTACAACTATGAAAAACGGACCCCAGGGGTGACGCATTTGAGAGATACCGTAGCCATTCATCTAATTGTGAATAGTGGGGAACGAAGCACCCCTTGTGGGTGCCCGTTTTTTAGCCACGTGGTCGAGGGGCGTAGCCCCGAAGACCCGTGGACCAGGCAACGCAAGCAATCCCGCGACCCCGCCAGGGTGTCGCACTTACCAGTCAGGCAATAAGTGCGACACCCTGGCGGGGTCGTATATCTTTACCGGGGTCCTCTTTCCCGGGGTCTTCGGCACTTTGTGCCTCGACACCCGGTCTAAAAAGCGATGATCCCTCCGGGGCTTCGCCCCTGCGGGATCGGCAGGCGGTAGCAGCAGGGCTGGGATCAGTCGACAGGATTGCACAGCGACAGGGATTATCACTTCTTTACTTTAAGGCTCAAGTGCGCCACCCCTGGGCCCCCTCGGAGTCGCTGCCTACTGATACCGCTATTAGTGAAGTCTATTACCGGTAATAGTCGTCACTAATAGCGGTAATAGATCCGACTAATACCGGTAATAGAAATGGCGGATCTCATGCTGATGAGAACCAGGTACTTGCAGAAAGACATCTTCGTCGCCCTGACTGACGGCAACCGGGTTATCTGATGCCGCTGCCCCGAGGGACTCAGAGCTGCTCCATTAGCTCGAGGAAGCGGACAAAGCCGGTCCGCTCCACCAGCTGTGCCATCTCCCTCTGTGCCTGACTTCGTCGGGCGCCGTCGAGGTTGCACCGGAGCAGCACCAGGAGGTACTGCAGTCGTGTCAGGCAGTCTAGCCCGACCTCTATGTGAGATAGATCAGCCTCCCTCAGGAGAGCCTCGGCCTCCGCTCTCCTCCCCTGAGCAACCCTTGACGCTGCGGTAAAGATCTGCCAAACCTGTCGATGGAAGTACTGCCGCGATGTGGGGAGGTAGTAGCGGTGACCCTGATGGTAGGCGGTATCACTGCAGAGCTGCGCCATCAGGTCCCAGCGGTCGCTAACTATGATCTGCTCGAGGAGGATGTAGTCAAAGTTGCAGATCTCGTCCCTCGCAAACTCCTGATAGCGCTTCCTTACCTCCAGTAGTTCGCTCCAGAGAGGAGCGATTTCCTTCCCCTCGCAGAGTCGGCTTAGCAGCAGGACGCCGTACCGGCGCGCCACCGGTTGCTGAGGCAGCTCCCCCGTGACGGGTAGCCGACTCAGCAGCTCTGCATAGTGACTGAGGAGCTCCCTCTGCCCGCTCATGTAGGCGCCGATGCCGCACAGTCCGTAGACGAAGAGCTCTGTCCTCGGTCGTGTCTCCTCGCTCTGCAGCTGGAGGTACTCCTCGAGGAGACCTCGGTACTCCGGATTATTGATGTGATCGATGAGGGGGAAACACTCCATGAGCTGCTTCTGTCCCAGGGGCGACTTGATCAGGGCGGTGGCTAACTCTCTCCGATACGGCTCATTTGAGATCATGAGGCGGACGAAGTGGTCGCTGACTATCCATGGATGGTCTTGGTCGGGCTCCACCCCTTGAGCTAAGTTCTTGAGGATCGTGATCTGCGCCTCGAGGATCGGGTCTCTGCCCTTCCTCATCAGCTCCAGTAGCTCCTCGTGGTCCGTCATGCCGAGGTATCTCGCGAGGATAGTCAGTGTGCCGGTCTCGAAGCCTGACTTATTCCCCGGGATCAGACCGAAAAGCCTCCGGAGAGTCTGCGATGAGACGGTCTCACTGAGCAGTCTCCTCCTGATGGCGAGTGAGAGGGAGTCGCAGTCCCCCTTCGTCGTGATCGGGGCGCCATACTCCATCTCCAGGGCTGCTCGGAGGGTCTCCAGGGCGTGTGGGTCTAAGCGTGGCATAGTAGGTATCGGACTGACGGTGTATTATCGGCTGGGCGGGGGTGGGCTCGTAGGGATCTCATAGTGTCAGCTCCCTTGCGAGGGAGAGAAAGAGAGTGAAGCCGGTCGACGTGCATAGCTGTCTCACCTCCTCCAGCACTCTCCCACGCTCGTGCCGGTCGAGACGGCAGTGCAGCAGGACGAGGTGATGCTGCAGTCTGGTGGTACACTCCCAGCCGACCATCGTCTGGCTGAGGTCGACAGCCCGGAGCGTCCTCAGTGCCTGACCTGCATCCCCGCGGGAGAGCTGTGCGGCGGCACTGTAGATCCTCCACACCTGGTGGTGAAAGCTCTGACGCGAAGCGGGAAGATAGAGGGCGCTGCTCTGCTCGTGGTGGAAATCCCCTCCCAGCTCGGCGATGATATCCCACCGGTCTGTCAGGAGGAGGTGCTCAAAGAGGATGTAGTCAAAGTTGCAGATCAGCCCCTTGGCCTCATCGCCATACCTCTCTCTCACCTCCATGATCTCCCTGAGGAGTCCGTCGATAGCCTTCCCTTCTCTCAGATCCCTCAGCAGTAGCAGACCATACCTGCGGGCGACGGGCAGCTGGTGCAGCTGCGGTGTGATCTCGACCTGCGCCTGGCGATCGATGCAGCGGGATAGGCGCTCCCAGTCCTCACTCATATAGGCGCCAAGTCCCAGGAGACCGTAGACAAAGAGCTCTCCCTGCGCTCTCCCTTCCTCCTGTAGTCTCAGGTACTCCTCGAAGAGCCTGTGATACTCCTGATTATTCACCCAGTCCATCATCGGGAAGCTCTCCATCAGCTGTGTGCGGCTGTAGGGCTGACGTATCAGGGTCGACAGTAACTCCTCCGGGAGGTGTCCCCCGGAGACAAGGGAGCCGACGAAGTAGTCACTGAGGAGCCAGGGCTGTCGCTCCGAGCAGGGCTCTATCCCCTGCACTAGGCTCTCCAGGATCCTACACTGCGCCTCGAGGATCGGGTCTCTCCCCTTCCTCATCAGCTCCAGTAGCTCCTCGTGGTCCTGCATGCCGAGGTATCTCGCGAGGATAGTCAGTGTGCCGGTCTCGAAGCCTGACTTATTCCCCTGGATCAGACCGAAGAGCCTCCGGAGAGTCTGCGATGAGACACTTCTGAGGGAGGTCTTCCTCTGCATATCTCTGGTAAGCAGGTCACAGTCTCCCTTGGTGCGAATAGGGGATCCAAACCTTTTCTCTATAAGATCTCGGAGCCTTAGCTGCTGCTCCGTATCTAGGTGTGGCATGGGGTAGCTGTCTTTCCCGGTAGGACTCTGGCTATTCTGTATAGGTGAGAATGAGAAAGAGGGAGAGCACGATGCCACTCCCTCCTTTTCCTTTGCTTGCTATTTCATCGGGAAGATCCCGGAGCGATGATCACGCCTCAGCCTCCTCGCTGTCGGTGAGGTGCTCGATCGACTTCTTGCGGGCCAGCATGCAGGCGCCCACCACGCCGGCGTAGCGCATCAGCAGCGAGCGGCGCAGCTTGGTGTCCTGGCTCACCATATTGAGTGAGTACTTGCGGATCGCCGTCTTGAGCGGCTGCATGAAGTAATCTCCCGTATTGGCGAGCTGACCGCCGATGATGACGAAGTCGGGATTGTAGAGATTGATCAGTCCGGCGATGTGCATGCCGAGGTTGTTGCCGATCTCCTCGAGGATGTCGATGCAGAGGATGTCCTCTCTCTGGGTCGCGTCGATCAGCAGGTCCAGAGTGACGTCCTCAGGATTGGTGATGCCGAAGGGACCGTCCGGCGATGTGAGGGTGGAGGTGTCTCCCTGCGCGATCCGCTCCTGGAACTTCCGATACATGGCACTTCCGCTCGCCTCTGTCTCGAGACAGCCCTTCTTACCGCAGTGGCAGAGTACCTCGTTCTCGAAGGCATGGATATGCCCGAGCTCACCGCTGAAGCCGGACTTGCCGGCGTAGGGCTTGCCGTCGATGATGATACCGAGTCCGAGACCCCAGGTGACATTGATGTAGAGGATGTTTCGCCCCTCCTCACGGATGTGAGTCATATACTCTCCGTAGGCGCTGGCGCGGGAGTCGTTGTCGACCCAGACCGGGATCCGGAAGCGCTCTGTGAGGATCTCGCCGAGAGGTCTCTCGCTGAAATTGAAGTACGTGTAGCTGCTCCCGGTCTCGGGATTGATCCGACCGAAGAGGTTGAGCCCGATGGATACGAGATCCTTGCGCTTGACTGTACTCTCGTGATCGATGTAGTGGTCGATCCGCTGGCAGATCTCCTCGAGGCACTCGGGGGTGTTCTCAAACTTGAAGGGGATATCCATCACCTCCTGCACCTGATCGCCACAGAAGTCCATCATCATCATGTGCATCTTCCCCTGGGTGAAGTCCACGCCGAGGAAGTAGACGTTACTCGGATCCAGACCAAAGAGGAAGGGATGGCGCCCCCCGGAGGTCTCCAGCTTGCCGTAGTTGCGCATCAGACCACCGTCGATCATCTCATTGACATACTTACTCGTCGTCGGCACGCTCAGCTCCAGTTTCCTGGAGAGTATGGGGAGGGTTTCCGGGCCCTCGTCGATGATGTGCTCGATGATCCTCCTCTTGTATCGAAGGCTCTTCGATGTGGAGTTAAATCTATTCTTGAATTCTTCTGCCGTCATAATACTATTAAGATTTCCCTTGACTGGTCAAAGATAGTAATAAAAAGCGTAGCCGCAAAGGGGAATCTGTTTGGTTTTTCTTAAACCAAGGGCTTGAAACACGATTTGCTTACCGATCCTGCTTCTGAGGGACGGAAATGATAAGCGGCTCGGAGGTCTCGGTGGAGGTGTCTGTCGCTCTCGCAGATCAGTGGGTGGCGGTGCTGCCCTGGGTACTGGCGGCGGAGCGAAGGAGGACCATACAGCGCTCTATGTAGGCTGAGGTGAGTGCCTTGCGCTGCTCACGGCTCCGAGCGTCGTGGATGGTGGGCAGAGCCTCTTGCTCCAGGGCCTGGATCCGCTGCATCAGTCCGGTGCCATCCTTGCTGATGATCACCGGCAGGTAGAGGTATCGGGTCTGCTCCACAGTATGGAGGGGGAAGAGCTCCCCCTTGATCTCCAGCGCCAGCTCCGCGATCGTAGCCCCGGGCGCATCCTTCTGCGGAAGGGCAAGCTCGGCAGGCACTTCGGCCCACGCCCAGACCGGTACCAGCGGGCAGATGTAGGGCTGTGCCACCTGTATCCAGGAGGTGGCATCGGCAGGATCCTCGCCGGGAGCGACGCCCTCAGTGATGGTGACGGAGGCGGAGTCGTAGCGGGCCATCAGGTCGTCGGTGAGGATGAAGCCCTTGGCGAAGCTGTTTCTCTTCAGATACTCGGTCCCGTAGTCGATCCCCAGCTGAGCGTTATAGAGGGAGCGGGAGAGTGAGTTGGTGATGTAGCCGATCGTCACCGGGCCGTTTAGCTCGGAGAGCAGCTCACGAGCAGCGCAAGCGCGCACGTAGCCGAGTCCGCGATCCTTCTCGCCCGTCTCGGAGTAATTGGAGCGGACGATGTATCCGCCCGGCGCGGTATTGGCATCCTCCTTCGTCCAGGTGTAGTTATTCACCTCATAGATCGCCGCACCGCCCTTGGCATCGATGACGCCGAAGTGGGTTGCCAGACCCATCGGCTTGACCATGGCATCCAGGAGCTGCTCGAAGTCCTTGAGCGTCTCGCACTCCTCCAAAGCCCGACGCATCACGTAGCCCTCGCGATCGGCGATGGAGGCGGGGTCGCCCTTATTGACATTGAAGGAAGCACTATTCATGATCCCGAAGCCCCGCTCATTGTGACCGCTCCAGATCTGCTCGCCCTCCTTGTCCTCGACATTGGAGATGCCGATGTACCACCAGCCCTTGGGGGACTGGTGGCGGGAGACATAGTTGTGGTAAAAGTCGGTGTCTCGCACCTTCCAGAGCATCGGGCGACCGGTCAGGGTCGACTTGCCGGAGAAGACTGCTGTGGTGCAGGCGAAGGAGAGGGCTGACAGGGAGGCGAGGAGAGCCGCCGAGAGCACGAGGATAAGTGATTTCTTCATGATCGTAAGTGATATGATAAGAGGTACTTCTGTATTGGTCAAAAGCTATCTGCCTGCTAATGTACCACTTTTCGCTCTTTTTTAACTCTCCAACTACTTATGCTATTAGATGAATGGGGGATAAATGCGTGGGGCTAATTCGCATTTTGATGTGCCGGGTGGGGGAGGATGGTGAAATGGGGTTTGTTGATGTTAGGGATTCAGGAGAAGTGGAGAGCGACTCGGTAGAGGAAGAAGTCGGTGTTTCCGGCTCCGTAATTGACACTGATGAATCGCCGGAGGTTTTGGTTGAGAGCCTCTGCCTTGGCATTGCTCTCTCTGCGGTAGAAGTACCTCAGAATGGGGGTGGAGTTTGATCGGAGGAAGTTGGCGATGTTGCGTATCTCCTCTATCTCGCTCTCCATCCCCTCTTTGGTGATGAGCATAAGATCTGCCTCCTTTATCTTGTGCTTCCGATCACTGTAGCGCGGTCGGATCGGCTCGTACCACTTACGGATCCTCTGACAGTATTTGTAGGCTTCCTCGATCTCGGGGAATTGCTTGAAGAGTATCTTCGCACGCTCCTTTTGGTCGTCGGTCCACTCCGTTTTGCGCTTGAAAAGGAGACCCCTCGAGCGGTGCAGGAGTTGCTTTAGGGTGTCTTCGTTGGAGAATTTTTCCTGCAGGGTCAGCTTCTCTTTTACCGTCTTATTCTTCTTTCTCTCCAGGGCAAGGACCGCTTGCCGGTGGCGGATTCGGACGCTCTGGAGCTGCTCAAGGATTTCGCGGAGGACGTGAAACTTGTCCGCCACCTGATAGGCATTGGGAAAGGTCGTCCTCGCCAGCCAATCATAATTCGGAGCCATGTCCCGAGTCACACTCCGGACCTTCATCTTGGTCTTTACCGGAAACTTTGATAGGACCTGCCGAAGCTCTGAGGTTCTGAGCGTATCGGCCATCAGAGCGATCTTGCTCGTCTCCCGGTTGCTGATGATCGTGTAGCAGACGCCGTCGATCGTCTTCTCATCGATCGCCATGTAGGAGCCTACGTTTGACTCCTTGAGGATCGGCACCCTGATCTTTTTTCGTCCTCTCTCTCGCCGGACCTCAATGTCGTCTTTGCAGATCCTGCCGTCCCGCTCTGCCTCACGGAAGCCACTCAGGTAATCCTTGTACCACCGGTCAAGACGCTTCGCATCCGTCCCGAGGACATAAGCGATATTACCAATGCTTATCGGCTTCCCCTCGACCAATTTCTTTTAAAAAAGCACCGAACTTCGGTGTGCATTTGATCCCTTCGATCGTGTATTTATAGGTGTTGAAAAAGGACTCTCGACCACCCTTCTCCTTCCACCGCCGCCGGCGTATGTAGATGAATGCCTCACAACCGGCTATGGGAAAAGTCTGGATCTCGCAGGGATTCATATAGCCACATCGGACCACCTCCTTCGCCTCCGCCAGCTCAGGGGGATAATGGCTCTCATCGTCCTTCTCGTCCATATAGAGTCGGTAGACTCCGCACTCCTTTTTTACCTCCTTCAGCTCGAAATCGCGGAGGATCTCCTCCGGAACAAAGGCTGATATCAGATCCCTTATCTCTGCTGTTTCCATAAGCTCTAACTGCTTCCTCATCTGTTATTTATTGTCACCTCAACAAAGATAATCTCTTTTTCCACCCCCACCCAGCACATCAAAATGCGAATTAGCCGTAATTTCCTCTCCCATTTCCCTCCAATTACTACTACTGATCACGTATAGCGACCATTTTTGCACTTAACATCTTCGGGTACCTTTCGTTCTCTCCCCCTTCGGATCATTCTGCTTTTTAGCATAGGAAGCAAAACTTGTCCCTAAAGTACTATGCTGAGGGCGTAAACGCCATCAAGATCCAAATCTTGGGTCTTCTCGTCGCCATTCAGCTAATCAAGATCCACATAAGGTGGCTGACACGCAGCTGGAGTTACTATGGACAGGCAACGATTCTGAGGATTCCTTTGAAGAGCTATTATGACTTTTTCAGTCTCTTCAATCACGCGGGAAAAGGCAGGGAACGAGCCTTGGTTAAAGAGGTGGAAAGTCTCCTCCAAGACCCTCACTTTTTAACTACGGGGGCTTGGAAGTCAATGTTGGAGATCACTTCCGCACCAATTCTGTGAAAGAGAACTCTTAAAACAACCATTTCCACTTTTATTGGACAGCGTTTGATGAGCTATATGATTTGCCCCTTTGTACAACAATGAATCTAAGGAAAGACTATGCGTCGTCGTTTTTGCCAATACTTGTGAGGAATGCTTTATATTGCTCTGGATCCTTAGTCTTAATAGTCTGAAGTATATACTGAGCACATTTCTTTACCTCAGCGTGATCAGATATTGACATTCCTCTTTCAATCAAACCCTCAAGATGTGAGAATTCGTTGTCGATACGGTCTATAGTAGTCGAAGCGCATTCATCAGAAAAAAATCGCATCAATTTTTTATGTAGGCTATTTGTCTCGTTGTCAGGATATTTGTAGTACAGATACGCCTCCATAAATTTACGTGCGTTATTCCCAAAGTTGTAGAATAGTTCATAATTCTCGCTTTCGGTTGCTTGGCTACACCTGTAGATTTGATGAAATAAGTAATTGAACTCTGTCACATGCTCTTTCATATACTTGGGCATGACAATGATAGTCGAAGAGTCACCCTGTCTTTCCAATAAGAAACGCTGGATTTGAATACACCTATGCGATGCTTCGTTATTCATATCTGAGCTGGGCACCATCAGATCTTTTGTGTGAAGTCGTTTGAGATACCTTAAGAAATCTAGGTTGTGGGTGGAAATAAAGAGCTGTGTCCATTGAAGTTTAGCCACTATTTGCTGATCTATAAGAGAGAAGATAAAGAACACATGATTAGCATCCAAGCTTGATATGGGATCATCAATCCAGATTATAGGCTTTTTTGAAACAGTTGCAATATCCCCTAGTCTCGCAATAAAATACGCAAAGGCAACGAGGTTGCGTTCTCCTTCGCTTAGGTTGTAAGCTTTCTTATTTCCTCGGAATACATCAAAGTAGATGCCTTCCTCGTTTTCTTTCTTAATGGCTCTGAGCTCAATGAACCTGTGACCAAAGTAGTTCTTGAGTATTTCGTTTACTTTTTTAGCGCCCGCTTCTTCGTTTTGGCGGAGACGCTCTTTTGACATAATGTCATTCTCAATTAAACGAATAGCTTCTTCCTTTCCTCTCTTTACCACATCTTTTTCTTTGAGTATGGTCTCTTTCTTTGATATGACTTCGACTCTCTCTTCATATTCTATGTCTTCCTTGAAGTGACTGACTTCCGAAAACCGCAGTTTCTTCTGAGCTTTAGAATGCTCTCGGTTGATTTTATTGCTATATTCAGTTGCATTTCTCTCGAGGGTCATAATTCTTCTGTAAATTGTATTGAGCTCTGAAAAATCAAAGGTGTATTCAATGTAGGTAGGAGTAGAATAAATGTCTTCTAGTCTCCTTGTGACTTGAAGTAAAATTCCATTCAAGGCTTTGAGTATATTCTCTCGAACAATGCCCATATCATTGTTAATGCTCTCTACTTCAGCTTCAAAATGCTTATAATAGCTCTCGGGTGATATTTTGTAGAGTTCCTTTACAGCACCAATTTGTTGTCCCAGCCAATTAACCGCCGTCTCTCCCTTTCCTTTCAGTTTCCTTGTGGCTTCGTCATAGTGGCGCTCTAACTCCGACCAGCGAGATTTTGTGATTTCACCTCCACAGAATAGACAGGTTTTCTTTCCTTTATGGAGTTTACACCCATCTTCAACCCATTTGTTTGCTAATGCATTGTGTACTAATTCTTCAATCTTACCAGATTCCATTATGGGTTGCTCCACAATTGTCCTCATCTGTTGATTTATGTCCTCAAAGCTTGGTAAAGTATATTCTGGTATGTGTGGGATTTGCTTGGGTCCTTCGTTCAAAGATGCCCTCAATTGACTAGTCTGCTCTTCTGATAGTTGGTCGGCTTGAGTGACCTTTTCAAGTTCATCTTTGAGCTTGGCTATATTGTAATTCTGATCGCCAAAAAAACGGGGTTGGTACTTGATTCCGGATTTCTTATCCAGAGCCTTACTTTTGAGCTTTCTCTCCAACCATTCTGTCTCTTCACTTATTTCTTTTTCCGCTTTTTGGTAGTCTTTAGCAGCATTCTTTCTCTCCAGATAGAGTCCCGTTTCATTTCCCTCTTCTGCTGATCCTAGCTGAGATTTTAGTCTTTGAATTTCTGACTCTATCTGGGCGTTTTCGCCCAATACGGCGAAAGGTGTTACCCCTTCTTCTGGATTGTTGATGAAGAGTAGATTGTCTTTCACGAAGTCTTCGTTGAAGACACGGATTGGATTAGTAAAGCTTGCAATAGATTGCTCGTCTATGATATTTCCATTGCTGAGCTCTAGCTTGAAAGAACCGCAGTCGTACTTTTCAAGTCCTCCTTTCAGTTCAAATGCGCGAAAAATCCGAGAGAGAGTTGTCTTCCCCGAGTAGTTACGTCCAAAGAATATATTTACATCTTGTAGGCACACAGCCTTCCCTTTACTGTCTACAACATATTTGTCCCATTCGAAATCTTTGAAGACAGCAAAATTTTTGATCTCAAATATTTTCTTGATCATAGTTTAAACTCGTCTAAAATACTAACCATAGACTACCTGCTTCTTTGCCTGTGTGGTGTATTCAGCATATACAAAGTTAGCTGAAACACCTCCACGGGCTAGGCATTATCCTAGATATCGCAAGCTGTAATCGGGGCAAAAATGGAGGGTGAGAAATCGCATGAAATCTAATACTTTGTCGTTGGAAGTTGCTGTCTTTTTGTTGAGATAAATAGCTGATCAACAATATCTAACCAAATGTTCAAGTGTGGCAAATGTACAAGTAATTTCCGAGAGGGCACAGCGTTTTGGCGGACTAAATCTTATTTTGGCTAATTCGCATTTTGATGTGCTGGGTGGGGGAGTAAAAAGAGATTACCTTTGTTGAGGAGACAATAGATAGTAGATGAGGAAGTAGTTAGAGCATATGGAAACAGCAGAGATAAGGGAGTTGATTTCGGCCTTTGTTCCGGAGGAGATCCTTCGGGACTTCGAGCTCAAGGAGGTGAAAAAGGAGTGCGGGGTCTACCGACTCTATATGGACGAGAAGGACGACGAGAGCCATTATCCCCCTGAGCTGGCGGAGGCGAAGGAGGTGGTCCGATGCGGCTACATGAATCCCTGCGAGATCCAGACCTTCCCCATAGCCGGTCGCGAGGCATTCATCTACATACGCCGCCGGAGGTGGAAGGAGAAGGGCGGTCGAGAGTCCTTTTTCAACACCTATAAATACACGATCGAAGGGATCAAATGCACACCGAAGTTCGGTGCTTTTTTGAAAGAAATTGGTCGAGGGGAAGCCGATAAGCATTGGTAATGTCGCCTATGTCCTCGGGATGGACGCGAAGCGTCTCGACCGGTGGTACAAGGATTACCTGAGTGGCTTCCGGGAGACAGAGCGAGACGGCAGGATCGGACGTGACGACATCGAGGTACGGCGAGCGGGCGGACGAAAGAAGATCAGGGTGCCGATCCTCAAGGAGTCAAACGTAGGCTCCTACATGGCGATCGATGAGAAGACGATCGACGGCGTCTGCTACACGATCATCAGCAACCGGGAGACGAGCAAGATCGCTCTGATGGCCGATACGCTCAGAACCTCAGAGCTTCGGCAGGTCCTATCAAAGTTTCCGGTAAAGACCAAGATGAAGGTCCGGAGTGTGACTCGGGACATGGCTCCGAATTACGACTGGCTGGCGAGGACGACCTTTCCCAATGCCTATCAGGTGGCGGACAAGTTTCACGTCCTCCGCGAAATCCTTGAGCAGCTCCAGAGTGTCCGAATCCGCCACCGACAAGCGATCCTTGCCCTTGAGCGGAAGAAGAATAAGACGGTAAAAGAGAAGCTGACCCTGCAGGAAAAGTTTTCCAACGAAGAGACCCTCAAGCAACTCCTACACCGCTCGAGGGGTCTCCTTTTCAAGCGCAAAACGGAGTGGACCGACGACCAAAAGGAGCGGGCGAAGATACTCTTCAAGAAATTCCCTGAGATCGAAGAAGCCTACAAATACTGCCTAAGGATCCGGAAGTGGTACGAGCCGATACGACCGCGGTACAGCGATCGGAAGTACAAGATAAAGGAGGCAGATCTTATGCTCATCACTCAGGAAGGAATGGAGAGCAAGGTGGAGGAGATACGCAACATCGCCAACTTCCTCCGGTCAAATTCCACCCCCATTCTGAGGTACTTCTACCGCAGGGAGAGCAATGCCAAGGCGGAGGCTCTCAACCAAAACCTCCAGCGCTTCATCAGCGTCAACTATGGAGCCAGAAACACCGACTTCTTTCTCTACCGCATCGCCCTCCACTTCTCCTAAATCCCTCACATCAACAACCCCCCTTTCACCATCCTCCCCATCCCAGCACATCAAAATGCGAATTAGCCCTTATTTTTCAGTCCAAGGAGTACAAAAAAGATTCTTGAGCTGTGCGATAAGGAGTTGGGAGTTAGGAGCAGCTCAGGTGGCGGATACTCCTGTTCGTAAGTTGTCAACACTCTGTTCTTCAGTGCCTTGTCAGGTGGAAAGTGTATTGAACACATCAACTTCTTGATCCTCGAATTATCTCAATGCCCTCACATAAAGACCCCGAGTGCAGATAGTGTGCTTCGGACACATAAGAAGCTTTCGGTTGATGACGAACCGGTCAAAGCAAAGGGGTTGGGGATAAATTACACATTCAATCGCAATTCAAAACTGAACGAACTCTTGATAAAAGGGACTGTTGAGGCAGGACTGTTGGAGCGTGGTAAGGGCTGCGACTTTGACTACGACAACCGGATTTTCCGGACAAGGAAACGAGACTCTGCATGGACCTACAAGGATGTGAAAGGGTATGCCCCCGGGATCGCCTTTGCCAACGGTCATCTCATCTGCATTGAGGGTCGTGGAGGAAATGCACCCGTGATTTTTGATCAAGCGAGAACACTTCGACTAGCATATGAAGCACTTCTAATGGAGGGCGTGAAGGTGAATCGCTCAAGAATGGACGCCGGATCGTACAGCAGAGAGGTAATCTCAGTGGTGGAGGAGTATTCCGACCTCTTTTATATCTGCGCCAAAGTTTTAGAGGTGTCAAAGCGGAGCGGGCGTCTTATCAACTCAAAAGCACGACTCAAAAAGTTTATCCACTACTTTGTCACCTGTCCGGCTCGGTGGGTGAAGAGCAGGACAGGTGGTGTCCTGCAACTCTTTGGGGCAACAGTTTTACAGAGATGGTATGTGGAACAGATGTGTGACGGGTAGGAGAAGACTGATAGTCAGACAACACAAGTGCATGACCGCTTTGAGACAACGGAGTCTTGAAGCACCGGCAGGAGTGTCAGGAAACGTAGAATTTACACAAAAGAGCGCAATGAATGCGTCATAAAGAGACAATAAACGAATGTGCAGACTTACGGGTAGAGACTTTAGTCTGCTAGAAAGTCGGGACACAAGAAAAAACAAGCAATAAGTACCCGACAAAGTCAACAAATCTATAGGCTGTGGAATTGAGGTAGCCAGGGCTGACGTTTTTGGGAATTGGCTCATAGCTTGATGGATAGCAGCTCGGAGG
>ERZ1031273.465-NODE-465-length-13713-cov-13.007907_pt1 | contig 13713 bp, 9 predicted proteins | sample MGYA00516575_ERZ1031273 | MGnify/ENA primary metagenome ERZ1031273 (study PRJEB33718, sample SAMN03159816) | human skin metagenome | collected 2014-02-25 | study: EMG produced TPA metagenomics assembly of the PRJNA266117 data set (Human skin bacterial metagenome... | reverse complement strand
ACGATGACGCTAAGCCTGGTGACAAGGTCGAGGTTGTTGTTGAGGACAAGGACGGAAAGGTCATTGACGAAGTGACCGTGACCGTTGAGAAGCCTGGTGACAAGCAGCCTGAGGCTCCTGCTCCTGCTGAGAAGCCGGACTGGAACGACGACTCTGGTAAGCCTGGCGACAATGTTGTGATCCCGAACGAGGGTGGCAAGGTTGAAGATGGCACCACGGTTGAGGTTGAGGGTCCTGGTAAGGCTGAAATCGATGAAGACGGTAAGATCACTGTCGACATCCACGATGACGCTAAGCCTGGTGACAAGGTCGAGGTTGTTGTTGAGGACAAGGACGGAAAGGTCATTGACGAAGTGACCGTGACCGTTGAGAAGCCTGGTGACAAGCAGCCTGAGGCTCCTGCTCCTGCTGAGAAGCCGGACTGGAACGACGACTCTGGTAAGCCTGGCGACGACATTGTGATCCCGAACGAGGGTGGCAAGGTTCCTGAAGGCTCCACCGTTGAGACTGAAGGTCCTGGTAAGGCTGAAATCGACAAGGATGGCAACATCCGTGTTGACATCCACGACGAAGCTAAGCCTGGTGACAAGGTCAAGGTTGTTGTTAAGGACAAGGACGGAAAGGTCATTGACGAAGTCACCGTGCACGTTAAGGACCCGAACAAGTCCGACGCTGAAAACTACCAGCCTAAGTGGAACGACAGCACCATCAAGCCAGGTGACACCATCACCTTGCCAAACATTGGTGACAAGCTTCCGAACGGCACCACCCTTGAAATCAAGGGCAAGGACCTGCCAAAGGGTTGGGGTGTACAGATCGACAAGAACGGCGCTATCAAGGTAACTGCTCCAAGCTGGGCAAAGCCAGGCGACACCGTCAAGATCCCTGTCCACATCACCTACCCTGACGGATCGACTGAAGTTGTATACTTCACCGTCACCGTTACAGGCGACGCAGATAAGGGCGGAAGCAACGATAAGGGTGGCCCACTGCCACGTACCGGTGTGGAAGTTGGAGCAGCACTTGCTGCCGCAACCGCACTGATCGCAGGTGGTATCGCGCTCATCGCGCGCTCACGCCGTCGCAACAACTAAAAAGTCACGGCGCAAGCCGTAGCTAACAAACCTTAGGGCGTCCCTCACACGAGGGGCGCCCTAAGCGCTTCCAGCCACCCATAAACTAAACACCATGGTTGCCACACACGACCCCCTCGACGAACCGTTCTTCCGCGAATGGCACACCCACAAGCACCTCAGTCGCTCCCGCACCAGATCAACCCAGCTCCAACACGCACTCGGTTTCAGCCGAACGCTGCCCGTCCCAGCCATCCTCATCGTTGGTTCCAAAGGCAAGGGAACAGCGACAGCGGCTGCCACCTCGGCGCTGGCAAAGAACGCCACGGTAGGCACTATCACTAGCCCACCACTACGGCACAACCGCGAACGCATTCGCATCAACGGCCGTGCAATCAGCCACGCCGAGTACGCGCGCCTTTCCGAAATCGCGCGTAACGCAATCGACTCGCTGCCACCCGTCACCGACGGATACCTGCCACCATCCGGCGTATACACACAAGTGGGCATCGCATACCTACTCCAACAGGGCGTGGACTACCTGGTAGTCGAAGAAGGACTGGGCGGACTCAGCGACGACGTCTCCTTGTTCGACTACCCCACCGTGGGCATCACCCAAATCTTCATGGAACACGGCGACATACTGGGCAACTCCATAAGCGCGATTACCAATGACCTGATGGGAACCATTACGTCGGCAACCACCAACATCGTCAGCCACTACAACCAGCCGCAAGAAGTGTGGGACTACTTAGCGGGACGCGAACCAGAACTGCCAGAACTGGAGCTACCGGAACCAGAACTTGTGCACGCGTCCACCATGACAGCGACGAACCTTGAAATCGGGGCACGAGCCGCCGCCACACTCACCGGGCGATACGTGCCGATCGGTGAACAGGAGCTCATACTGCCTGCCCGCGCATCAACACACACGCCACCGCAGTCCGACGCCCTGTGGATGGTGGACGCTGGAATCAACCCCGAAGGCATCCAACACGCACTCACCCGTGCGACAGAAGAACTAGGCCACTTCCATGTGCTCGCAGGACTCCCAGACGTCAAAGACGTAGACGCGTGCCTTGAAATGCTGGAACCATTCCCCGTCACATTTGTTGGTGCAGGACGCGACTACCTGGACTACACGCACCTGGCCACGTACGGGCCAGTACTCACCGTCAAAGACGCTTGCGAACAAGCCCGGGCATCAGAAAAGAACATTCTGGCCGTGGGCACTATGTCCTTCGCGGGGGCAGTCCTTGAGTTCCTCGACGCCCCGACCCACTTCTGGTGGTAAGGGGATCCGGGCGTAATGGCCCGTTTTTGACGCTGCGTGACACACTGTTGCACGCATGTGACACCAAAAGACGCGGTATGACGACACCGCCAGCGCATGCACCGCACTGAACCTAGCGTGGGCTCCACAGTCACTCACCTCAGACCAAGGAGCACGCAATGTCACTGTCCAGCCTCCCAATCCTCGACCTCTCCCAGGCCGACGACCCCCAACACGCAGACGACTTCCGCCGCCAACTCCGCGACGTCACCCACACAGTAGGGTTCTTCTACCTCACCGGCCACGGCATCCCCGCCTCGGACTTCAGCGAACTTCTGGACGTTGCTCAACGGTTCTTCGCCTTGCCAGAGCAAGACAAACTCAGCATCGAAAACACCAACTCCCCACACTTCCGCGGGTACACCCGGGTAGGTGGCGAACGCACACTGGGCAACGTTGACTGGCGTGAACAGATCGATATTGGCCCACACCGCGAACCCGTCACGGAACCACTCCACGCTTACGACCGTCTCACCGGCCCCAACCTTTACCCGGACGCCCTCCCAGAACTCAAAACCGTCACCGACGCGTGGCACAAAAAACTCACAGCAGTCGGCGAACGGTTGCTGTCCGAATGGGCCCACAGCTTGGGCCAGCCGGCAAACGTCTTCGCACCCGCTTTCGCCAACGACCCAGAGTCGTTCATCAAGATCATCCGCTACCCAGCGCCTACCGTGACCTCTGCTGAAGTGACCGCCGAGGCGGCAGCGACCAACGCTTCCAAAGAAGGAACCGCTGAGGAAAGTGCGATCACGCAAGGAGTGGGCGAGCACCGTGACAGCGGTGTGCTGACCCTGCTGTACCCACAACCCGGCACCACCGGGTTGCAGGTGAACTACCAGGACACATGGATCGACGTCGAACCCATCGAAAACACCTTCGTGGTCAACATTGGCAAACTGCTGGAAGTGGCCACTGGCGGGTACTTGCGCGCAACCGTGCACCGGGTGCTGCCCACACCTCCTGGCCAAGACCGCATCTCTGTTCCCTTCTTCTACAACCCGTCCCTGCGTGCCAGCCTGCCCGAGCTCACACTTCCTGAAGAGCTCGCCTCCCAGGCACGCGGAGTAAGTGCTGACGAACGTGACGCACTCTACGCCGTCTACGGCGAAAACGCGCTGGAATCCCGGCTCCGTTCCCACCCGAACGTCGCCGCCATCCACCACGCCGACCTCCTCGAAACCCCCGCACGTACCCACACGAGCTGAGGACTCCAGTGACCACTCTCTCAGCTTCAGCACCCCTCGATACCCACACCTCGGGACCGTCTGCGGGAACCACGCTGGTGGGCGCTTCGCAAGAAAAGGTTCGCCAGCAAGCGGAATCACGGCTCGCCCTGTCCTTCGAAGTCATGCCACCCAGGAGCGCGGAACAACAGGAACGGTCAGGGGAACTCCTGGACCTCCTGGCGTCCTACGACCCTGACTACGTGGCGGTCACCTCGGCGGTGCGTACCGGCTGGTCAGCAGGAACAGCTGCGTTCATTTCGCAACTGTCAGCCACCACGCGCCTGCGCCCACTAGCCCACCTGGCATGCACCGCGGCGCCACGCGAAGAACTCATCACCTGGATCGAACGCTACATTGACTCAGGTGTACGCGGGTTCTTGGCGATCCGCGGCGACTTGGCACCAGGGGCTACCGCGCCTCCCGCCGGGCACCTCGAACATGCTGACGCGCTGGTCACGCTGTTGCGCTCAGTCGAGCGCAACCAAGTGGCCCGCCTGTGCGCCGGTCGATTCGCTATTGGGGTCGCCGCGTACCCCAGCGGACACCCCGAATCCAAACGGCCAGAAGAAGACATCGACGTGCTGGCTGCCAAACAACGCAACGGCGCCGACTTCGCCATCACTCAACTGTTCTTCAACCCCGCCCAGATCACCACAATGTCCCGCCGTGCTGACTTGGCTGGCGTCACCTTACCGATCATTCCCGGCATCATGCCCATCACGGGAAGCGCCCGGCTCACACGCATGTGCCAGCTGTCCGGCCTCACCCCACCGGCGTACATCGCTCAGGCTTTGGCCACGGCGAACAGCCCGGCCGAAGAGTACGAAATCGGGTTGAGCCTGACCGCCGACTTCGTCGAAGCCTTGGTCGCGGTGGGGGTTCCCGGCCTGCACTTCTACACCTTCAACGACCCAACAACCATCACCGAACTACTGTCACGCCTGAGCCCCCAAACCCAAGCCAGGCTGACAAACAACCGAAAGGACACACCATGACCAGCACCTCGAGCACCCCATTCCCTCACGCAACAGTGACCGGACTTCCACGGATCGGCCCACGCCGTGAACTCAAGCGCGCACTTGAAGCACTGTGGGCCGGCACTATTGACGAGTCGGAATACGCAGAAGCAGCACACAGCCTGCGCCTGTCCACGTACAACAAGCAGCGTGACCTGGGCTTTGTGGCCGACTACGCGATCCCCGGCGACTTCTCCGCCTACGACCAGGTGTTGGACGCGGCACTCACCGCCGGGCTCGTGGGGGAGGACCCCGCCGGGACTGACCTGGGTGAGTATTTCGCGCTGGCCCGTGGCACGGCCCAGCAGGCGCCGTTGGAAATGACCAAATGGTTCGACACGAACTACCACTACCTAGTGCCCGAGGTCGCTGACGACCGCGCGTTCACCGCCCGCCCCCAGCGGATCCTGGAACTCGTTGACGAAGCGCGCCAGGCAGGGCACACGGTTCGCCCCGTTCTGTTGGGACCGGTGAGCCTGCTGGCACTGTCGAAACCAGCTGAGGGTGCTACCCGTCAGCCCCTGGACCGGCTGGATGAACTGGTAAACATTTACGCTGAACTTCTCACTGCTTTCCACGCAGCTGGGGTGGAATGGGTGCAGATCGACGAACCTATCCTGGTGACCGACCTTGACGGGATTTCCGACGAGGAACTCGCCCAGCGCGCAGGCCAGGCACACGCACGGCTGTTGGCCGCTGCAGACCGCCCGCAGGTCCTCATCACCGCCCCCTACGGTTCTTTGCGTGCGGGGCTGGACAAGCTACTGGAGGCTGGCCCCGAGGCGCTCGGCGTTGACCTTTCCGCCGCAACCCGCGCCATTGACCCTGACTGGCTGGACCGGTTGAAAGCTGCGGACTTTGGGGATACCCGCCTGGTCGCCGGCGTGATTGACGGGCGAAACATTTGGGCAGCTAATCTGGAAGCTGAACTGTCCGTGTTGACGTCCGTGCAGGGTGGCGACCGTGATGTTTCCGTGTCCACCTCGACCTCCTTGCTACACGTCCCGTACACGGTGAGCGCGGAAAAACGACTTCCCGTGGACGTGGCTGGTTGGTTGTCCTTTGCAGAAGAGAAAGTCACGGAGGTTGAAGCGCTCGCAGCTGCCTTGGACGCTCACCGCGACGGTGCCGCTGACCCTGTCAGTGTGCGCGAGGCTGCCTTTAGCCGATCTGCCCGCGCAGTCCGCACGCGCGCCGAATCCGACCGCGTGGTTGATGAGCAGGTACGCGCCCGCACGGCTAGCATTGGTGAGCGTCGCACACGTGTTGGCAGTGTTGAGGAACGTCGCCAGGCTCAGGAGTCTCTTGACCTGCCGCTGTTACCCACAACAACCATTGGGTCGTTCCCGCAAACGCCCGAGGTGCGCCAAGCCCGCGCTGCCCTGCGCGGTGGCCGTATTTCTGAGGACGAATACACGGAGACCATGCGTGCTGAGATCGCTGAGGTCGTGAGGTTGCAGGAGGAGCTTGGGTTCGACGTGATTGTTCACGGGGAACCGGAGCGCAACGACATGGTGCAGTACTTCGCAGAGCACTTGGCTGGTTTCGCGGTGACCGATAACGGTTGGGTGCAGTCATACGGAAGCCGCTGTACCCGCCCACCAATCCTGTTTGGTGATGTTCATCGGCCAGAACCCATCACCGTACCCTGGTCCACGTATGCTGCGAGCCTGACCGATAAGCCGGTCAAGGGGATGCTCACCGGCCCGGTGACGATCCTGTCGTGGTCGTTCGTGCGCGATGATGTGCCACTGTCAACGGTGGCTGAGCAGATTGGGTTGGCACTGTCCGACGAGGTTGCTGAACTGGAATCAGCTGGGGTGCGGATCATTCAGATTGATGAACCGGCGCTTCGCGAGTTGCTACCGTTGCGTGCAGATAACCGTGCGGACTACATCGCTTGGGCAGTGGATGCGTTCCGCTTGTCGAGCATCAGTGTGAATCCAGGCACGCAGATCCACACGCACTTGTGCTATTCGGAGTTTGGCCAGGTGATCGCTGCGATCGACGCTCTGGACGCGGATGTCACCAGTATTGAAGCTGCTCGGTCACGCATGGAACTGTTGGCCAGCTTGGACCCTGAGGAGTTCGATCGGAACGTGGGCCCAGGTGTGTATGACATCCACTCGCCACGTGTGCCCACGGTGGAAGAACTCACTGGTTTGCTCGAGGCTGCGATCACGCACGTGCCACGCGAGCGTCTGTGGGTGAACCCGGATTGTGGTCTCAAAACGCGTAGGTATGAAGAAGTGCGCCCAGCGTTAGCGAACCTGGTGGAGGCGCGTAACGCGGTACGCGCCAAACTTACGGTGTGACGTGGGGCTCAGTAAGCATCGTTGGGCGTGCGTGTTTCAGCACGCCCAACGATGGTGAACGTTAGCGGTTGATCTCTGGTGGGGTGTCGTCGTTGCCCGTGTCTTCTACGGTGCCTTCGATGACATCACCTCGGCCGTCATTGTGGGGGTTGGAATATGCACGCTCACGGTCTTCCAGGTTCTGCGCGGTGTTGCCGAACTTGAAACCCAACGCCAAACACGCAGCACCAACGAGAAGCAGGACCACGGACACCAGTGTCAGCAACGCCAGAGTGCTTTCACGTGGGAACACCAAGATCACGACCGAACCCACGAATGCCAATACACCACAGACCACAAACGCGATCCACGAACGGTTCCCCGTAGGTTTAAGGAACAAACCGGTCATGAGCAGTCCCGCACCAATGAGGAACACAGCCAGCGACACGATCACCAGAATGATCGACGCGAAAACACCGGGCAACATGGCGATGATGATGCCCAAGATGATCTGAATGATCCCTTTACCCATGGACAGTTGGGCGCCTGGCACACGCCGTGCGCGCAACCAGAGGAAGCATGAAAAGACACCGTCGGCGATCAACCATCCGGCGAAAATGTATGCCACGACCACAAAGGACTGTCCCGGCCACACCAGGATTGCCAGTCCAGCTAGTACTGCGAAAATACCCTGCGCTAAGAAAAAGTTACGAGCCTGACGATAGATCAGCGATAACATTGCACTCCTTTAAGCGTGTACCTGTATAGCGCTTTACGAACCTGATTTATTCCGTTTTATCCTGCAGCGCCAACAGCTCACGCCCAACAGAATACGCCTCTACAGCGGCGGGTAAGGACCCCGGTTTGCCAGATAGAAACACGTGTGTGAGACGGCCCGTGGGAGGCGTGGAAGCTTGCGGAGTAGCGGGAACTTGGGGTGACTGCGGGTCTGAAACCACCTCGGCGGAGTTCTCAGAAACCAACGGCGCGGCAAGCCTGCGCGCCAACTGGCGGGCAACCGCCGGGGGCGAATCAAACAGAGCGACGGGACGGTCAAACGTTGCCTCAATGCGGTCCGCGACCAGCCCGTAGTGCGTGCACCCCAGCACAATGGACTGGGCTTCCCGAGGTGTCGCGGTGACGGCGGCGGAAAGGGCGATGTCGATGGTTTCGGGGTCGGCGGAGTCAATGGCCTGGGCCAGACCGGCGCACGCGACCGGGTACACGTTGATGTCGCCCGCGTACATGCTGATGAGCGAGCGCTGATACGCACTCCCCGTGGTAGCTGTTGTGGCCCACACCGCGAATGGGGCGCCGGTGGCCGCCGCGGGCTTCACCGCTGGGACCGTGCCGATCACCGGGATGTCTGGTTCGAACTGTTCACGCACCGCTTGCAACGCGTGCACACTTGCCGTATTGCACGCGACCACCAGGGCGCAGGCCCCTGCGTCCACCAAAGTGCGGGCAGAAAGCAGGGTGCGTTGTTCAATCTGTGCCGAGGTGAGAGCGCCATACGGGGCAAAGTCAGGGTCCAGCGCAAGGGCTAGGTTCACGTGGGGGAGTTCATGGTGCACGGCAACCGCGAACGGCACCAAGCCTAGGCCCGAGTCAAGCAGGCCCACTGTGGGGGAAGAAGCCCTGTTACTCATTGGCGCTCTGCGCGGTAGGTGTGTACGGGTCCGGCCCTGCTTGCGGGGTGCTGGCCGAGGTCTCTGGGTCAGGTCCCGCGTGCGGGGTGTGTTCCGGGCTGAACGTGGGTTGGGACGTGTCAGACTCGCGTTCTGCGTCAGTGTCCGTGTCTGCGTCGTGCGCCGGGGCAACCACAAAGTCGCTGGTGTTCATGGGCTCCGAACCGCTGGGTCGCGGGTACGAAAAGTCTTCGATCGAAGCGACCTGGTCTTCGGTGAGCCCGTGCTTAAATTCCGGCGCGATCAACAGCATCCGGTTCCGATACGTCTTTTCGAAATACTGGCGCGTATTGTCATGCGCCAGGTCGTCATCGATCCACACTGCGCGCTTGCCGGGGTTATCAGCCAGCCACTGCTTGATTGCCAGGGCTTTCCACCATTTGGTGTGGTCCCCGGCGTGACGGTTATACGTGGCGTCGGGCATCTCGATGATGGGGTAGGAACGTTCGAAGTTGAGCTTGGGCTCAATCTCGGTGCGACACAGCGCTGACCAGGTCGAAAGCCACACGATGTCCGCGTCGCGATTCTTCACGACCTTCTCTAACGCCTTGATGATTTTGGGCCGAAAATGCAGAACATAGTTCCACGCCTGCACTTCCTTACGACCCTCTTTCTTGAATCGCTTGCCCTCAACGGGAAAAGAGTTCAGCACACCGTCCACATCAAGAAAAATTGTGATGTGACGCGCCCTGCGACGGGCAGAATCCTTCATGTGCGACTCCGAGCGAATTTGGCAGGCTTAGTTTCCAGTGTACGGGCGATAGTGCGGGGGCGGTGAATGAATATGCCACACTACGTGTATGAGTGGCTTACATTACATGGGCGTAAAAGAAGTTCTCCAGGCATATCAGCAAGGATTGTCACCCGTTGAGTTCATCACGCACCTCCTAGAACGTATCAAACACGTCAACCCGCGTATCAACTGTGTCGTTGACACCCTGCCTGATCTGGCACTCGAAGAAGCCCACCGCGCCGAGGCGGTGCTGCGCGGGCAGTCAGAAGGCACCTCGGGTGCGGGGCAAGGGGGAGCGGGGGACACCTCGGCGATCTTTGCCGACAAACCCCTGTTGGGTGTGCCATTCCTCATCAAGGAACAACACGACTTGGCCGGGCACTCCGCGACGCGAGGATCCCAAACGCTGGCCGGCGCGGTAGCGGAAGCCGACTACCCGATCGTGGCGCGACTGCGGGCAGCCGGTGCGATCCCCCTGGGACGTACCACCACGCCGGAGTTTTCCTGCGCCACGTTTAGCCACACGCGCGAATGGGGGATCAGCCGAAACCCGTTTAACCTCGATAAGACTCCGGGTGGTTCGTCCGGTGGGTCAGGAGGAGCGGTGGCTGCTGGGTTTGCGCCGTTTGCTACCGCGTCAGACATCGCGGGGTCCACGCGAATCCCCGCCGCGTTTAACGGGTTGCCCGGGTTTAAGTCGCCATTTGGGTCCACGCCAGGGACGCATCCCTCGAACAATGACTGGTACCGCGGCGACCACGTTTTGGCGCGCAGTGTTGCCGACACCGCTTATGTGTTCAACGTGATCACCGGTGTTGATCCGTACGACAACGCTACCGTCCCGGTAGAGGACTACCCGCACCAGTTTGGTGAGGCTGGGCAGTTGCTTGCCGGCAAGCGCGTGGCGGTGTGCGCCGACTTGGGTGCGTACGCGCTCGACCCAGCTGTGGCGGCGGGTGTCGACCGTGTGGCGCAGGCGCTAGCCGGTGCGGGTGCGGTGGTTGAGACCGTGGACGTGGGGCTTGACTTGGAGACCATCACCCGGGCGTCGATGAGCCACTTTGGGCACATTTTTGGGGCGAAGCTGTTCCAGTCCGTGAATGGGGATTTGAGCGGTTTTGAGCCATACACGCGCCTCATGGTCGAATCGACCACGCAGGCGGCCCGTGAAACCAGCCTGGTGGACAGCCTGACGCTGGAGTCCCAGATCCAGGACACCCTGGCACGCGCCATGGAGGGGTACGACGTGTTGGTGACGGCGACCTCGGCCATTGAGGACCTGGACGCCGGTTGCGACTATCTAGGTGAGGTGGAACGCGAGGCCGGGAACCTGGACTTCTACTGGGAAGGGCACATGACGGTGCCGTTCAACATCGCCAACCGGCGACCGGTCATGGCCATGCCCAGTGGCGTGGGGAGCGCGGGTGTGCCCACGAGTGTGCAGATCGTGGGGCACCCGTATGACTGTGCGCCTGTGTTTGAAGTGGCGGCGGGGCTTGAGCAGTTGGTTCCTGTGCCGCAGCCTGAGGTGTAGGCGGGGGTGGGTACACGGTTGGTGTCACCGTGTACCCACACGTGTCGTTAGTGGTCCTTACCCAGTTTGGTGAGCAGATCGTTTTCCGCGTTGGGGCCAGGTTTCACACCGCCCGGAAGACGGAACATCATCACAACGCCGGCAATGAGCCACAGCCCGAACATTGCCCACGACGGCAAGGCCAGCTCTGCCGACCACGGGGTCACGGGAAGATACAGGACAAACAAGAACAGGCACAGGACCGCGGCAACCGCACCCACCACGGTTCCGAAATTGCCTTTTCCGCCAACGCGCATGGGGCGTTCCATGTCAGGTTCACGCTTACGAAGCAAAACGAACGCGACTGACACCAGGAAGTACGTGATCACAATCATGGGTGACCCGGCATCCACGACCCACCCAAGCATCTTCGAGCCCAAGAACGGGGTCACCACCGACAAAACTCCGATGAACAGGAGCGCATTGACCGGTGTGCGGTACCGCGGGTGGATCTTGCCGAACCACGCAGGGATCATTCCCGAATTTGCCATTGCCCACATGAGTCGTGACGCGCCCATCAGGAATGCGTTCCAACTGGTGATGATTCCGGCGAGTCCTCCGGCGATCACGATCTTGCCCCAAACGGGGTGACCCAGCATGGCGGTGAGGGCGTCGGCTGTGACCAGGCCATCTTCTGCGTTGAGTGCCGCGATTTGATCGTGGGGCATGGAGACCGAGGTGGTGAAAATGATGACGACGTACCAGGCCACGGCCATGAGAACAGCGAACACCACGAGCTTGCCGATCTGGCGCGGTTTGACGTTGATCTCTTCTGCAGCTTGGGGGAGAACGTCAAAGCCGACGAACAGGAATGGAACAGCGACGAGCACCGTGACAAACCCGCTGAAGCCTCCGGAATATAGGGGTTCGGCATGTTCCATCTGGCCGCCGGTGAAGGAGCCGAAAATGAGAAGCAGACCCACAATCAGCAAGAACGAGACGACAAACGTCTGAACAAGTGAAGCGACTTTGACGCCTCGGATGTTGATGTACGTCAGCACAATAGCGGTGATGACACCCACGAGTGCCCACGTGAGGTAGACATCGAATCCCGCGATTGTCCACAAATGGACCTTGTTGAGGTCAGGAAATAAGTACAACGCAGTTTTGGGTACAGCAACGGCTTCGAACATCACCACAGTGATGTATCCGCCCACGATGCACCACGAACCAAGCAACGCTACCTTTGGGCCCATACTGCGCATGAGGTAGTTGTGTTCTCCACCGGCCAGAGGCATGGCGGCGACGAGTTCGGAATACACGACACCAACAAATGCCATGATGACACCGCCACCCACAAACGCGAGCAACGCTCCTACAGTGCCGGCCTGTTCAATCCACCCGCCAGCGAGAACAATCCAGCCGAAGCCGATCATGGCGCCGAAGCCTACAAACAGCGCATCGAGGCGGCCCATTGCTTTGTTGAAAATTGAGTCACGTGACTCATGTGTGTAGCTACCGGGATGTTTGTGTGGCTCACTCATGTAGATCTCCTTTGATACTGCCGTAGGGCACACCGTAGTTCCCTTTACGCATGATGTGTGCAGTGGCTCACACGTTGATATCGAATTGTTTTGTTCAGGTCAACCGCACATCTGTGATGGTCGCCGGGTCGCAACCCGTGGCCTTCGCAGCAGCCACCACTCTTCGCCTCGCCAACTCACTGATGGTGATAGAGCCCGGGGTAGCTTGGGAGTCCAGCTCTCCAGCAGAAGGCCGCAACACCTCGGGCTTTTGTACCAGGATGAACTCACGCCGTCCGCCGTCTTCAGCGTTGAGCTCCATGACAGCCTGCCCCGTAGTCCCGGAACCGGCAAAGAAATCCAGGACGACCGCCTCGGGGTCAAAGAACGTGCGCGAACGCACCAACGTGCGCATGAGCGACACCGGTTTTGGGTACGTGAACAGGCCATCCAACCCCAGGGCCTCCAGGTCGTTGCGCCCCTCATGCCCCAGCGCGCGAACGATCGAATACATCTTGGACGCCGCCTGTTCCGCGGGGGTGATCCGCACGACCGCATGCTTGCCGCCACCCCACGGCCGCAAGATGTGGGTGCCGGCTGCCAGCCACGCGTCGACCTGCGCCTTTTTCGCCGGGCCGCGCACCGCCTCGATGTCCTCATGCATCAGGCGCCGCTCCGTGCCCCGCTCATACCGGCCAAAGGTGGTGCGCAAAACGTCGTCCTCAACCAGGTAGCGCTGGCCGTCGATGGTTTCGTACTTGGCGGGCGGGCGCTTCTCCTGCCAGAATCCGTCCACCAGTGACGCGTCCTTGGCCCACACCGCGATGTAATCGTGCCCGCGAATCCACGTGCGAGCCTGGCCGCCACCCCTCGCGCGCTGATGCACAAACGACCCCAAGAAGTTCTCTTCCCCAAACACCTGGTGGCCCAGTAGCGTCAAGAACGCGTGCTCACGGTCGTCGATGGACACGAAAATGACCCCGTCTTCACGCATCAGATCACGGGCAACAATAAGCCTGGGTAACATCATCGACATCCAACCCGCGTGCCCAGCCACCCCGAAAGTATCGCGGTACGGCAACGCGTTTCCCGTGTTGTATGGCGGGTCGATGTACACCACTGATATCCGCTCAGTGTGAGTCTGTTGCAGGTGTTTCAGCGCGTCCAGGTTGTCGCCCTCGATCACCATGGAACCTGTGGACGGAAGCGTCAGGGTGGGCCCGCTGGAAGCTGCGGTTCCAGCGGGGGTGGGTGCTGCCTCGGCCGAGGTGTCCCCCAACACCCCCACATACCTGTCTCTTATACACATCT
>ERZ1031273.456-NODE-456-length-13938-cov-14.533242_pt1 | contig 13938 bp, 16 predicted proteins | sample MGYA00516575_ERZ1031273 | MGnify/ENA primary metagenome ERZ1031273 (study PRJEB33718, sample SAMN03159816) | human skin metagenome | collected 2014-02-25 | study: EMG produced TPA metagenomics assembly of the PRJNA266117 data set (Human skin bacterial metagenome... | reverse complement strand
GAGTTCAGAGGCAGGTTGACGGTAGCCTGAACCCCGTCGAGTTTATTGAGTTTCTTTTCGATCCGATTGGCACACGACGAACACGTCATCCCTGTGATGTCGAGTTCAACGTCGCGTGTACGCGTGCCAGACATTTAGACGACCTCGTAACCGGCCTCGTCGATAGCCGCTACAAGATCCTGTTGGCTGACGGGTTCCGTCGACTGCACGGTCACGGTCGATGGGGTGCCCAGCTCGACGTCGACCTGCGTGACGCCGCTGATCTCACCGACTTCTTGTTTCACCGCACGAACGCAGTGCTCACAGGTCATTCCTGAAACTGAAAAAGTTGTGGTTGGCATAACGCTTACTCCTTTTAACTTGTGTGCTTCACATGTGTGCCACTCATCGTTGCTGTAGCGCGGGTCGCTAGTGCAGCACGGGGCCGTCTTGCGTGTCGCTCTCATGGTGCTGTTTGGCGACCACCGCGTTGAGACCCATAGCAATCAGTGTGACCACAACGAAAGTTCCGGCGGAGAAGCCCACGGCGAGCAACAGAGCCTGCGACGATTTCCACGCGCCCATCGAAACGATCGTCACGATCAAAACAACCCAAGCGCAAATCACTCCAAAAATCACTGCATGTTTGTACGGAGCTGCGACCGGACGCTTGTGCGCGGAAGTCATACCTTCACCATTTTCTCTTGACATGTTTCGTCACTACACTGAGAACATGGTATCGACGCCGTATATTCCCGCGCACTTCAAGGCGTCTTTCCGCGGATCTTTACGCACTCTAGCCACGGTTCTTTGCACAGTTCTATGCACGCTGGGACTGGCTGGCTCACTCACGGCGTGCGGAACCGATACCAGCCTGCGTGTCGAAGAAGAACACGTCGACAACGCACCAGAAGCCCCTCCCACCTCGGAGGCGGGACCCCGCGACCAACCCTTCAGCGCCACCCAAATCCGTGACGAACTCCTGCAGAACCCGTCAGTGAGCAATGTCAAGGGCTTCGACGAGATTCACGACATCGTGCTGGCGTGTGAATCATGTATGGAAATGGACCCTGCCCTGGTTGTTCTTGGCGACAAGTTTCAAATGGCCAAAATCAACACACCGGCTGACCGTAAGTCATTTGCCACTGTGGTGATTGGTGAACGCGAAGGGCAACCCAATATCGAGCTCATCTTGGTGGGCAACGAACTCACCGTGACACCCGGGCGGGGTGGCACGCTGGTTGCGCAAGAGTCTGTGTTCAAGCCCAATGACGAACCGTGTTGCCCGTCTGGATGGGCCGTGCGCGTGTTCCGCTACCACGACGGAAAGTTTGAAGCGGGCCAGCGCATCAGCCGGCTTGATTAAAACTTGACGCCAACTCAACTAGACTCGGCTGGACTAGTATTAGGTAAAGCTTGTGAAAGGGGGCGCGCGTGCACATTGTTCTTGTCGAGGACGACGAGGTGATTCGTGAGACCACGCAACTCGCTCTCGAACGCTTTGGGTACACCGTCACCGGATTTGAAGATGGTCGCGACGGATACGAATTCATTGCGTCGCAGGGCGCCGACGTTGTCTTGCTGGATCTGATGTTGCCCACCATGAACGGCGCGTCCATCACTCGCGCTATTCGGGAACGTTCCAATGTGCCCATTATTGTCATCTCTGCACGCTCGGAACCCATCGACATTGTTCAGGCGCTGGAAGCCGGCGCCGACGACTACCTGACCAAACCGTTCGACATGCAGGTGCTCAACGCTCGCATTCGCACGGTGGTGCGACGCTTCATTACTGCGGAAAGCGCGCAGATGGGTTTTTCTCCACAGTCGGAGGAGCCGGAAGAAGAGAGCTCCGTGTCACTGGACACGCAGGGTATCCCGGAAGTCTTGGGACCTACGCCGGGGCACACCAACCCCACGCCGCGCCAGCAGTCGTCTACGGAAATCCGTGTAGAGAACCGGTTAGGCACCTTGGTTTTGGACACCGCTCGTTGCATGGTCTACGTCAACGGTGAAGAAATCCACTTAACACCCACCGAACTGCGGATCCTCATGTTGCTGACCGAAGAAGTGGGGCACGTGTCGTCGCGCGAAAAGATCGCATACACCGTGTGGGGCTACGAATGGGGTGGCGACTCCCGCGTGGTGGATGTTCACATTCAGCGACTCCGCAAGAAGATCGGTGCCGCCATGATCGAAACCGTGCGCGGTTTCGGCTACAGGTTCTGCGCGTAACCCATGCGACTTCGCCCTGCCTCACTCAGGTTCAAAATCCTGATCGTGATTGTCACGAGTGTGGTCATCGCGGTGCTTACGTGCGGTCTTATTGTGCGTCAAGCTGCCGCGCGCGCCGAAGACAACCGCATGCGCGACAACATTTCCAGCCAGTTGCGCGAAGCCTCATCGATCTACTCTGAAACCGGTGTTCTCACGCTCAACGCAGCAGTCGATGACCCCACGTTGCCTGAGCCGGCTAAGGAAGCTGCTCTCAATGGGCAGTCCGTGACCATGCGATCAGAAATTGATAACACCGAGGTCGTGTGGGCGGCCGCTCCCATCATGGTGGGTTCGCACACGGCGGTCATTTCGGTGCGAACAACGACGGCGGAGTCGCGTGAGTTGGTTGGCGATATTGACCGTGCGATTCTGATTTCCATGCTGGTCTCGGCCGTGGTGATTGGCGGAATTGGGTTTGTTGTTGCAGGTCAGATTAGCCGCCGATTAACCCTGGGGGCACAGGCCGCACGCCGGATCGCTTCAGGTGACACCACGGTGCGCATCTCTGATGTGGTTGAGCACGGCGATGATGAGGTGACCGCGTTTGCGGAAGCTGTTGATACCGCGGTTGAGCGCCTTGCTGAACGACTCGATTCTGAACAGCGGTTTACGGCGGACTTGGCGCACGAAATGCGCACGCCTTTGACTGGTCTGGTGAATGCGGCGAACCTTTTGGAGGAGGATTCTCGTCCGGCTGAGTTGGTGCGTGAGCGGACTGAGCGTCTGCAGACCCTCGTTGAGGATCTTCTGGAGGTCTCGCGTCTGGACGCCGGGAGCACCACACCAGATTTCGAGACGGTCAACATCAACCACATGCTCAAGTCCTTGCTCCTGAATCTGCGGTCGTCTGGGCTCATTGTGGATCACGAGATCCAGGAAGTGTATGCAGATCCGTCCCCGCAGATCACTACAGATCCGCGTCGCTTTGAACGCATCGTGTCTAATCTAATCGCCAATTCGATCAAGCACGGGGCCGACCCCATCCGGATCGAAACCACGCCACACTCAGTGATTGTGACCGACAGCGGCCCGGGCTATCCGGCGGACATCATCGCCAAGGGGCCCACCCGTTTTGTGTCCTCCGGCGGTGGAGGTATGGGCTTGGGCCTGGTGATTGCGCAGGGCCAGGCGAAGCTGTTGGGTATGCGCATGGAGTTCCGGAACGCTCCTGAAGGTGGCGCCCAGGCCGAGGTGGTTTTCCCTGAGTAGGGTCGCGCTAGTTGGCGGTTAAGAGTCTTTGCGGCCCTGTTTGCGTCGCGTGAGTCCCCCCAGAATGTACAGGACACCTGCGATAAGGACGGCCGCCGAGGTGAAACCGATGATGGTGAGGGCTCCGAAATTGTTGCCGAACAGCAGGAGAATTCCCAAGAGCGCGTGTGCGATTCCGGAGTACAGGTAGTCCGACGCTGACGCCGTTCCGCGCATGTCCTTATACATCCACAGTTCAAGTGCTGCGTGCAGGAGTGCCCACCCCATAACGGCTGCACGGAGTTGACCGGGGTAGCTGGCGAACATGAGGAAAACCAGAGCCGGGATCGCAATGACGGCTTGACCCCACAGGTGAGTGCGTAGCGGTTTCGTGGCGGAACCCTGGCCCACCAAAAGGAGCGCATTCAGCCCGATGTATCCCATGAGCAGATAGTCGACAAAGTCGACACGGAGCGCCAGCTGAGCAACGGAACCTAACTGTTCACGAGGCACGAACGCGGCGACGATTGCGAAAATAACGCCCAAAACACCTCGGGCGATCATCCACGGGGCGGTGGCAAGCTGAACTTCTTTTTCTGACGTTTGGGTCACCCCACTAGTGTAGGGCCCACTGAAGTTCACCGGAGCGACCCCTCAGGTTTGCGGTCCGGTCGTGTGGCGTCACTAAACTTTCGTCGAATCCACCATGTGACGAGTGATAACTGTGCGCGCAAATTCTTCGACAGACTTCAGCCGAAACCTGCCATTGGGCCGGTCGGCGCTGTGGTTGTGCGTGGGTTACGGTTTAGGCGCGGTCATCGGATGGGCCGTCCACGTTCTGTTCAACGTGGGGCATCCGCAGTACTCATCAGCTCTCACGCTCATGTGGCCACTGCTCATTGGTCTGATGGGCGGGGTTCTCCTGGTGATTGGAACCATGCCGGCTTCGCGAATTGCGATCAGTGTGAGCACCGCGAACGCGCTCGAGCAGGAGGGCACGCCGGGACTTGCGCGTATTCGCTACCTGAACTCCACAACGAACGGGTCATTTAAGACTTTGACTGTCTCCCTGGACGTCGCAAGTAGCTCAAGCCGGGTCTATAGGTCGGAGCTGGTGTGGAAACTGTCAGCGGTTGACGCATTGAAGTTACGGCCGGGAGCCACGATCCCGGTGCGCATTGACCCGCAAGCGCCATCCCGCGTGGTGTTTGATACACGCGCTACCTCGAACGATTTGGGCCCCGACCCCAACGAAGTGTTTAGCGTGCGCAACCGCTTCCGTCGCAGGCTGTCGATGATCCGGCCGGCTTCGTGTATCGCCACGCTGGTGGGATTCGTTATCGGACTGGGAATTGGGCTATTTACGTAATTACGGAATTATGTATTATTAGTGTGTGAGCACTTCTTCCGATGAACTGCGCGCGCTGCGCGAAGAGATCACGCAGCGACTGTCCCGGCTCGATGCACGCTTACGCGATGTTGAAGAACGGCTGAGCGGTGAACCCCGTGAGACGCAGCCGCGTTCACATGACGCTGGAGTCACGCAGTCGCAGCTGCCCACGGAATCTGGCGATCCCGAGTTTTGGGCGCTCAACGAACTGTCCCAACGCTATGACCAACCGGTGGTCATGTTCGCTGGAACGGCAGAAACCGAAAGTGGCCCGGTCATGTGGCAGTACGAACGCTTTGCTGACGGCCTCATGGACACCGATGCCTTTGCGGTATCGCCTGCTCTCGAGGCCATTGCCCACCCCATCCGCCTCACCCTCCTGCTGGCGATCATCAACGGGACCACCACCTCGGCGAAATTGGCAGAACTTGAACAGGTTGGCACGTCAGGGCAGGTGTACCACCACTTGAGCCAGCTCAACGCAGCGGGGTGGATCCGGTCCGTGAAGCGCGGCCAGTGGGAGGTCCCCGCAACCAAAGTCATTCCCCTTCTCACCATCATTTTGGCCGCCCAGTAATAACAGGACTCACCTCAACCACCCCAAGGAGCACTCATGAAAAGAACACTCATAGCTGGAGTCGTAGCGTGTGTCGTTGTCGCCGTTGCTGCGATCTGCGTGCCGTGGTCGTTTGGTTTTCCGCACCGCGGATCCGGCGATCAGCACGTGCTTGACACCACCGGACCATACTTGTCACACGGGTACCGACGTGAAGCCGCGGTAGCGATCATTCCCCCGTCTGGCGAACCGTCGTTCGCAGGTTGGGGAGCCGATGAGAACACGGTGTTTGAGATCGGTTCGATCACGAAAACGTTCACAGCACACCTGCTTGCTGACGCGATTGAGCGTCAAGAAATCAGCGCGGATACCCGAGTTGACAACGTTTTCGACGAACTGAAGGGGACTTCCGCAGGGAAGGTGACCATGGAGCAGTTGGCGACGCACACCTCGGGACTCCCCCGCATTACCAACGTCAGCATGAGTAGCAACTTCACGCGAAAAGACCCGTACACCGCTGACTTGGGCGAATTCCTCGACACGGTTTCCGATCTTGAAGTCACACCGGGTGAGATTGCGTACTCGAACACGGGATATGCGCTGCTGGGGCAGGCGGTTGCCAAGAAAGCCGGCAAGGACTACCCCACCCTGGTGCGCGAACGGTTGCTGGAACCGTTAGGCATGGACCAGACAACGGTTCCCAGTACGCCGGAAGACTTGCCAGCTGACCACCCCACGGGGTACACCGCTAAGGGTCTTCCGGCAGGAGCGTGGACCATGCACGCGTACGCTCCTGCCGGGTCAATCCGGTCAACAACCAAAGACATCAGCACGTGGCTCATTGCGGTCAGGGACGGGAAAGCGCCGGGGTCGTCAGTTGAACCTACAAAGGTCCGAGCTGAAGAAGATACAAAGAAACTGGGCCTGGCATGGAACACAAAAGAAGAGGATGGTGCAACGGTGATTTGGAAAAACGGAGGAACCGGCGGATACACGTCATTTGCCGGATTCAACGCAAACGGCGACGGCGTGGTCGTTCTCAACAACACCGCTACCAACTCTGACGATGTCATTGACTACTTGTTCGATGCGGAGGACAAGAAATGATTCAGCTTCTTATTCCCTTTTTTGGTGTCATCGTTCTGCTTGTGGGTTTAGGTTCACACGCTTGGCAAGTTCGCCCCACACGAGGTGAACATAAGCCCAAAGCCCGCAAACACCTCACCCGCGGTGGGCTCTTGGCGGTAGGTGCCGGTGCGGTTATGTACTTTGTGCTGGTTCGTATCTTCTTTATGTTTGACGGAGTACTGGGTATTGCCTGGATCGTGGCGATTCTGTTGCTGGGCTTCATCGCGTTCCGGGTGGTGCAACTGTGGCCGTCTAAAGAAGACAACGCGCAGTTGGTGGCATCGCTTCAGGGCGACGGCGTGAAGGTGAGTAGCTACCTGGGTATTGGCACAGTCATCGCCGCTGCAGTTCTTGTGGTGCTTGCCGTTCTGTACTGGTTCGCACCAGTGATGTTTTAGCGCTGGAACCGTTCTTAGCGCGGGCTACTCTAGCGCTGGAGCGGCTTAGCCTTCCAGCGGCCCCACTTGTAGGGAGTCGCCGTTATCAGCGACCTTGGCTTTCTTCAGTCCATCATTCGCGGGGCCGTACAGCTTGGCTCCATCTTGGGTTGAGAACCCAGATGAGTGGCACGGACACACGATCTCTTCTTCCGTGATGGTCCGCACCAGGCACCCTTGGTGCGGGCACACCGCGGTGTATGCCTTGAACTCGCCTTTCGTGGGTTGAACCACCACGTAGCTTCCGGCAACAACCCCGGAGCCCTCCGGCACCTTGTCCTTTGCGACGGTTTCCGGTTCAGCGTCCTCGGTCTTCGATGAGTCGCTAGCGCACGCTGAAAGCCCACCGGCGACCGCAACGGTTGCGGCAACGCCGCCCGTGGCTTTGAAAACTTGACGTCGGCTGTGCTGGTTCATCTTGTTCCTCTCTGATCACTGGTCCGGGTGTTTTACTGCGCCAGTTGTTCGATGACGGGCCACGTGCGGTCCAAACGCTTCTGGCCGTATGCGTGTGCAGGTTCTTGGGGTCGGGTGGTGAGCACGCGCGCAGCCCACGTACACGCACCCAGGCATAGGCGGGCGATCGCCGCTGTTTCTAGAGCGTCAAGCTCCGTGCTGGACAAGTGCTGATCGGTGCCCTGGGTGGCAGCTTGGTAGGCGGTCGCTACGCGGGAAATAACGTCCCGAGGTGGTTCCCCGCTCCCGCTCCCGCGGACAGTGAGGACGTAGGAGGAGGCGATTGCCACCTCGGCCATTCGAGCGGCGACCCGGCAGTCCCCAAAGTCCAACAGCCCGGTGACTTTTCCGTCGCTGACCAGCACGTTCAGGTCGTTGATGTCTTGGTGGAGGACCTGCTGTGGGAAGTCGTTCAGTATCGGTTTGACAGTGGTTTCAAAGTCGTGAGCGACGTGGCGTGAGAACGCCAGCACGCGGGTGAGCGACGTGCCGATATCGGCGGGAACGTGCCCGGAGGCCTCCCAGGTTTGGAGTCGTTCGGACGCGAACTTGGCATTGACGCCGGTAGATTCGAACGCCCACGGGTGCAGGATCATGTCGGGGGCCGCGGGCACACGTGCCAGGGCGGTTGCCACGTGGCCGGCGAGGGTTCCCACCTGGGTGGGGTAGTCATCGGTCAGCTGTGCCGTGGCCGCTTCAGTTCCGGCGAGGAAGCTCTGCAAGCGCACGATCACAAGTTCGTCATCGACGTGCGCGACCGAAACGAACCCGGACGACTGTCCTGAGCTCGCTTGAAAGGGTTGTGTGGCCGGCATTTGCTGAGCCACCGGAACGCCCGATTCATATGCAGCCTGGTGGACAGTGCTCAGCCAATCGGCGTACTCGGGGGTCATGGTGCGTGACGGGTACTCGGCCTTAAAAACAAAGGCTGTGTCTTGGGATGTCACGCGAGCATTGATCGCAGTTTCGCCAGACAGGAAGCGTTCCAAATGGACGTCGAGGCCAAAGTTGTCGCTGACGAGCACACGGATGTCTTCATCGGTGAGTGTGCGAAGTGACCGGCTCATACTACAAGACTACGTCACTGGGGCGGTTGGTCTGGGTTGGTCGGGTCTGGGTTAGTTGGGTATGGGTTGGTCGGGCCGGCTGCGCCGGGCCCAGCGTCACCATCGACCCGCCGAGGTGGGAGGTACTGCTGGGTGGAACGACCTCGGGCAGGGTTGGTTGCGCGCCGTAAGCGCGCCAAATCACGCAGGCGGCGGGCCTTTTCAGTCAACCGTGGGTACGTCCAGCCGCGAACGGTGGACGGCAGTTGCCAGCGGAAGTAGATGGCCAGAAGGCGTACGGTGACAACCAAAACAATCATGCCGAACATGATCCAGTACGACCAGATTCCGTTGGAGTAGAGGATCGCAGTGAGCAGGGCGCCGATGAACGCAGGCGTGAGGTACAGGTCCGAGGCGTTGAACAGGGCGGGGTTCTGATTTGCGACGACGTCGCGAAGTAGCCCGCCACCAGTCCCCGTGACGATTCCTAAGAATACTGCCGAGACCAGGTGAAGGTCGTGGGTGAGTGCAAGGATCGTGCCGGACACTGCGAAGAGGCCCAGCCCGCATGCGTCGAAGAAGATGATGGATCGGCGGGTGCGCAGAGCGGGGGTGCCGATCAGGTACACGAGGATGGTAGCGATTGCTGGCGGCAACAAGTAGATGGGTTGTTGGAGAGAAGCAGGGACTTCGTTGAGCATGAGGTCACGGGTGATTCCGCCACCCAGGCTGACCAGCAGACACAGCATGAAACTCCCCGTGATGTCGTAATTTTGGCGTGCTGCTGTGACCGCTCCTGACAGAGCGAAAAAGAACACGCCAACGAGGTCAGCGAGGAGAAGAACAAGCTGCGCGCTGGGAAGATCCATGTATTCCTTTGGGTGTTGAAGGCGGGTGAGCGGGCTGTGGCCGGGCGGTTCACTGTGAGGCGACCGGAGCCGGCAGTGCTTTCGCGTGGCGCATTAAGTGTAGTGCAGTAGATTGGTTGCAGTTAAATGCTTTTGCAGGGTGAGGAGCGGGTGTGCCTATCGTCATTGGAATTGCTGGCGGAACCGGCAGTGGGAAGACCACGCTAACGCAGGCTCTGGCGGAAAAGTTTTCTGGGCGCACCACAGTGATCTATCAGGACAACTATTACAAGCGCCAGGATCACTTGACGTTTGAGGAGCGCACGCGCGTCAATTACGACTCACCCGAGGCATTCGACATCGATCTCATGGCCGCACACATTGAAGACCTCAAGACGATGCGTCCAGTGCAGGGGCCGGTGTACGACTTCAGTATTCACAACCGCACCGATGAAACGGTGGATATTCAGCCGGAAAGCGTGATTCTGGTTGAAGGGATTTTGCTGTTACACGAACCGCGTTTGTGTTCCCTTTTGGATATCAAACTGTTTGTGGATGCGGATGCTGATGTGCGTATTCTTCGACGGATCAAACGTGACGTGTTGGAGCGTGGCCGGTCGATTGAGTCGGTGGAGAAGCAGTATCTGGAGACCGTGAAGCCCATGCACGAACTCTATGTTGAAACGTCAAAGCGCAACGCCGACCTCATCATTCCCGACGGTGGTCACAACCTGGTTGCTTTGGACATGCTGGTACACCGGTTGTCCCGCGAACTGTGAGGGTGAGGCTGGGTTGAGACCGGCCTCCCCTACCTCGGCATGTTCGCAAACCGCGAGCGCGCACCTTGGAACGCCACAGTGATTTCACCTGTGGGTCCGTTACGGTGCTTTGCCACCATGATGACGGCCTCGCCAGCGTGCGGTGACTCCTTGTCGTACATGTCTTCACGGTGAATAAGCAACACCATGTCTGCGTCCTGTTCGATCGAACCCGATTCACGCAAGTCCGACACCATGGGGCGCTTGTCATTGCGCTGTTCCGCCGAACGGTTCAGCTGCGACAGCGCGATCACAGGCACTTCCAGTTCCTTCGCCAACAGTTTGAGCGAACGCGAAAACTCGGAAACTTCCTGCTGACGCGACTCGACTCGCTTACCGGAGGTCATCAGCTGCAAGTAGTCAATGACGACCATCTTCAGATCGTGCTGTTGCTTGAGGCGACGGCACTTTGCACGAATCTCAGTCAGCGCCATGTTGGGCGAATCATCAATGAACAACGGTGCGTCGTTGATCTTGCCCATGGTGTTGGCCAGCGTGGTCCAGTCGCGTTCGTCGTCCAGTTTCCCCTGGCGCAACTTCTGCAAGGGGATACCGGATTCCGCCGACAACAAACGCGTGGTCAACTCGATGCGACCCATTTCCAGTGAGAAAATCACCGTGGCTTGTTCGTGGTGAATCGCTGCCGCCCGTGCAAAGTCCAACGCCAAGGTGGATTTACCCACACCAGGACGCGCTGCAATCACGATCATCTGGCCGGGGTGCAGACCGTTGGTCAGTTCGTCGAACTCATAGAATCCGGTGGGCACCCCAGCGGTGTCGCCGTCGTGCGAACCAGAGCGCTCAATCTCTTCGATCGTGGGCTGCAGTGCTTCCGACAGACGCACGTAGTCTTCCGTGGTTCGCCGTTCGGTGACCTGGTAGACCTCGGACTGTGCACGGTTGATGAGGTCGTCGGTGTCGCCCTGTGCGTCGTACCCCATCTGTACGATCCGGGTTCCCGCTGTCACCAAGCGGCGTAGAAGGGCAAGTTCCCGCACAATCTCGGCGTAGAAAATGGCGTTCGCCGAGGTGGGAACCGACTGGATCAGTGTGTGAAGGTACGCTGCCCCTCCGATCCGAGCCAGGTCACCGGACTTTGATAACGCGTTCGATACGGTGACCGCGTCAGCTGGTTCACCAGACGCGTACAGGTCCAGGATCACGTCGTAGATTGTTTCGTGGGCCGGCTTGTAGAAGTCTTCACCACGTAGGTGTTCGACCACGTCAGCGATAGCGTCCTTGGACAACATCATGGAGCCCAAAACACTGGTTTCAGCATCCAGATCCTGCGGTGGAGTGCGTACACCCGATTCAGCTCGTTGCCAGTTATCCCCGGACCATTCGTTACCTTGTTGCGAACCCACGCCTCACCTTTCTCCCGATTGCCTACTCATCGTAGCCGACCTCGGGAAGGTCAGGAACGGGCAATGACTTTCGCAATAAGTGGGTTTGTAATGGCCAAGCCGGCGCGTACCACAAGCGCTCCAACAAGCACCATGCTGACGATCGTGAAGAACGAATACGGCGACAAGACCGCCGCGATCCCGGCAGAGGGAAGCGCGAGGAACAGGCCCAGGCCAGCAGAGATGGCGCTTATCCACACAACCGGCAACATCACAGATGCCACCGAAATTTTCCGGATGGTCCTGTTATCCATTCCTGCTGCATTGAGCTCCTGGAATGTGCTTGCACGGTCGTAAACATCAGCAGCTTGATTGATCACCGCAGACACCGTGATGAACACGAACGCGACTCCCAAGGTGAGAAGAATCCCCGTAAATGTATCTGTTAGCAACAGGGTGTCTTCACGGGTCAGTTTATCGGCTCCCACTCCCGTCTTGACTGTCTGCATTAACGCAACTCCACTCCCGCAGAACGTGGCAATGAACGAAGTTAAAGCTAAACCGGAAACCCGTCGCCAGTACGGCTTAGGAGATGCACTGACCAAACGCGAGGCGACCATCACGTGGACCTTCTTACTACCTCGGCGGATACGAGCTACTAGACGCAACACAAGCACACCAACAACGTCGATCACCAGAAGACCAGCAAGCACCATGCCAAAGAACCCAGTAAGTACGATCGTTAAAGTGCCACCCATTCTAGACATTCCGAACCCAGCTGCAACGCACATCATGAGCACAGCACAGGCCACAATTCGACCCCACGGGAACGAAGGTTTTAATGATTTGGTGCGTACACCCAGTGGTGAGACGACCACTTTGCGCAGTCCCATCAGGGCTGCCACAGTGCTCACGCCAACCAGAGCAACAACAGTCGCCAGGATCATCCACCACGGCAAGATCATGTTGCCGTACCCCAATGGTTCGCCGCGCAAATGCATCATGCTCATCGGAAGAGCTAATACGAAGTAGCCCACAACTCCGGCCAATGCTCCCACCGTCGCTGCCACCAACGGTTCGGTGAGTGCCGCGGCCACGATTGTTGACCTCGGGGCTCCTAGAAGCGCCAGCGTAGAGAGTTGCTCGTCCTGCCTGCGCGTAGCCAAGGTCGCTGCTGATTGACCCAGGGTGAACGCCGGCACCACCAGCAGTGTCGTTGCTAACGCAGCTAGCAAACGATAGCTGCCAACAACTTCGTCGGAGGTGTCCCATGCAAAAACTGCGAAAGTTCCAGCGGCCACTGTCAGCAACAGCGCCGAGGTCGCCGCAAACGCCAGCATCATCAACACCGTTGGGGTGTGTGTGAACCTGCGGAGTGAGAACAGGGCCGGGAGGACTCGGGCTGTGAGCGCGAAAGGTGAGTTGCGAGCTGGGGTTGGCGGGTTTGAGGTTGGCTCTCTTGTATCCACGTTTGATCGTGTTTCCTTTCGAAGTGCCGGCTGCATTGCTGGTGTCGTAGGTGAGTACACGTGGTCGCCGTACTGGTAGTCGGGCTCTGCGTATGAGTTCTGCAATTTCATGGCTGTCCCTAGTTAAAAGATGTAGTAGCCGGATCAACAGTGTCGTTGTTTAGTCCGTTGGTTGCGGGGGCACCTGCGCCGAGGTGGCAGCTGGCCCGCTGTGAGAGACAGCTGCGCCGGTGGGTGGGGCGGTGTCCGAGACAATCTGCCCGTCACGGAGGCGCACGGTTCGCGTACACGTGGCAGCAACATTTTCGTCGTGCGTCACCATAATCAAGGTGCGACCACGGCCGGTGGTCGTAGAAAGGAGAGTATGCAAGACCTCGGCGCCGGTTTGCGAGTCCAGCGCACCGGTAGGTTCGTCCGCAAAAACCAAAGCAGGATCAGTGACCTGAGCGCGAGCAATCGCAACACGTTGCGCCTGCCCACCGGAGAGCTGACCGATCAGTTTCGAACTGTGTTCCGCAAGACCCAGGCGGTTGAGCCAGTCACCGGCCATTGCCATGGCTTGCGGACGCGGGGCGCCTTTGAGCATGGCGGCCATGGCCACGTTTTCGACTGCAGTGAGTTCGGGCAACAACAGGCCCTGCTGGAACACAAACCCGAACAGCTCGCGACGCAAACGGGTGCGACCAGATTCGTTGAGAGCAGTGATGTCGGTCTGTTGCGTGTGAGCAGTCGCACCCAACTGGACGCGACCGTGATCAGTCGAGATCATGCCAGCCAGGGCGTGAAGCAACGTAGTTTTACCGGAACCAGACGGCCCCATGATTGCAAGTGATTCACCTTCGCGAACGTCCAGACTGACACCGCGCAGAGCGTGAGTATTACCGTAGGATTTTCCGAGTTCAGAAGCAGTGATAACCGATGAAGTATTCATGCTTCTATCGTTGTACGTGGCCCAGAACACCACTACGAAGATGACCGTCAGGTTGAGGTGGGGAAAACCTCC
>ERZ1031273.455-NODE-455-length-13964-cov-9.204328_pt1 | contig 13964 bp, 12 predicted proteins | sample MGYA00516575_ERZ1031273 | MGnify/ENA primary metagenome ERZ1031273 (study PRJEB33718, sample SAMN03159816) | human skin metagenome | collected 2014-02-25 | study: EMG produced TPA metagenomics assembly of the PRJNA266117 data set (Human skin bacterial metagenome... | reverse complement strand
CCCGTGGACGGGGGAGAGGACGACGACAGGGCCGCCTGTGGCGTCGAGGGTGGCGGGCAGCTCGCGCGCGACCGTGCCGAGGCGGGCGGCCAGCGCCTCGGCGTACTGACGGGTGGAGCCGTAGAACGTGGTGTAAAAGACGCTGGTCATACCCTCATTTTACGGCAGGAACGGGCGCAGCTGGTCCACAATCCACTGGAGCGTTCCGCCCGCGCCGGCGAGCACCGCCACGAGCAGGCCGAGCACGCCCACCAGCACGCCGCCGGCGAAGGCGCCGACGCTGCTGCCCACGTTGGAGGAGCCGTCGCTGGAGGAGCTGTCGTCGGTAGGCTGCGGCTCGGCAGTGACGGTGGTCGGCACGGCCACGGTCGTGGTCGCGGTAGTCGGCGTGCCTGACACAGTGCTGGTGACGGTGGTCGGCACGGCCACGGTGGTCGTCACCGGAGCAGGCGCGGACGAAGGCGCAGCGGAAGACGGAGCGGCGGTGGTGGTCGGCGCCGGGGCCTTGCCGCGGGCGGTCAGCCACTGGTCCGGGCCGATCGGGTGGTCCACCATGCGGATCTCGCCGATGTTGCCGAACCAGCCGTCGACCTTGTCGTTATCCCAGGCGGAGGTGCCCAGCAGCCACTTGTCGCCGTTGCCGCCCATGCCCAGCGGGCCGTAGCCGTCGCGCAGGATCGGGGAGCCGTCGACGTACATGGTCACGGACTTATCGGCCGGGTCGTTGACCACGGCGATGTGCATCCACTTGCCCTTCGGCACCTCGTGGGTCCAGTTGGAGAAGCCCTCGCCGTTTTCGCCGTAGGAGTACCAGCGCAGCTCGCGGAGGCTGGACACGCCGAGCATCTGGATCGGGTCGCCGTCCTCGTCCTCGGGGTGGGTGATGGTGCCGGAGGCGTCGCGGATAAGGGCGTTGGACCACTTGTTGTTGTCGGCGTTCCAGTCCTCGTCGAGTTTGAGGAACGCCTCCATGGTGTAGCCGTTTTCAAACTCCTCCGAGTTGATGTCGGCGCCGGTGGCGGTTTCGAACCAGGCGGTGGAGTGCTTGAACTTCGGGTCCTTCCAGCGCAGGGAGCCGCGGTCCGCGGACAGCGGGTGCTTGTCGTCGGAGAAGGTCACCGCGTCTGCGCCTGCCGCGATGCGGTGGCGTGCGCGGGTCATGTCGTCGCCGTTTGCGACGTCGGGGATGACGGCGCCGGCGGGGGCAGCTTCGCCGTCGTTAAGCAAAGTGCCCTCGACCTTCGTCTGGCCGGGGCGCCAGTGCACGACGGTGCCGTCCACGTACGCGTAGTCCTGCTCGTCTTTCGGCTTGTCCTTTTCGGTGACCTCGTAGGCCTTGTAGCCGTCCGTGATGGTCTGCTTCAGCGCCTCGTTGTAGTCCGGATCGTTGGCGTCGCCGGCCGTGAAGTCCGGCGCGAACGCCTTGAAACGCTCCGCGAAGTCCAGATCGATGGTGTAGGAATCGCCCTCGCCCTCCATGATCAGGTGGTCAAAGGAGGTGAGCTGCTCGTACTTCTTGGACTTCACCCACGGCGAGTACGCGGTCATTTCCAGCTGGTTGTTGGTGAGGTCGAACTGCAGCTGGCCCATCAGACCATTGCCGCCCAGGTAGGCCATCTGGTAGTCCTGCAGGATGTTGATCACGTCGTGGCCAGCGTCGTTCTTCTCCACGTGGTAGCCCGCGCCGTGGTGGTGGCCAGCGATGGTGAGGAAGATCTGGTCGTTCTTGCGGATCAGCTTGTCCCACAGGTGCTCGCCGTACTCCTTAGTGAAGTAGGTGGAGCCGTCGCCGTTGATACCGGAAATCTCGTGCGCGGTGAGGATCACGGGCAGCTCTGGGTGCTTATCGATGACCTGCTGCGCCCACTCCAGCGTCTCGTCGTTGGCGCGGAACCCCAGCGCGAGCACCAGGTACTTCTGCCCCTCGGCCTCGAAGATGTGGTACTCCGAATCCACGCTCTGGCCCGGGAAGGCGTAGCCGTCGCCGCCGTTGTGGATCTCGGTGGAGGCGGTGCGGCCCATGAACGTGGAGTTCTTCTTCGCGCGCTCCTCCGGGAAGTACTCGGTGAAGGCGGATTTGCCGTCGAACATGGTCAGGTCGTGGTTGCCCGGCAGCACGGAGTAGTTCACTCCGGCGTCCTCGAGCGTTTTCATCGCACGGTCCGCGATGTCCCAGCTGGCGCGGTCTTCCGGCTCATCCACCACGTCGCCCAGGTGAGTGACAAACTGTGTGCCCAGCTTTTTGTGGTTTTCAGCCAGGAACTCGGTCTGCACATCAAACGGGTTCGTGCCGTAGCGGTCGCCGAAGATGTCGCCGGCGGCCTCGGTGCCGTAACGAGCGTAGAACTGGGTATCCGGCATGACGCCGAGGGTGAAGCGGGAGGCGAGATCCTCCGCGTTAGCGACGGGAACTGGGGTGAGCAGGGCAAGGGCAGTAATCGCGGCGAGGTGTTTGCGCATGGGGGTCCTTCGTTTCAGGCAGTTGCGGTTGAGCAGTTAGAAACGTAGCGCCCTCAGGTTTCGCTGAGGTGAAATTCAGGTGAAACTTAAGCTTATCGACGTTCAGCTCCGCCCTGCCGCCGTTTCCCGCCGTTTCCCCAGGGGATTCTTTTTAGACCAGTTTTTCGACCCCGAAAGATATAGGAAAGATATAGCGGGCCGGTTTTTACTATTTTACCTGGTCAGCGAATTGTTCCGATATCTTTCTATATCTTTCACGCCCGGATCCAGCGGGTGCCGCGCCCACGCGGGGGACCTTCAGGGTCAATCTGTGCGCGACCAAGGCTGCGCAGGTGGCGGAGGATCCGCCCCGCCTCGGCGACACTGACACCGGTTTGATCTGCGATGTCGGCGGACCGGAGCGATTCGCCGTCGAGAAGCTTCGCTTCAATCCACTCCTGAATGCTCACCGTTGCTAGGTCGCCTGCCCGCCCGCGCCCGAGCAGCTTGCGCGCTTCGCCGCTGAGCGTCCACTCGCTGGCGTCCGCTACCGAATCGAGTAGTCCAAGCTCGACGAGCACGCCCATGAGTTCTTCCACCTCGAGGGCAGTGAGCTGCGTTTTGTGGGCTGCAGTTGCCGCAGTGATCAGAGGCGCGGAATTGAGGTGCCAAAGCACGATCAGCGTTGCGACGCTGCCAATAACCGCCTCGCCGTAGAGTTCCGACAGTTTCCTGAGCCCCTTGATAAAGGTCGTGTCGGGCTGCTGCGCGGCCAGGACCACCTGGACATGGGACCCGGTGGCAAAAACCTCCGGGACGTTTCGCCCAGTGCGGATCATCGTGGCCCACATGCGGTCGAAACCGCGGGAGCTTTCCTCCGCCAGACCGAGCGTGCGCATTGCCGCCATGAGCCGGTTGTTCCGCGGAACCGATGTGGTGGTCAACAATTTGTCCACCGTCACCCCCGGCGGCAGGGGACCAGGCGAGGTGATCTTCAGCGTGCGATAGGTCTGCTCAACCACAACCGGGCCAGACAGCCGCCAATCGCGGTGAATGAACGCGTTGGACACCACCTCATCTACAGCCTGTTCGGGGAAGCGGCTGATGGCGATCTCTTCACCGTCGTCGAACTGGACCCGTTCGATCTCCCGGTCCCCGTTTTCCGCAATCAGGCGGCGCAGGCGGGGCAACGCCAGCAAAACCGGGTCCGAAATCAGCGTGGCCTTCGGGTCTTCCCCCGGGATACTGCGCCACAGGTGCCGGACTACAACGTCTGTCGGCTCGGGTTCGGCAAAGAGAATTTCTGCCGCGCGTTTGAGCTGGCCGTCATCACGCACCAGGCCAAGTTCGCGCAGCAGCCCCGTCGTTGTTTGCGGGACTGCGGCCTCGGAGCCGCGCGCCCTCCTGTGCTCGCGAAGCATCCTTCGTGCTTCTTCGACCACCGCCAATGGCAGCTCGTCTACGGAAGTGTCCGCGGGGCCGTTCGAATAATCGGGATTGCGCCGGGCTTCGTCGATCGAACGGCGCATTTCCTCAGTCATCGGCTGGCAGGAGAACTGGGCATCTGCGGTACGACGTTTCGCAGCGCCGTCACCACGGGTGTAGAGCGCCCGCGCCTCCGGCACATGGATCACCAGAAGTCTCACACCCCACGCACGAACGGGCGCGATCTGCACATTCATGTTCGGCTTCGTGCTGTTGAAGATCTGCTGGGCGAGCTTTTCCTCGTCCATCTGCGTGCCGGTGAACGCGGCCTCGCCAGCGACCTTATCCGCGACCCCCACAACAATGTGGCCGGTCGCAGCTTCACTGTTAGCCATGCAGATGGCTTCATTCAACAGCTTCTCGACGAGCTTCGCCTTCGCCCCCTTTTCCCCCTCCCGGGAGGCAGGATCCTCCTTGAACTCCAGGATGAGCGACTCCTGCGAGTCCGCCGTCGCCCCACCATGGATCGCCTCGAGAGCATCGCGGACGTGAGGGGCAAGATCATCCCAGGCAGACTCCGTAACCATGCCGCTGATTATACATTTCCCCAGGGAATTCTTTTTGGGACCATTTTTCGACCACGAAAGATATAGGAAAGATATGGCGCGGTGGATACAGGTCAAAATCTACCGTTTCCGCTGTTCAGCGAATTGTTCCGATATCTTTTCTATATCTTTCCGCACGCGAAAACCCGGGCCCGCCCCACAAGAGGGGATCGGGCCCGGGCTGTCACGACGCTGCTTTAGGAACGCGCGTCGACGTGCGGGAGCACGGCCAGCGGTGAGAGATCCGTCAGAGACGCGATGCCACGCTCCTCGTCGCGGAACCATGCGCGGACGTTGTTGATGAAGCCCTTCATGGCTCACCTCCTTTCGTTACCAGGGGAAGGTTGTTAACCTTCCGTTCACTTCGCGGTAACTCTAGGTTCGCGCAAATAGTTTGTCAACACCAACGATTGGCGCGCGTCCACGAAAAGGGCCCTGGCACGTGCCAGGGCCCGGTAGAAATCAGGAGCAGGCTAGAGGAAGGGGTACGGGTCCCACCCAGTGAGGTACTCAATGCGCTCGCGCGCGATGAGCAGGAGCGCGGCGATAACGGCAACGAACACGATGGCCAGGAAGATCCATCCCAGCACGCGGCGGCCGCCTTGCGGAGCGGAGCCGTCGCTAGCGGGAGAGAGGAAGTGGATGCTCAGGGCGTACAGGGCCGGCAGTCCGGCGCCGAGCAGGATGCCGACGGCGACAACGGAAAAAAGCGATTTCAGCAGTTCAAGCATGCGGGTTGTCCTTTCCGGCTAGCCGCGCGGGTGGTGGTCGTGGGTGGCTGCGGTGGACCCCGGCGCGCGCAGGCCGACGGAGGTGTCCACGAAGTCTGCGGGCTCGCCAGAGTCGCGGTGGGGCAGTTCGCTTTCAGACGCCCCTCCGGTGGTCTGCGCCGGCGAGTTGGAGTCGCCGTCCCAGTCGTCGTTGACGTTGTCCTTGTGCACCGGCTTCTGCGATGCCTGCCAGAACATGTAGCCGCCGCCGATGAGGATGATCAGCGCCAGGGCGACGCCGCCCCACACGAGGTCGCCGCCGAGCTCAGCGGCCCAGTGGCCGATCCACCAGGTGATGAAGGACACCAGCGCCGCAATGGGCAGGGTGGTGATCCAGGCCAGCGCCATGCGGCCGGCCACACCCCAGCGGACCTCGCCCTTCGGGCCGGTCAGACCGGAGCCGAGGATGGAGCCAGTTGCCACGTGGGTGGTGGACAGCGCCATGCCCAGGTGGGACGAGGTGAGGATGATAGCGGCGGAGGAGGTCTCAGCGGCCATGCCCTGCGGCGGGTGGATCTCCACCAAGCCCTTGCCCAGGGTGCGGATCACGCGGAAGCCGCCGGAGTAGGTGCCGATGGCAATGGCGAGAGCACACGCCAGCTGGATCCAGAACGGCATCGGGTGGTCCGAGCCGAACTGACCTGCCGCCACCATGGCCAGAAAGATCACGCCCATGGTCTTCTGCGCGTCGGAGGTGCCGTGCGCCAGCGCCACCAGGGAGGCGGTGCCGATCTGGCCCCAGCGGAAGTAGTTGTCGCGGTGGTCCTTTTCCGCATTGGCGGTCAGTTTGTAGACCAGCCAGGTACCGATCGCGGCGATGAGGCCAGCAACAAACGGGGCGAACAGGGCGGGGACGATGATTTTGTCCAGCACGCCCTGCCATACCACGCCGTCGAAGCCGATGGCGGCGATGGCCGCGCCGATCAGGCCGCCGAACAGCGCGTGCGAGGAAGAGGACGGGATGCCGAACAGCCAGGTAAACAAGTTCCACATGATGCCGCCGGCCAGGCCGGCGAACACCACGAGGAGAAGGCGCTCGGAGTCAACTGTGTCGTTGAGGTCGAACAGATCGAGCTTCACAATGCCGCCCGCGACCGTCTTGGCCACGGCGACGGAAAGGAACGCGCCGATCAGGTTGAGTATGCCGGCGAGCGCCACAGCCACCTTGGGCTTGAGCGCGCCGGTGGCGATGGAGGTGGCCATCGCGTTGGCAGTGTCATGGAAACCGTTAGTGAAGTCGAAGAACAAAGCGACGACAATGATTAGTACGAGGAGAATTGTGATACTCACGCGGGAGATTATGCGCCTGTGCGGGCACAACCGAAACACTCGGAAGACAATGTTCGCGCAAAGTTCACCTACACGTCACCGGCACCTATCCGACGATGATGTTGCGCACCGCCACGCCCATGATCACTAGGCCCACCACCAGCACAAAGATGGTGTCCGGGCGGCGGGCGTAGTGCTTGAACGCCGTGGCCTTGTGAAACAGCAGCGCCGGCATGATGTACACCAAAAACGCCACGAACACGCCGCCGACCACGGAGATCATGTCCAGGATCGAGGGGTTCAACACGGCGACGATCACCGCAGTGACGAAGACGAAGATGTTCACGGCGAGGCGAAGCGTGGACGTCGATACGCGAGCCGCAAAGTTCGGCGCCACACTGCGCACCAGGTACGCAGTGCCCTCCTCCGTGCCGAGCAAGTGGCCGAAGTAGGAGGTGATGATCGCCGCGATGGCGATGACCGGGCTGATCCACGCCATGAACGGCGCATCCGTCTCGTTGGCCAGGTACGACAGCACCGGCACGTTCTGCTCGCGCGCGGCGTCCATGCCGTCGGCGCCCAGGGCGAGGGCGCAGGACCAGACGAAGAACATGGTGAAGGTGACCAGCATGATCGCGGTGACCAGCTCCACCTTGGACACTTCGCGCTCCGTGGCAGCGACGTCTCCGTCCGTCTTCTTCTGCACGTCCAGCGCGAACTGGCTCAGCGCCGCCATGTGGCTGAAGGAAAACACCAGCACTGGCAGGATCAACAGGAGGCCCTGCCACACCGGGTAGGAGGACTCGTAGGAGCGGAAGCTGGCAAAATCCCAGCTCGGGATCAGGTACAGCGACACCGCCGCCAGCGCGATGATCAGCGGATACACCAGCACGTTGGCCAGCCACAGGGTGAGTTTCTTGCCGAAGGCGTACGCGCCCGTCATCAACCCCGCCGACGCCGTAGCCAGCACCCAGCGGCTCACCTCCGGCCCGCCGAGCTGGTTCACGATGAAGCTGTCCAGCGTGTTGGTGATGGAAATGGCGTAGATCAGCACCGTGGGATAGATGCCCAGCCAGTACACCAGCGCCGAGGCGAACCCGCGCTTGCGGCCGGTCAGCGCCGTGATCACCTGCAGCACGTCCAGCCCCTTCACCGGGGACGCGGAGACGATGCGCGCGTAGGTGCGGTGGGAGAAAAACACCATCGGGCCGATCAAAAGCGTCGCGATCACCAGCGGCCAAAACCCGAAACTGCCTGCGTTGATGGGCAGGAACAGGATGCCCGCGCCCACGCCGGTGCCAAACAGCGTGATCACCCAGCGCATGAACGAGCCGTCAGGTTCGTCGCCCTCGCGCTACTCCTTGATCTGCTCGATGTCCGCGTCCGAGAGGTTCTCCCGGTCGAGCTCTTGGCGCGAGAGCTCGAGATGCTCGTCGCTGTGTTGCTCAGGTAGCTGGGCGTTAGTCATGGTGATCTAGATTACTCGCGGTGCCTTTGGGGCCGGTGTTTTGCATTCGCTTATCGACGCCCCTCCGGTTGTGCCCGATGTCGCAGCACCGTCGCGGTGGCTTGTCCCGGCGCGATTCCCGGCGCGGCCGCGCCAGCAGCGCCATCGTTCGCGCAGATGGTGAAAGGCTAATGGTGAGAATTCGAAAATTCTCGCGGATTCACCATCCTCCATTCACCATCTGTGCGGTTTACCGTTTGAGAGGGAGGATCTGCGGTACCCCCACCGAACATCCAGTTGTTTGCCAGGTTATGGTGATCTAGATTTTTAAAACGTCACCGTTTGACCTGTGCCCCGAAGGATCGCACCACCATGTCCCGTTCCCGCATCGCAACCGCCACGCTGGCCTGCGCGCTCGCCGTCAGCACTGTTCACGTCCCCGTCGCTGAGGCGCAGTCGTCAGGAAGTTCTACCACCACCGTCGACCAGCAAGGCTTCGACGCGGCCACCGCGAAGTGGCAGCAGCGTTACGACGACGCATCCGCCTCCCTCCAACAAGCCAAGGACGACGCCAAATCGGCGCAGGCGCAACGCGACTCCGCAAACGCCGCCGTACGCGACGCCAACGCAGAGGTGGAGGCCGCGGAGGCTGCGCTGAAGAAGGCCGAGAAGGACCTCGCACGGGCAGATGTGGAGAAGCGGAAGGCAGAGCTGGACGCCGCCGCGGAGGTGCTGAAGGAGGCGGAGCGGGAGCTCGTCGCAAAGCAAAAAGAGCTCGACGCGGCGGAGGAAGACACCGCCGCCTTCGCCGAGGACGTCACCTTTGCGGAGGAAACGGCCGCCACGGCAAACGAAGCTGCAACCGACGCCGCGGCCGAGAAGGCCGACATGCAGCAGACCGCGGACTCCGCGCAGGCCAAACTCGCCGACGCCCAGGCCCGCGAGGCCGCCGGCGCCGACTACACCCAAGAGGACTGGGAGCGCCTGGTCGCGGACGCGATCGTGGAGATCACCAACGAATACCGCCAGCGTCACGGCATGCACCCTCTGGTCAGCCACGATGTGTTCAACGACAACGCCCGGGATTGGAGCGGCGTGATGTCCGCCGACATGCAGCGCGGCGCCAGCGACGACGACTACTTCCGCCACGCCGAGTTCGAGGACTACGGGCACAGCGGGGAGAACATCGCCTACAACTGGCTCGGCTGGCCAGATGCCTCCCCGGCTACCGCAGACCGCACGCAGTGGGCAGAACTTCCCGAGGCGCTGTTCACCCAGTGGCGCAACTCCACCTCGGGGCACAACGAAGGCATGCTGAATTCGAGCCAGACCGGCATCGGTGTCGGCGTGCGGGTCGCGCCCAACGGCCAGGCGTTCGCCACGATGCAGTTCTACAAACTGTCCCACCCGACAACGTCCTACACCTTCGGCCCGGACGGCGGCTCCCAAAAGGCCAACGAGAGCGGTACGCCGTACTACGTCTCCACCGGCGCACGCGAGGCGCTGCGCACCCCCGACCTCACGGTAGACCTGGGCGACCGCAAGCGCGCGAACCCGAACTACGACGGGCTGAAGCGCGACGAGATCCGGGCCATCCAAGCCCGCACGACCCGCAAGCTGGGCGTGGCGGTCTCGCACGACTACGCCGCCGAGCTTTCCGCCGACGAGGCCGAGCTTTCCGCCGCGCAGACGGACCTCGCCGCCGCCGAGCAGCACGACGCCGACGCGCAGGACGCGTTGGCGCAGGCCACGGGCGTGCTGGAGGACGCTGAGAGGCGGTTGCGGAGTGCCGTCGATAGGCAAGAGCGCCTGGAAGGCGAGCGGGATGAACTCGCGCGCGCCGAGGAGAAGGCCAGGGGTGCGAAGGATGCCGCAGAGGCCGAGCTCGCGTGGGCGAAGGCCGCGGACCAGGACGCGCTGGCCGCGGCGGTGGAGGCCGCGCAGGAGCGCCTCGCCCAGGCCGAGCAGTGTGTCGAGGACGCGTACGAGCTTTCCGCCGTCGAGCAGATGACCCTCGACGAGGCCGAGGACGACGTCGCCGAAGCCGAAGCAGAGCTGGCGCAGGTCAACGCGCAGCGCCCGACGCTGGCGCAGTTCACCACCACCGAAACCAACACCGTGGCGGTCGTGCTGGGTGTGCTGGCCGCGCTGGCGGCCGTGGGCATTGGTGTGGTGGCGCTGGCGCCGCGCCTCGGCATCGAGCTGCCCTGGCAGTAGGAGCTCAGTCCCGGGGGGCAACCGCCAAACTTACGCCGATATCTTTGGCGGTTGCCCGCGAACACCAAACTTATCGACGGCTAAAGTGTCCCCACGCCCGATACGTCTCCTGCAGATTGAGCCAGAGCTCTGCCGAGGTACCAAGCGCTGACCCGACCAACTCGGCGGATTCCCGCGTAAGCTCCCGCTCGCCTGAGATGAGCTCTTCAACGAAGCGCGTCGGCCGGCCCATGATCGCGGCGAAATCAGCTTCGTTCCAACCTCGTTCTTCCAGTTCCTCCGCGAGGAAATCTCCTACTGGGAACGCTTCTGCCAAGAGTTGAGTAGTCATGGTTCACCTCCGTCAGTGGACCTCCAGTGACCACTGACGATACCGCCGCTACGCGGGCCGCGTCCCCCAACTGCTGAACCGGTGCCGGTCTACTACCTCCTCCACGGCGTACACCATGTCCCGAAGGGCACCGTATCCCGCGAGCTTCGCCTCCAAGTCCACGATCACTTGCAGGCCATCGACCCACATCTCCATAACCACGCGCGGTTCCGCCGTGCCCGGCGCAAACAGCGGCAACGGGAAGTACGCCGAGCCGGAGTCTTTACCGATTTCGCTGCCATCGACCTCGCTGCATTTGTAGTTCAGGTCTATCTCCGCCAAGCCGTCACCAGCCAATTCATCATCGGGTTCCGGGAACTCAACCTCCCGGATTTCCACCTGCATCGCGCGATCCGCTTCGCCCGCGTGGGAGAGAGGTTTGGGCAGCACGCTGGAGATGGTGTCGCAAAACGGCCCCATCATGTCCAGACGGCCGGCGTCGGCGCATTCCCGGGCGGAGATCGCTAGCCCGTATACGCCTGCAAACCGCGGTTCCTGCGCGAGCGCCTCCCCGCTGATCTCCACCATCAGCCTGGCCGCCGAACCCGCTGATTCGACGGTTGTCGCTTGCCGCATCAGCAGCAGCGGCAAGCCAGCCATCAAGACGATGCCTGCGAGGTTTTCAGCCACCTCACCTGCTTCCGGCTGCTTCATACTGACCCGCCGGCACTTTCTGGCCGCCCGATTCAGTCCGGCAACAACCGCTTGCCCAAGCTCCCGCCCGGAAGCGCCAATCTCACCGAAACGGTTCGCAACAATTACCCGGCCCCCAACGTGCGTTCCCGCCGCCTTGGCCCCAATTTTCCAAGTTTTCATCCCCATGCCCGGCAGCCTACGTCGCACCCCGCGCAAGCACAGCCCCTCACGTGCTCATTTCAGTGGACATCTGCCTATCGACGCACCAGAGGTTGCCAACCCCAAACAGTTGGTGCACACCCAATTGTCCGCAATGCGGAGTCCGCAAGATTTAACTGGAGACAGTCACCCAATCGAGGTCACCGAACCTCGCAAAACCTTTGTCATCGCTCACCATGCATCGGGAATATCAGCAGCGTGAAAGTGGTAGCTGCGCGTGAGCTCCGAAAAGATCTCCCAACTCAAGCTTGACCCATGAATCAAGACGGCGCTAGAAGACCGCATGATCGTCTCGATGGCTCCAATCGCCTGGTCAGTCGATAGAAGTTTCTTGATCATCGAGATCGATCAATGGCGCCCCACCGCAATCGAACGCTGGTAGCTCAACGGGAGCACTAGCCTGCGTTGACTCCCCAGCCCTCCCTAGCGCATGACGGACGGCTTGTTCGACATACGCGTCTAATGTGAGGTCGCTCTTTTCAGCCGCCACCTTGGCTGCCTCGAGAATATTCGAGGAGAGATTGATGGAGGTGCTCATGCCGAAAATCATACGACGCACCAAAGGTCAGCCCCACAACTTCCTCCGTCGATCCAGCACCCTCCTGAGGTCACGCGCCCGGCGCGGATCGAAATCGGCCGCGGACACGATCCGCTCCGCGGCACCATCGGTTACCCGCAGGGCTTGGGCCATAACGCGCTCGGTTGCGTTTACCGTCAAACCGATCTCCGTGCAGAATGCCCGGAACGCCTTGCCGCTGATGTTGTCCTTGCGCCCCTGCACGGACAGCGCCATCGTGGAATCCCCGTAGGGCACCGTTGATGGAATGTCGTAGATAGGGGACATCTCGGCCCTGCGGCCCCTCCAGATCAACGACAGATTCTTCGCATGTAGATCACCGTTTCCGGTCAGCCACGCAAGGGCGACTTGGAAGGCGATTGATCGGGCAGTCAAGCTTGGCGACGCACTCACGCCCATCAACGCCTCCGCTACCTCCTCCATTGCTGGGCTGTACTTCGCGCTCGGGTACAGGCCCATGACCTGCGCAGCGTCTTCGACGTGGAGCCGGGTGCCGTTTAACCGGTCGAAGCGGGTGATGAGGAGTCCGGGGCGACCGGAGGCGTCGATAAGCAATTGCGTTTCAGCGAGCGGGTACTTGGCGGCGGCTGCGATGGCGAAGCACTCGGCCTCATTCTCCACAAGCTTCGGGTACTCGGGCGGGGACACTTTGAGGATGTATTCGGTGTTGTGTCCGCGAACTGGGGCCGCAATGGTGCGTGCCGATGCCTTGTCCTGCACGCCGGGAACGGCAATGGGATCCGCGATTCCGGCGTCAGTGATGGCCGCCGAGAAATCGAGCGGGCCAGACAAATCGATCACGGCGGGGGAGGGCGCGAGCGGCTTGCCGTGCGCAATGACGCTGACATCACCGACCGTGTCGGAACCGACAGCGACGAGGAGAGCCAGCTCATCGTCGAGTGATGCCTTGACCGAACGCTTCAACGTGGAGAGCCGCCTGCCCTCAGGCAGCAGGTTGGCGAAAAACGGCGGGAGCGCACCTGCCGAGGTGACATAGGGCGCGCCACTGATCGGCAGCGTTGAGGCCACAGCCTTCGTGGCGCCCTCCACGTAGTCGAACTCCGTGCGGCCATCGGCATGGGTGGTGAAGTGGCCGGCCAGTTCCTCGCCCACGTACACGTCTGCTGCAACAACCGGGGACGTCACAGCAGATCACCCTTATGCACAACAGGTTCGAGGTCGTAACCGAGAACCGCAAGCACCTCGATCACCTTGCCGATCTCCGCCGTCGGCTTGCCATGCTCCAGCTCCCGGAGGAACCGGTCCGACACGTCGGCGAGCTCGGCGACCTCCAGTTGGGTCAGCCTCCGCTCCTTGCGCTGAGCGCGCACAAAACTGCCGAGTGCCTCAATGTCCACGCGCCACGCCTCCTCGCCGATCGTATTACGGAACGTTCGCACCGAATCTGTTCCAATAGGACGTGAGTTTAGCGCAAAACAGTGCATTTCGGTGCGTTCGATCCGAATTGGACGCACGCACCCTCAATTTTGCGATGTTTCACATCAGATCGGCGCGTTCGTTCCGCCGAGGGCAAGCTCGCAGGGTGGTCGCGGCCGCACACGCACAGCCATCCGCCTATCGACGCACCAAAGGTTGCCAACCGCAAACAGTTGGTGCGCACCCAATTGTCCGCAATGCGGAGTCCGCAAGGGTTGACGCATCATAGTGGTGTGAAACAGAAGACGATCCAACTCTTTCTCATCGACGGCACAGCCGATAGCCCCGTCACAGCCTCGGATGAAACGTTGATCGAAGGTCCGTAAATCAATCTCCCCGTCTGCACATCGGTCATCTCGTCTCAGTTCCCGAAGAACCGTTGACTTCCCTGATCCGTTGGGCCCGTAAATGAACGCATACTTCCCAAGTTCAAGGCACTTAGCGTCGGCTGGAAAGCATTGGTGCTCAGCGAGATCAAGACCGGTAATCGCGGGGCGCTGGGTTGCGTCCCTTAGTGTGGTGTAACGCTTGCTGATGGTGGGCCCTGGAAAAT
>ERZ1031273.454-NODE-454-length-13984-cov-16.863738_pt1 | contig 13984 bp, 15 predicted proteins | sample MGYA00516575_ERZ1031273 | MGnify/ENA primary metagenome ERZ1031273 (study PRJEB33718, sample SAMN03159816) | human skin metagenome | collected 2014-02-25 | study: EMG produced TPA metagenomics assembly of the PRJNA266117 data set (Human skin bacterial metagenome... | reverse complement strand
CGGCTTAAGAAAAACAGGAAGTGATGAAGACTCAACTACAAATTTACACACTATTGTGGACTTGACTGGCTAAACCCTCTTGGCGTATACTAAATATTATAGATAAAAATGTTATAGATAAATCGGAATCGTACTCACAGATAGCTACTGCGAGTACAAGAACACTGAAGCATAGGCTGGTACGTAACAGCTATGAAGTGGTTTTAAATAGCAGTAGGCGATGCTTGACCTGTTGAGCAGTCGGCGAAGCCTAACCGAGGTGGCGGCCAGTTTGAGATCGTTCCGACCGCCTTAGATGAAAGGAGAATTCCTATGAGACACAACATGCATCGCTTAATTATCCCGGTTTTACTGATCTTATTCAGCCTTTTACTCATGCCTGCACCCCAGTCCGTTCAAGCTGAGCTGGGGAAAAATCCAGATCCCAATGTTTTAAGGCCGAACCTTATGCCTCCGATGACAGAAGAACAAACAGCCAAGGCAAAAGCAAAGCTCGAAAAATGCAATAGATATGTACAATTGAAAAACGAGGGAAATTATGAAGCAGCATTGACGCAATTAAAGGAAATTTGGCCAGACAGCAAGACCACAGTGGCTGATATCAGTGAGTCTGCTGTGACGGGCAAAAATGCGATTCCCCAAGAGGAACTAGAACCAATGGAAACCATACCTGGCTTTGCTACAAGCTCAAAAGCCCAGTAAAAAACAGTTTCTGTTACGCAATACCCACAGAAATATTGCTCATACTGCGGACCTGCTGCAGTGAGAAGTGTCTTGTCAAATCAAATGTCAAATCCTCCAAGTCAAGATACTCTAGCCGATGCAAATTATCTAAATACAGCAGCATCAGGCCAAACAAGTTTTGATGCCCGTTTACCACAAACATTGAATGCGTACATGAATACAACGGGAGATTACGCACTTGCGTGGGGAGGGACTTTTTCTGCAGAAACTCTAAAGAATGCTATGATTGTTGATCTAGATGCAGGATATCCAATTTTAGCAAATGGAATCTCCGGTGGTTCGGAGTCATATGTTACTCTATCATGGTACCCGTCAGGTACTTATCATTTTGTCTGCGTATTTGGTTACTCGGATTATGGTAATACGACGTGGGTATGCGATCCTGTCGCAAATGCTCTAGTTGTGCAGGCATGGGTTTTGATTCAGTCCTTCCGTATTATGGATACCAGGAATCTACCTTTTATTTGTTTGTCCTACCTAGAGGCATAGTTTATTAGAAAGGTCGTTCGTTCCATGTTTTCACCTCAAAAATTCAGCCTTATCCTTTGCGCGCTGCTTCTTCTTGTATTCGGCGCCAGCGCGTGCCGACAGGATTCAGTTAGCCCTTCTAGTGAGACTGGCACTCCAGCCCCTAGCAGCGAAAAAACCGAGTCCATGCAGCCCAACGAGTCCACGGCGCCAGGTAAGGAGGTTGTGACAACGATTGCCGGTTCCGGGCAGTCGGATAACCGCCAATCTGGGCAGATGGGGCATGCCGATCGCCTCATTCAGGAAGAATATCAACCTCTGGCCGAGGTGATGCAGACCAAGGAACTAGAAGCCCTTTCTTCCCACCTGAGCGCCAAAGAGGACAAGGGGAAGATTCGGCCCCTCTTTGCCTATGACAAGGAACGGCTGATCCTGCAGCGTTTGCACGAGAAGACAGGATATATCGCAGAATTACTCCTGTACGAAGAGGGAAAGCCGGATCTGCTCAGTATTATTACGCCTGAAAATGAGATGGATTTCATAGATCCGATGGCCCCAAGCCCGGACGACGTACAGAACGAGCAGCTTCGTTTTTCGGTTCTGAAGACGGACGGCGAGGAGGACATGTATCAGTATGATCTCAAGACCGCCTCTCTCATTGCCCTTGAGTCTCCGAGTGAGCCAAGTCAGGACAGTGCGGAAAAGAACTATGTTGCGGAGCAAGACAGCGCAAATACTGACTATCCGTGGCTGGTGAAGGACAAAGCGAACAAAACGCTTTTCCATGTCTCCAGCGCCCCCATGTTGATGGAAGGGAAAGAGGTATTGATTCTTCAAGTCAGGCAGTCATTTTTCTTGTGGGATGGCGCTAAACTGTATGAATTCCCTGAATCCCTCGAAGGAAAACAGCTGCTAGAGGTACAAGTGACCTCTGACGATACCATCTATGCCTTTGTGGGAGAAGCGGTAGGAGTAGGACAGTCACCCCGTCTCGGCACGGAGCGCGTGCTGATCGTAGAGTTGCCTTAATCTTTTACCGCCATTTTTATGTCTCGAGGGAAACAAGAACACATGTTAAAGTTAATCAACGTCACAAAGAGATTCTCTAAGAAAGAAGTGATTCATCCACTGAATTATTCCTTTACTAATGGAGTCTATGGATTGTTAGGGCCGAATGGCGCAGGAAAAACGACGCTCATCAATATGTTAGCGGCTGTTAGCAGGCCAAGTTCTGGACAGATCTGCTATAACGACAGCGACATATTTCAGGAGAACCAAGCTTATTATGATGACCTTGGATTCCTGCCACAACAGGATGCGATTTATCCAAACATGAAGGCCAAAGATTACCTTTTTTATCTGGCCGCGCTTAAGGGCATATCACACAACGAGGCTCATCATTTGATTTCCCACCTTTCTGAAGTCTTTAATTTATCAGGGGAGCTTGAAAAGCGCTGTGGCAAGTACTCGGGCGGGATGAAGCGCCGGCTGGGCCTTATGCAGGCGATGTTGAATAATCCCCGGATCCTGATTTTGGATGAACCTACATCGGGCCTGGATCCCATGGAGCGTATTCGTTTACGCAACCTGATTGCAGATTTAAGTTTAGAGCGGACAGTTATTTTTTCCACGCATATTGTGCCAGACGTTGAACAGATCGCGAATCGCATTATTTTTTTGAAGAAAGGCGTAATTATCGCGGATGGAGATCTAAACTACTACGCGGGCAAAATACGTGGAAAAGTTTGGGAAACAATCTTGCCGGCCAGGGAACTTGTAGGTTTTCAAAATATATACAGGGTAGTCTCTTCTCGCAGTAAAGAAGGAGGAGCTTTAATTGTGCGGTTTTTAGCTGGCAATCCGCCGCCAAATGCGATAGCCCAGGTTCCCTCTTTAGAAGATGCGTTTGTTGAGGCCTTTCCTTTAAGTACGGGAGAAAATAAGCAATGACTGGTGATAATAAAGCTATTTGTGATACGAGAGAAGTATCCGAACACATGATTGAAGATAAAGACTTTTCTGAATCAATGGGTTGCCTTTTTCATACGCAAAATAAAATAATGTATATTTTTATGATGCAGGGACGGGTAGAGTTATCCAACTAGAGAACGAAGAAGAAAAGCAACTTTTTCAGGTATTGTTCGGTAAAGTTGTAGACAAGGAAATGAAAAGAGCCGTTGAAATAGGATTACGTGAAGGCAAATATGATTCCATCCTATCTGAAGTTAACAAGCTCAATTTTTGGAGAAATGGACAAGCAATAGAATTGTATTCTGTACCTCATGAAAATATTGAGACTTACATTTTTTCTCACATTGAACAGCTTATATTGGAACTAACTGAGCGCTGTAATTTACGCTGTAGATATTGTATCTACAATACATCTTGTGACTTGAACCGCGATTTTGGGAATAATGATATGACAAGAAAAGATAAAAATAAAACGGGAATTTCTGTTAATGGAGTTTTTGCTCCTCCCTACACCAGGAAAAGGCTTGAAAAGATTGCTATTAAGAGAGGCTGAAGCATATGAGGAAGGAATTCCGCTTGTTATTTTCATCTTGGTGGCAGTTGCTGTTTTTTGTCCTGCTTTTAGTGATTTCTGTGGCAATGGCATTTTCTGTAACTAACGATTCATTGTTGTCCGGTATGGCGGCACGTGATATTTCCGCTTTGAATGGCCCTTTTAATGAAGAGCGCATTGCCCAAATTAAAGAAAAATACCATATGGATGACCCCACAAAAGTAGCTTATGGTAATGAGTTCGACCCGCAAATCCAGTTACAACAAATCTATGCTTCAGAGTATGATTTAGCGACAGAAAGGTTGAATTTAATCATCACGGGCTCTGGCGATCTCGCTGCAGTAGACAAAGCAAAAGCTCTCCTGGCCGATATGCACTTTTATTACCCTATTGTCTGGCATAACTTTTTTCAGGAATTTGCTCCCACACCTTTTGCGATTCCCATCTGGCCATTATTAACGGCCGCCTTGATTATCCTCGGCGCCAATCTTCTTGGCGAGGAATATACGCTTGGCACCTGGCTCGTACTAGGCAAGGGAAGACGAGCCATTCTGCTCAATAAATGGCTTAGCCTCAGTATTATTGGCACCGTCGGCACCTTGTTGCTTCATCTGCTTGCCCTTTTCAATCCTCATAATACAGGCGGCTTGCAAATCATAGGGAAAAGAGTCGCAGAAGTTTTTAATCTTGTTCCTCTTTGGGATATAAGTTTGCTGGGCACAGTGTTGCTCAATCTGCTTTTCTGGTTTCTCGCTGTATTATTAACCGTATCCGTGATTTTACTGTTTTCTGCCCTGTTTAAGAATGGATTTATGAATATTATCTTTTGTTTTCTCTGGCTTATCGTCATTCCTCTCGCTCTGGACGGTTTATTTCACATTCACCCGCTGGTATTTCCCCAAAATCTTATCGGACTGATCAGTATCACCTTCCAACCCAATATCCCCAAGTATCCCCTTGGCACATTTTTCCACTGGCGGCCCTATCTCATGAACTCTCCCTACTTGACGATCGTCTACGTCATACTCATACCTCTGGTACTTAGCCTACTTAATCTGCGACTAACCAGACAAATGACAAGGAAATGGTATTGATATGAATACAGTGCTTGAACTGAAAAAATACTTGTTGAGTATTAGTACGGTCGTTGTGCTCTTGCTTTATCTGGGAGCAGGTCTCACCTGGGCTATACAAAAATTAGTCGTGCCTGCTCAATTTCAGAGTGATCTCATCCAGGAGGCAAGCGAAAAAGAGCTGCCCTTAAACGAAAAAGGCTATAAGAAGGCACTTACATATGCAAACGAACACAAAAGAGATTGGGTGTATTTGGATGACGCAGGTAAACAGCGATATATCTATGAGAATTTTTATATTAACAAATATGAGACTCTGTTTGCCTACAAAAACTCAGTGAACCAGGAAAAGCTGGCCACCCAAGAGTCTACGCTCACGGAGGGCGAAGAGAAGCGTTTTGCTTTGATCGATCAACGGATCAAAGACCTGTCCTTTGTGAGGAAATACGATGCGGAAGGTTTTCTAGACGCCCTTAGAACTATCTGGAATTCATATCTACTCTTCACACCCCTCCTCTTTGCCAGTATATATGCCGTCGATAAACACTATATATCAGCTCTGCTAGCCTCGGCCTCGCAGAGTGGCACGCCTTATCTGCGGGCCAAAGTGAAGACTTGTTTGCTTTTGGGAACCTTATTTTACTGGCTGCCCCTGCTTGCCCTGCTCATCTTCTATATGGCGCGAACAAATTTTCTTGCAGAGTTGTCTTTGCCCTATTATTATATTTCCCCTCTTAGCTCCTGGCCTGTCAATATTGGGCAGGGGCTTGGCTGGCTTGCCGTGAGTGGCTTTATTCAGTACCTTTATCTGATTCTCATCATTATTTTGATTTCTCAATCTACCTTTAGCCTCTTGACTGCGTCACTTGCAAGTTTTTTCTATTCTGGCGGGGCCTTTTTTATCCTAAGCTGGTTAACCCCCTTTTACGACCGTTCGCCGCTCATCCGCATCATTGTCACGACATGGGCGCTGAGCCCGGCAGGAGCCCTCAGTTCAGTGGTAAGGCACGACTATTTTTATCCCACAAATTTCCTTAATTTGCCCATCCTTAAGGATTATAACCTTCCCTTGCTGTGCTCAACGTTATTGATGATCCCGGTGATTTTTTTACTTTACCGAAATCGAAGATCTTGTTTCCAAGGCAATGGTACATCTCACAAGTGGGACATTTCTAACGCTGTTAAGGCTCTCATAAATAATCATAGCACTTAACTTTAAGACATTTCAGAATGAGATAGAAAAGATCTGCAGCCGTGACTACTAATATTTCTGTTTTTAATTAGCTAGATTTTATATTTTTGTCAAATGCCTGAATATCAGATATCGGAGATTACTTATAAGATGTTAAAAAAAGAATTAAATGTGCTTTTTTCCGAACCGCTGCGCTTGCTAGTGGCCGCCTTACCCTTTTTGCTTTGCGGTTTTATTTGTTATGTCACAGTAAGTCATATTGACCTTCAACTACCAAGAGCAGAAATTCAAAAGCTGGAAGGCCCCTATAATCCTGAACTTGTTGCGGAGATTAACGCAGACAAAACTTATTATAAAAATACCGTAAGTTCGGAAGATGCCAATGACGGCATGACTATTCTCAGGCGCAGCTATGCCGAAAAGTACGAACAGTCCCAAAGCTACATTCAACTAGCAAAAGAGGAGGGTAAGCTTGAAGAAGCAAAGGAATTACAGGATAACTTGCAGTTTTATTCCATATTTGGCTGGAACACTTTTTTTTCTGCGTTCGCTGGTTCATCTTCACTATTTGTAACTAGCTATATTTTGTTTGTTATTGTTCTTTTTTCCCATGTTTTGTGTGTCGAATGGAAAAGTGGTACCTGGCTTATTATGAAAAACACCGTGCGGGGTTTCGGATCAATATTAAAAAACAAATATTTAGCCATGTGTCTGATTGCGGTTATTCCCTTTACGCTGTTTTATTGGCTGACTTTTTTCTTGACCATGCAAAACACGGGAGATTTTGTCCATGCTTCTGTGCCTTTAAATGAGGCTTATGGTTTTGTCAATTACTTTCCGAGAATTAGTTTGTTGGGCTGGACTTGTGTGACATACTTCCTATTCATCCTTGGCCTCCTCTTACTTTGCGCATGGATTATTTTTCTATCCTCAACAACAAAGAACAGCACGCTATGTACCCTCTATGGATTTTTGGGATTAGTTGCCCTTCGAGAGATTTCTGAAACTGCAGGGGAATTAAATCTCCTGATTTTTCCTCAAAATATTCCCTACCTGGTGGTGCTTGAACGTCTCAGTATTTCTCGCAAGCACTTTCTGGCCTTTCGCCCCTTCCTTCCGCAAAATGGTACGGTCTGTTTCCTCTATTTCTTTATCTTACCTGTGCTATTTATTGTTTTGCTGCTTGGTTTTACACGTTCAACAATGAATAGACGCTGGATCTAACGGAGATTGTATACATGCTTTCATTAACACAAGTAACTAAGACTTTGGGGCATAAAGAAATCATTCATCCCCTTAACTATGAGTTTAACACCGGTGTTTATGGCCTCCTGGGACCTAACGGCGCGGGTAAGACAACTCTTATCCACATGATAGCTGCGGCCTCCGAGCCAACTAGCGGGGTGATTAGCTTTGCGGGCAAGAAAATTACAGATCATAATTTGGCCTATTGTAAAACTCTGGGTTTTTTGCCGCAGCAAGATGCGATTTATCCAGCGATGAAAGCCTATGATTACATTCACTACTTTGCCCTACTAAAGGGCATCAAGGAACAGGAGATAAAACCGCTTATTTTCCATTTAGCGCAAGTTTTTAATTTGAGGAACGAGCTCAATAAAAAGTGCGGAAAGTTTTCAGGAGGCATGAAAAGAAGGCTGGGCCTCATGCAGGCGATGCTCAATAATCCACGGATCCTGATTCTGGATGAACCTACCTCTGGCCTGGATCCCATGGAGCGCATTCGTTTGCGCAACCTTATTTCAGAATTAGCCGCTAATAGAACGATTATCATATCCACCCACATAGTGCCGGATGTTGAGCAGATAGCAAATCGCATACTTTTCCTAAAGCAAGGAAAATTGATCATGGACGGAACGATAGATAGTTTGGTTACGCCCTTAAGGGGGCAAGTATGGGAGATGACGGTTAGATCAGATCAATTACCGAACATTGAACGGCACTTACGGACCATCTCCATTAAATCACTGCATGAAGATTTGGTTAATGTGCGTTTCTTGTCCGATGTGAAAATTACCGGCGCGATAACGGTAGCACCATCTTTGGAAGATGCCTTTGTAAAGGTTTTTAGATAGGAATATGGAGGAGGAGAAATGATTGCCATTAAAGACAAAGCAATCCGTATCATTAACGATATTCAGCTGGCCAATTCTTTGGGTGTGCTTTTTTCGACAAAGAGGAATCTTTTTTTCTATGATTCGGGAACTGGGAAGAACGCGAAAGAAATAAAGAAGCATTATCCCTTTATTTCACACTCCTCGAGGAGAACCCTGGGTCATTGAAAAACTGAATCAAGTCGTGGAACTATAAACCTAGGGGTGATATATAGATGCGATTTTTTGTAGAGCTAAAAAAGACGCTTTTTATGCCCAATGTTATTGCCGTTATGGCCATTCTTTGCCTGCTGACATTTTTTGACAGCAGCAGAGCCTTGCAAAGGAAAAAATATTATTCGCCTAGGTATAATCTGGAGATGCATAAAGCGATAGAAGAAAAACTACCCCTTGCTCAAGAACACTATCAAGAGTTCGAAAAATACTTAGAGACCCATAAGCGAGATTTTATTCATCTCGAAGGGCAAGAAAAGGACCGCTATTATTTAGCCTACACTTACAACGTCCTCTATGAGTATCGAGATGACCTTCTTAACGAATCAAGCCTAATTGAAAGTGATCCTTCCTTGTCTGAACCTCAAAGAGCAGCATTGCAAGAGCGCTACGAAAAGCGCTTGAACGATTTATCTAGCTATTATCGCTCTGATGGGACAGCCTTTCTGGCCTCAGAACTAAATTTTCATTTTGCCTTCCTTTTATTTGCTTCGCCTTTTGTGTTTGCTTTGCTCTATGCTTACGATAAATTCTACTGCGCCAGAGTGCTTGCGGGTGCTGAGAAAAGTGGGCGCCCCTATTTGTGGGCTAAAATAAAAATCTGCCTATTTCTGGCTTCCCTGCTTTATTGGCTGCCCCTTTTAGTTAATTTCCTTCTCAATTGTACTAATGGCAATTTGCTCCAGACGCTGAGCTTGCCCTATGCCTTTTTGCGCTATAGGACTGCCTTGGAAATGACAATAGGTGGTGGCTTAACCCTGTTTGCAGTTTGTGGATTTTTGCAATATCTCTATTTTTGCTTAATCTTACTCGCCATTTCACAACATGCAGCAAACCCTATAAATGCCGTCATGGAAGGATTATTATATTCCGCTATAAGCTGGGGCGGGCCGGCTGCGTTGAGGTTTTTCGCAGGCAGATCAATATTGGCGAGAATACTGCAAATGATTATCTCGCTTACACCGGCCGGATCCCTGAGTGTATATGCCCCGACTGATATCTACTTCACACAAACAAATATGCTGGGCCTTCCACTTTTTCCAGACTACAGCCTCAATGTATTATCATCAAGTCTCTTGATAATCCCTGTGGTTTTTATTCTCTTTAAACATTGCCGAAGCTGTTATCTTGAGCCTAAACATACGGCAGTCAACGAGGCTATGGGAAAGCTAATCAAACACATGGCGAATATGATGGAGCATGTATCAGATGGAAAATAGGCGCAAGGTATTTCTTTCTTTAAAGAAATCGGTTCTCTTTTGCCTTGATCTATCCTGGAGAGCCTCGCGGCTTTATACGCTTACTCGCTTGGGAATAGTAGTTATTTCACCGGCAATTCCGATAGCTCTATCCTTCTTCGCTAAAGAATTCCTGAATATTAGTACAGCCATTATGGCTCTCTATGAAAACCGTCTTAAATTTGAAAATCTTCAGAACTTTTTGGCCTATGAGAATAAAGTATGCGATGGGGAGAAAGTTTTGACAGAACCCATAAAGAATATTGTATTTTCTGAGGTGAGCTTTCGCTATACAAATCATGATCCGCTTGTCCTGAATAACGTCAGCTTTAAGGTCTGTGACAGGGAAACCGCGGTTATTGTGGGGATCAATGGTTCGGGGAAGAGCACGCTTTTAAAACTGTTGCTGAGGATGTACGACCCGACAGAAGGGGCGATTTATGTTAACGGAGAGAACATTAAAAACTTCACCCTGGCCTCTTTGCGGGCTTTTTTTCAATTCCGTCCGTTTCACCTTCTTGCGTCCAGAGAGAAATTGATTACTTCTTAGACTTAGGCGTAGAATCTATCGCCCCTTGCCACTGTGTGGACCTGCCTTCTCGCATGACCCTGAATGAATCCATTCCTGTTAGAGAAGTTGGCACCGGCACTGTTATTGAGCTTCCCTAAAGCCTTTATACACGCATAAAGTTTCAGTTAACAGTGATTCTGCTTGATAGGTGGAACCACTGTTTTTTTATACTGAAAGCTAGATAGCCCCTGCTCAAGGTAAAATGCGATCTGTTAGAAGCGTCTTGGGGATAGTCTGCGCTATTAGGTTAAAACTAGTTCAATTTACGAATATTTTCGAAATAATCAACTTTATTCTAGGCAGTTGACACAATATTATTGGAGTGGTAAATTCATTTTAATGTCAGAACAAGCATAGTCTAAGAGTGTATTCGAGAAAAAGACGATGAAAGTTAATTTAAGACTTGCGTTTACCAAAATGTTGCAACACGGTGTATATGCAATTTTTATGCATATACTAGGCATTTTTTCTTTACCTCTCGTTCTATATAACTTCATCAAGGCTTCTGGCCAAGACCAGTGCTTTGATGAGCATGAGCGTTTGTGGCGTGAGGCAGAGAGAAATGGAGAATTAGAACTTTTGGAGCAGGAGAATTATGAGCGCTTGCTTAAAAAGCAAGCTTTTTTCTCGACTCAAAAGAGTGAGGCTAGCTTAAGGGCAGAGGCCAAGTCTTTAGCACGGGAAGATTTAGAGGAGAAGATTAGTGCAGTGGCTCCTGTGAAATCTTCATTCTGGACACGGTGGCAGAATGCGTGGGATGCGATATTCCTGCATCGAGGCCAATTTATCCTTAGCCTTATCTTGTCGTTCCCCATTTACCTCATGGCCCTGCTATATCTTATGCCCTTTGCCCGCTATGTCTGTGAACGCTTATTCCTGATGATTTTTGTTATTATCGGTGTCACTGTTTTGGTCTTTACTTTATTGTATTTATCTCCGATGGATCCTGCGCGTAACGTACTTGGAGAACTTGCGACAGAAGAACAGGTGGCAGAATTTAAGCGAGTGTATCGCCTGGATGCGCCCTACCTAGTGCAACTCAAAGATGTGATTGGCAGACTATTTACTTTTGATCTAGGAAAGTCCTATGTCGGTGGGGAAGATGTGCAAATGGCCTTTATGCGCAAATTTCCTATTACGCTTACCCTCTCTTTCTATTCTGTTTTACTGGCGATTTTGATAGCTCTGCCTGCAGGGATCTTTTCAGCTATTTGGCCCAATTCCATCTTAGACTATAGTTTTATGGTCATCGCCATGTTGGGCCTATCCATACCAAACTTCTGGCTCGGTTTGATTTTGATCTTAAACTTCAGTATTCGTTTGCACTGGCTACCTGCTAGTTATGTTGCAGGAAATTGGAAAACCCTCATTATGCCTGTCATCGTATTAGGTACTAGTATGTCAGCTCAAACAGCGAGGACCATTCGGTCTTCTATGCTAGAGGTTAAGCGCTCAGGTTATATTATGACTGCTCGGGCCAAAGGTTTGAGTGAACGCAAGGTGATTATGCGCCACATGTTAGGCAATGCTTTAATCCCCATTGTGACCATTATTGGCATGCAATTTGGCTCCATGCTGGGCGGGGCAGGTGTAACAGAAAAAGTTTTCAATATTGCAGGTATTGGCAGCTATATTATTGACAAACAATTTATTCCAGATATTCCAATAGTTCTTGCTGGCGTTGTCTATGTTGCTTTAACTATAAGCTTGGCCAACCTTTTTGTAGATCTGCTGTATGCTTTCATTGATCCGCGGATTAAGTCTCGTTTAAAGACAAATTAGGAGGATCTATGCCTCAAATACAAATCACAGCTGACAGCCAGACGGAAGGCAATCTTCAAATGGGATCTCTTGCCAAAGCCAAGCGCCTAACCAGGTGGCAATTGGGCAGAAACCGCGAATATCGCATGCTCAAATTCTGCACAACTTTGACCGGATTCTTATTAGGTGTTGCACTGCTATTGCTCCTCTTCCAAGCAAGTGACCAGGTCTGGAGTTTCCGCAATTTGAGTTTTTCCTATTTGGCTTTTACTTTTGTCTTATCCCTAGCTACTTGCTGGCGTGTAAGGGGAGAAGTCATCAGAGAGAATGACTTATCTCGCCTGAGCCGTAATCTGGGCCTGGTCTTTGTGATTTTAGGCCTCTTTGGGAACTTTTTTCTCCAACTTGCCGGTTTTTATTTGCTTGACCGCCATCACCGTCTTGAGTGTCAGCTGGCCATTTACGCATTTGTGGCAAATTGGATGGTTTTTCTCATCTCTTTATTGAACCTGTTTAAGGAGTATGTATCCAATCAATTCTTTTTAGGTTTAGGCCTTAATTTAGCTATGGCCATCATTTTGTTGGTTATGGTCCTCTTCACCAGTAGCAATTGTATGTATCGGACAGAAAGGATTCACCCTTTACTTTTTGTTGCTGCCCTGGTCACCTTGGCGATAACTCTCAGTGGTAACCTATTTGCCCTGATGGCCTCTCTAGTTATTATTTCTAAATACCGCCGACCTGAATCCGAAATAGAACCGCAATGGATTGAAGTAATATCTCGACTCTTCCGCAACAATATGTGCATGATTGGACTCTTGTATGTTACCTTCCTGATTATCATGTCCATCCTCAGTAAGTTTACTTTTGAACCCTCTCTAGCAGAAGAGAATAACTACCTTGCTCTTTTTATCAAACCTTGTCTGGAGTATCCATTTGGAACTGATAGCTTTGGCCGTGACATTTTCACGCGGGTGGTACTAGGTGCGCAGATATCTTTAGTCGTAGGTTTTTGGTCTACCATGATCCCTGCTTTTGCAGGCGGCCTCTTAGGTGCGATGGCTGGCTATTTTGGCGGTCGATTTGACAATACCACCATGCGCATGCTCGATATTCTTTATGCTGTTCCGGGTATGCTCCTGGCCATTACTGTTGTGGCAGCCTTTGGTACGTCTACTTTCAACCTGGTCATGGCTTTAAGCTTGAGCGGTATTCCGGGTTATGCCCGCATTGTTCGGGGCTCTGTATTGACTGTAGCAAATAATGAATTTGTGGAAGCTGCGAAGGCATGTGGAGCTAAAAATCTTCGTATCATCACAAAGCATATTATTCCCAACGCCTTAGCACCTGTGATTGTGACCATAACAATGGGTATTGGAACGGCTGTTTTGTCAACAAGTGCCTTGAGTTACTTGGGCTTGGGCGTAGAACCTCATGTGCCAGAATGGGGCAATATCCTGAAAATCGGTAGTGCCTATCTAGAACAACAACCTTATTTGGCGGTTATTCCTGGCGTAGCCATCATCTTAATTTTGCTGGCCTTCAACTTTTTTGGAGATGGACTAAGGGATGCTTTGGACCCCAAGCTCAAATAGATATACCTGCGGACTAAGCTTTGAGGATGCCCTATATCTTCTCGCTCGTCTCATCTGGAATATAAGAGGTTTTTAAGTTTATGACAAAACTTTTGGAAGTCGAAAATTTACATGTCCACTACATCACAGAAAATGAGTGTGTACAGGCGGTTAATGGGATCTCTTTTAGCTTGGAGGCCGGCAAAACTTTAGGCTTAGTAGGCGAAACGGGCGCCGGAAAATCCACGACCGCCTTATCTATTATGCAACTTGTTCCGGACCCACCAGGTCTTATTCTAGATGGAAGCATTCGCTTTAAAGGACAAGATCTTCTGCAGCAAAGTGCTTCTCAACATCGGAAGCTTCGTGGAGAAGGCATTTCGATGATCTTCCAAGATCCCATGACTGCCTTAAACCCAATAATGAAAGTGCGTGATCAGTTGCGAGAAGTACTTTTAACACATAAAAAGATGTCTAAGGCGGAGGCTGATCAC
>ERZ1031273.452-NODE-452-length-14053-cov-8.142163_pt1 | contig 14053 bp, 15 predicted proteins | sample MGYA00516575_ERZ1031273 | MGnify/ENA primary metagenome ERZ1031273 (study PRJEB33718, sample SAMN03159816) | human skin metagenome | collected 2014-02-25 | study: EMG produced TPA metagenomics assembly of the PRJNA266117 data set (Human skin bacterial metagenome... | reverse complement strand
AGGCAATCAGCTCGGAGCCTTCCGCATCTTCTAAGGGAGAAGTGCGCTCTTCGTCCGGTTCTGCGAGTTCAATGGCATGCCACGAGCCTTGCAAAAAGCTCTTTGTGTTTTTCTTGCAAGATGCGGTAAGCAAGACGGCAAGCATAAGAGTTGCGATTTGAATCAATCTGTTTGTCATAACGATATTAGTTTGTTTTAAGTGTTACTTTCAATCTTTTGGAGCGGTGGCACCCAGCACGGAGGCAGCGGCACTGCCCTTTGCCAAACGAATGGATATACGTTCGCCCTCCTTCAGTAGAGCGGCATTCTTAACCACTCCGCCACCGGAGCGCATTACGATGGCATAGCCCCGCTGCAAGGTTTGGAGCGGATCGGTCAGCGTTACAATGCGCTCGTTTTCGGCGAGCGTCTGTTTGCGTTGAGTTATGGCGCGGCGTAGCGCGTTGCCAAGGGATTCGCCTGTGAGTGAGAGCCTTTGGGCATTCTGACGGGTATATTCGGGCAAGCGGAGCGAAAGGCGCAAACGGTATGCATCCAGCATACGTCTATCGGCATCGGAAGCACGCTGTAGCGCGCCGGCAAAGTGCTGTGCCTCGGAACGAAGGTACTGTCGTTCGGTAAGTGTGTAGTGCCGACAGGCAAAAGCGAAGCGTTGCCGATCGGAGGCAAGGCGCATTTTCTCGCTATCCAGCTTAGCCGTGAGCAACGTAGGAAGGCTTTGAGCCCGTTTGTGTAGAGAGAGCGTATGGCGCTCCATAGCCACTCGTGCGGCACGAATAAAGTTACTGCTCAGCGTAGCAAGTGCGTTGTGCTCTTCTTCACGATAATTAACCAGGAAATCGGCTACGGCAGTGGGCGTTTTAAGGCTACGTCCCGCCACCATATCGCAGAGCGATGTATCGCGCTGATGCCCAATACCGGTGAGAACGGGTAGTGGGAAGAGAGCAATGGCACGTGCTATTTCGTAGCTGTCAAAGGCAGATAGATCCACTTCAGCCCCTCCTCCGCGCACAATAGCCACCACATCGTACGGAACGATGCTTTGTTGTATACGTTTTAAGGCATCCAACACGCTTTCCTCCGCAGCGCTTCCCTGCATAATGGCGGGATAAAGCACTACGGAATAGGGAAATCCGCGCGAATTGCAGAGCAGATGTTCCTTAAAATCACCGAACCCTGCCGCATCGGCACTGGAGATAAGGGCGATTGTCTTAATGGGGTGCGGTAAAGGAATCTGCTTATTGCGCTCCATCAGACCCTCTTTTTGGAGCTTTTCCGCCAATTCTTTTCGGCGCCGCGCCGCTTCTCCCAAGGTATAGGCAGGGTCGATATCCTGAATTTCTAAGCTAAGCCCGTACTGAGGGGAGAATCGTACTTTAACCAGAGCAAGGATAGCCAATCCGGAACTAAAGCTGCGTTCCGCCTCGGCAGCCAAACGCTTTTGGATATAGGCATATCGGGACGCCCAAACGACGGCTCTCATTCGCGCTTTAATACGGTCGCTGTCCGGTTCTTTTTCTATCAGTTCCAGATAGCAGTGCCCTGTAGCCGCGTGAGGCTTTACGTCAATTGTTTCCGCATTTACCCAATAAGTTCCCGAGAAGTGCAATTCGATGCACTTCTCGAGCGATGCGGCAAGTCGGCTCAGCGAGTAACGCTTTGCCATTATCAAGCTTACTTCGTCTTTTTCCTACGTGAGGGCATGTTCGTTACTTCGGGAATGGGCAAATTGCGCAGGAAACCTTCTTCCAACGATACCATTGCTTCCGTAGAGGATACCCCCTTGATGGATTGAATTCGATCGCTAAGGATTTCCATCAAATGCACATTATCCGTTGCGTAGAGCTTGATCAAAAGCGCGTACGAGCCGGTAGTGTAGTGGCATTCCACCACTTCCGGAATCGCTTCTATTTGAGGCACCACTTGCTTGTAGTAGCTGGCTTTTTCCAAACGAATACCCACAAACGTGCAGATGCCGTAACCCAAATCGCGCGGATTTACGCGGAAGCCGGTATCGGCAATCATCTTTTCGGCTCTCATACGTGCCAAATGCTGGTGCACGGCAGCACGGGATACCTCACAGCGTTCGGCAATTTCTTTTACCGGGACACGCGCATTCTTGGATACAATGTTTAGGATCTTCAGATCCAAGTTATCAAACTTCATTTCCATAGCTTTGTCTCCTCTTATGTTCTTATTTCCTGTTAAATTGCTTCTTTATATCGTTCTCTTTAATAGTCAGTCAAATAGGGGCTTCCCTGAGCTTCCTTCGGCAAAATCTCTGCCTAAATGGCGGTACGCCTGTTCGGTAACTTCCCTGCCACGCGGCGTACGTTTAAGGAAGCCCTCCTTGATGAGGAACGGCTCGTACACCTCTTCTATTGTGCCGGCATCCTCGCTCATTGCGGTGGCGATAGTGGACAAACCGACCGGTCCGCCGCCAAATTTGTCGATAATGGTGGCGAGGAGCTTGTGGTCGATCTGATCCAAGCCGAAGCGGTCAATATTGAGCGCTTCCAGAGCGTAGCGGGCGATTTCGCGATCCACCGCTCCGTTGCCCTTTATTTGGGCAAAGTCCCGCACACGGCGCAGCAATGCATTCGCCACGCGTGGTGTACCTCTGCTTCGGGAGGCTATCTCCGCCGCGGCGTCCTCCGTACAGGATACATGCAAAATCTGTGCCGAACGCGCCACAATGGACTGAATGGTTTTCGTATCGTAATACTCCAAATGCAAATTGATACCGAACCGTGCCCGTAGCGGAGCCGTGAGTAGTCCGCTGCGCGTAGTAGCTCCCACTAATGTGAACGGGTTCAAGTCAATCTGGATGGTACGAGCTCCGGGACCTTTGTCGATCATAATGTCGATGCGGTAATCCTCCATTGCCGAATAAAGATATTCCTCTACCACAGGAGTTAAGCGATGAATTTCGTCAATAAAGAGTACATCGCGCGGCTCCAACGAGGTGAGCAACCCCGCCAGATCGCCCGGTTTATCCAAAACGGGCCCACTTGTGATCTTAATTCCTACACCCATTTCCTCGGAAATGATGTGTGCAAGAGTGGTTTTTCCCAATCCGGGTGGCCCATGCAACAGAACATGATCTAAGGCTTCACCGCGCAGTTTGGCAGCCTCTACAAACACAGACAAGTTGCTCACCACCTTTTCCTGCCCACTAAACGAAGTGAAACTGGAAGGGCGAAGCGCTTCCTCGATAGCTAAATCGGTAGGTCTTTCAGCTACACTCTGCCTTATATTGAACTCATCTTCCATCGTTATGCAAAGATAAAGAATAAAAATAATATACAGAAAGTACATTTTCCCCCAATATGATGCCTTTGCGATCCAAACAACATATTGCGTACTAAACGATAGGTATATACGTCTGGATTGAGAGGTATATACCTATTGATCGGAAGGTATATACCTACCAAATGAAACCTATATACCTTTCGTCAGCTCCGTTTGCTGTTTAGCGCGTTGCCTCAGAATTAAGTATTACCTTTGCAATGGATGAGGCGGAATAATTCAATGGGCGCTAGCCTCTTTTGTTGCGCAGTATCGTGGAATGGTGCAGTATTTGTTAGAGAAAGTATGCCGAAGCTAGATAATTTCAGTATAAACCAACGCGGAGGAGTACCCGATATTGATAGGGAAATTTCGTTTCCCTCCCAAATGCCTGTGCTGATGATGTCCGCAATGGCATCCATCGGTATGCCCGAACTGGTGCGTATCTCCTCCAAGGGGCGTACGCTGGACAGCGACGATAACTACCTGCTCGTATTCCCATTAACGGAAGGAATCTATGTAACCGAAGCGCCCTATCAATTTCCCCTAACGCGGGGAAATGAGATTTTCTTTATCCCGAGCTATACAAGGGTTAGGGTAAACGCCGCCGGAGACTCCGGATGGATGCTCGTGTACCGCTTCTTTGCCTCCATTCAGTTGTGTGAAGGCAGGCTATGCCCTGAGACGGACGGCGATACCGCTCTGGACGATACGGAACACCCTACTGAGCGAAAGGCGCATACTACGCAAATTATTGCCAACAAACCCACCCTCATTTGGCGCGACTCGGTAGCACAATATCTCGCTAAGGGACAGCGCAATCCTGCCGTTTACGAATACAAACTGCGCGAGTTGTTCTGGATTTTCCGAACGCTTTACGATCCCAATGTGATAGACGACTTCCTAAAAGAGTACCACTGCCACCACAGCGGCTTCCGCTCCTTTGTGTTCCACCACTTTATGGATGCGCGTAACGTAGAGGAACTTGCCGATCTGGCAGGGCTTTCGCTCAGTACGTTTAAGCGCGTTTTCAAGGACGAATTTCATCAATCTCCACTGCAGTGGATTCATAAGCAGAAGGCTTATTTCCTATATCACGATCTTACGCAAACAGATATACCGCTCAAGGACCTTGCCGAACGCTATATGCTTTCGTCCGTGAGCTATTTGTGTGCATTCTGTAAAAGGATGTTGGGCGATACGCCCCATGCTATTCGCCAAAGTGCCGGCAGAGTTTGCCTCGATTAAACGTGGTTGCCGACTGATCGCTACTCAGTGGCGCATGGCGCGATCCATACGCCGCTTGTCGTCCCTATCCTTAATCGCCTGACGCTTATCGTAGTTCTTTTTTCCTCGCGCTTCGGCAATGACCAATTTGGCCAGTCCGCGTTCGTTAATGAATAGCTCTAACGGCACAATGGTAGTACCGGGGCTTTTGACCGCATTACGCAGTTTGCGCAATTCGCGCTTATTGAGCAGCAATTTGCGCTCCCGCCTTTCGGGAGCACGATTATACGAGGCAAAGGCATACTCCGCTATGTAAAGATTCTTAACCCACAGCTCGTTGCCCACAAAATAGCAATAGCTGTCGGTCAAACCTACTTTACCGGCGCGGATCGACTTAATCTCCGGACCAACAAGCACAATGCCTGCCGTGTAGCGTTCCAGTATTTCGTAATCGAATGTGGCACGCCTATTCTTAACGGATATGTGTCGTTTGCCCTTATTGTCCCGTTTTTTATCCGCCATGCACTACTGAATCATATCGAAGCCTGTGTAGGGAACCAGTACTTCGGGGATACGGATGCCCTCGGGCGTCTGATTGTTTTCGAGCAAAGCCGCTACGATGCGCGGCAACGCAAGCGCACTACCGTTAAGCGTGTGGCATAGAGCGGTTTTACGGTCGGCTGTGCGGTAACGGCACTTCAGTCGGTTTGCCTGATAGCTTTCGAAGTTTGATACGGAACTAACTTCCAACCAGCGCTTTTGAGCCGCCGAGTATACCTCAAAATCGTACGTTAGCGCTGAAGTGAAGCTGATATCGCCACCACAAAGGCGCAGCACGTGCCAAGGCAAGCCAAGTGCGCGCACTAATCCACGTACATGATCGAGCATTTTGTTCAAAGTTTCGTACGAACGCTCCGGTGTATCGATCTGAACAATCTCAACCTTATTGAATTGATGTAGACGATTTAGCCCGCGTACATCCTTGCCGTACGAGCCCGCTTCCCGACGGAAGCACGCCGAATACGCTACTTTTCGTATCGGGAGTTCCTTTTCTTCCAAGATAACATCCCTATATAGGTTGGTAACAGGCACTTCTGCCGTGGGAATGAGGTACAGATTATCCAAAGGCGCAAAGTACATCTGCCCTTCCTTATCCGGAAGTTGTCCGGTTCCGTAGCCGCTTGCTTCGTTAACTAAGTAAGGCGGCTCCACTTCTTCATACCCGGCTTTCAGCGCTTGCTCTAAAAAGAAGTTTATCAGCGCGCGCTGCAACCGTGCCCCCTTACCTTTGTACACGGGGAAGCCTGCGCCCGTAATTTTGACGCCCAGCTCAAAATCCACAAGATCATACTTCTTCGCCAAATCCCAGTGGGGAAGCGCGTCTGCGGGTAGTTCGGGTATCTCGCCGCCCGTTTCTACCACTTCATTGTCCTCTGCGCCTTTTCCTTCAGGTACCGAGCTGTGTGGCGTATTCGGGATAGTGAGGAGCAGTTCTTCGATAGCTTCTTCCGCGTGCTTCTTTTCTTCTTCGAAGCGGATACTCTCCTCTTTGAGCCGAGCTACCTCATCGCGCAACGCCGAAGCCTCCTCTTTCAGGCCTTGCTTCATCTTTGCGCCGATTTCGCTTGCCATCTTTTTCTGCCGGGCAAGCGATGCATCCAACGATTGCTGTGCCGTACGACGTGTACTATCCAGAGCGATAACGCGTTCCACTGCCTCTTTTGCGTCAAAATGCTTTACCGCAAGCCGACGAATGGTCTCTTCCGGATGCTCCAATATCTCCTTTACTACCAGCATAAAAGCCCCTTGTGGCGGTATAACCTTACTTCAATTGTTCCTTTTAATGCAAGAAGAATGGCTACGCGGCATAATGCAACGGCCATTCTTCTCTCTCTTTTTGTATGTTCGTTTACTCTGCCGCTACCGGTTCAATCGATACAAAGGAGCGATCTTCACGCTTCTTGGTGAATACAACCTTACCGTCTGTTAGCGCATAGAGGGTATGATCCTTGCCCATACCCACGTTATCACCGGGATGGTGCTGCGTACCTCTCTGACGTACCAATATGTTACCGGCCTTGACAATCTCGCCGCCGAAACGCTTTACGCCTAATCGTTTACTTTCGGATTCGCGACCGTTCTTCGAGCTTCCGACCCCTTTTTTGTGTGCCATATCTCTATCGTTCTTCCTTATCCTACTATTTGCTTTACTTCTATTTCCGTAAACTGCTGACGGTGACCGTTCAGTTTGCGGTAATCGTTTCTGCGCTTTTTGTGGAATACCAACACCTTTTCTCCCTTTACTAAGGGTGAAAGAACTTCGCAAACCACCTTTGCGCCTTCAATGGTAGGCGTGCCTACCGATACATTGCCGTCTTTATTGACGAGCATTACGCGGTCAAAATCGACCTTTGCACCGCTTTCCACATCTTTAATGTGGTGTACGTACAGCTTGCGGCCCTCTTCGACCTTGAACTGCTGTCCCTGAATTTCTACAATTGCAAACATGCGTTTTAGCCTGTTTCTTACTAATCTAAGTTAGTCCCGTAAGGCGGTGACCGGCGTTGCCGCCCACGCTTTTCTCGAGCCCTACATAGGAGTATCGGCTACAAAGGTAACAAATAAATTGCACCCGGCAACCCTTCCCCCACTTCCACGTCCTATTTCATCCACTCCCACGCTCTCTTTCTCGCGACAATACCTATTCCCTCACTCACCCCTACGCCTTATTTCCCCACAACATATACATCCCCGCCACCACTCCCACGTATCCTCTCCCGCACTCCTACGCATCCTCTCTCACGCACCCACGCATCCTCCCTCGCACACCCACGTATCCTTTCTCACGCACCTACGCATCCTCTCTCACGCACCCACGCATCCTCTCTCACGCACCTACGTATCCTCTCTCGCCCACCCCGGCATCCCCGTCACCACTCCCACGTATCCTCTCTCACGCACCCACGTATCCTCCCTCGCGCACCTACGTATCCTCTCTCACGCACCTACGTATCCTCTCTCACGCACCTACGCACCCCTGCCCCCTCTTGCAGGTAGACGCCCCATTGCTTATACCTATTCGATCCCTCACATCCACGAAAATCTCCAGCGAATTACGCGCACCTACCTCCCCATCGCCACGCGCTCCTCCCTCTACTTATACGCACCTTCTCCCTCTCCTATACGTAGATGCTCGACCTCTTATACGTACATCCTCACCCTCTTGTACGTACCTTTTCGACAAATCCTTTAAACGATTTATATAAATCATTAAAACGGGTTGTACAAATCCTTTAAATAATTTGTACGAATACTTTAAAGGACTTATTGAGAAGGTACGTACCTCTACCCGAGAAGGTACGTATAAGCAACTGATGATGTACGTATGCACGGGCGAAGAGGTATCTATGCGTGACCGATGATCAGCGTATAAATGATCAACGCAGTATAGATCTGAAAACAAAGGTGTCCATATACCTGTCCCGGCCATTATATACAATCTGAACAACTCTTACCAACGGGGAGGCCGTAGGTATGCGGAATCTCTCTATAAAATATGCCCCAAAAACATAGTTAATGAAGGAATATTATGGGGTGCAAGGGAACGTACGTTTAATAAGTTCCCTTTGCTTCGCTGTGATTTACCTAATTTTCCCAATAAAAAGGTGTATCTTTGCAGGAGTAAAGGGCGTGCAGCAAGTATGCGCGTTGTGTGATGACACGTAAGGAAGAGCTCTATTTGCAGGAATTAAGTCAGTTTATTCGGCGATTGGAGCAATTGGCGGAGCGACAACAGCAGCGGATCGAAGCACAGGAGGCGGAGATCATGCGGCTGGGAGTACTTCGGGATGATTTATTGTCGGAAACGGAGCGTTTAAGGCAACAGGTTAGTCATCTGCTCACAGCGCGAATGATTGTGGCGGACGACGGAGATTGGCTCATCGCCAGAAGCCGTTTGGAGCACTTACAGGAGACAATAAAAAAGGCGATAAAAAGCCTTGAAACGGAAATAGAATAGAACGGGGTACAACCGTAAGCATATAGAGGAAACGATGGCACTCAAACCGGAGAAACAACGCATCAATCTGCTCGTGGACCGCACGGAGCTGGGATTGGTGGTGGCTCCCGACGAGGAACCGCTCTATCGGCGTGCCCGTGATTTGTACAACAAGCGCGTGAATGCCTATCGAGCCAAGTACGGCTCTTCGGTAACGGATATCGATGCCGATAGTACCCCGCGCTTGATGGCAGCATTGGAAATAGCCATTCAGTTGGAGATTAGTCGCGAAGAACGCGATCCGCGTCCGGTTGAAGAACGGCTCGAAGAGCTCTGTTCCCATACGGAGGCTTTTCTCAAACGCTTTGATGCATAAGTACATTCTGACCGGTTCTGTTCTGCTTTTTGTCTGTTCGGTAAGTTCGCTTTATTCGTCTAACAGCCTGCTCTTTACCAATTTAGTATAGCGTTCCCCACGAAGGGAACAGAGAGAATTGGGTATGGAAAAAACGATACTTATTACTGCCGTAGTGGTGCTTGTGGTGCTTGTGCTCGTGGGCGCGCTGTTGTTTCGGCAGATACTGCATCGGGCAGCTCATCTGAGCAAGCGGAAGTTGGACGATGCCGAGGAACAGGCAAAAGCGGTTCTGGTAAAGGCGGAGCAGGATGCAGCGCAGCGTCGCGAACGCGCCGAGAAGGAATCGGCAGATATGGAGGAACGCACGCGCCAGCGGGAAGGCGATAAGCGGCGTAACTTTGATCAGGAGTTGCGCGCACTGAAGGAATCGCAGGAAGCGGATTACGAACGCCGCAAGCAACTTATAGAGGAAAAGCAGCTCGAATTGCGCGAAACGGAGGCAGAGCTAACCCGCGACCGTAGCGAAATAGGCAGGCGTGGTGGCGAATTAGAGGCTTTGCGCGAAAATCTGCTCAAGCAACAGGAGGCTCTTGTAGCCAAAGAGCACGAATTGGAGGCGTTAACGCTCGAAAATAGGCGTAAGTTGGAGCAAATCTCCGGCTTGAATTCGGCTGAAGCCAAGCAGCATCTGATCGATTCGCTCACACAGGAAGCGAAGGAGGAGGCGCAAGCCTACATCAACGAAATAGTTGAGGAAACGAAGATGAATGCCGCCGGGGAGGCAAAAAAGATTATTATCCAAAGCATTCAGCGTGTGGCTACGGAAACGGCAATTGAAAACGCGGTTACTGTATTCCACATTGATAACGACGATATAAAGGGGCGCATCATTGGCAGGGAAGGACGCAATATCCGCGCCCTGGAAGCGGCCACCGAAGTGGAAATTATCGTGGACGATACGCCTGAAGCGATCGTACTTTCGGCATTTGATCCGGTGCGGCGGGAGATAGCCCGGCTGGCACTACACCAATTGGTGCAGGACGGACGTATTCATCCTGCTCGGATTGAGGAAGTTGTGGCAAAAGTTCGTAAGCAAATCGAAGAGGAAATCATCGAAACGGGCAAACGGACGCTTATTGATTTGGGGATTCACGGGATGCATCCCGAGCTGGTTCGTCTGATCGGTAAAATGAAATATCGCTCTTCTTACGGGCAAAACCTATTGCAGCATTCGCGCGAAACAGCGAATCTTTGTGCCGTAATGGCGTCCGAATTGGGGCTCAATCCGAAGAAAGCGAAGCGCGCCGGCTTGCTGCACGATATTGGCAAAGTACCTGATGATGAGCCGGAACTGCCACACGCACTGCTCGGTATGAAGCTTTGCGAAAAATATAAGGAAAAGCCCGATATATGTAATGCAGTTGGTGCGCATCACGATGAGGTGGAAATGGAAAGCCTCTTTGCGCCTATTGTACAGGTTTGCGATGCCATCAGCGGCGCACGACCCGGCGCACGGCGCGAAATCGTGGAAGCGTACATCAAACGCCTGAACGACTTAGAGCAGCTCGCCCTATCCTATCCTGGCGTAGTAAAGACCTATGCCATACAAGCGGGGCGCGAATTGCGCGTAATTGTGGGTGCCGAGCAAACGGATGATGCCGCCACCGGTAGGCTTTCTAACGAAATAGCGCAGCGTATTCAGGACGAAATGACCTATCCCGGTCAGGTGAAAATAACCGTAATTCGCGAAACACGATCCGTAAGCGTTGCTAAATAGGTATGGCTTCTTTGGAGCAAGAAATCAAAAAGAGGCGTACATTCGCCATCATTTCGCATCCTGACGCAGGAAAAACAACGCTTACCGAAAAACTTTTGCTCTTTGGTGGCGCCATTCATGTAGCGGGAGCGGTCAAAAGTAACAAGATTCGCAAAACGGCAACCAGTGACTGGATGGAAATCGAACGCCAGAGAGGTATCTCGGTGGCTACCAGTGTGATGGGCTTCGAATATGAGGGCTACAAGATCAATATCCTCGATACGCCCGGTCACGAGGATTTTGCCGAAGATACTTTCCGTACTCTCACCGCCGTGGATAGCGTTATCATTGTGATAGACAGCGCGAAAGGGGTCGAAAAACAAACACGCCGCCTGATGGAAGTATGCCGGATGCGCCACACGCCGGTAATCGTTTTTATCAATAAGTTGGACAGAGAAGGGCGCGATGCCTTTGATTTGCTGGACGAGATCGAGTCGGAGCTCGCCATAAAGGTGTGTCCGATGACGTGGCCCATTGGCATGGGCGAGCGGTTTAAGGGCGTTTATAATCTATTCAAAAGCACGCTTTCGCTGTTCAAAAGCGACAAACAGCACGTTGCGCACGATGTGGTGGAAATAGAGAGCTTGAGCGATCCGCGGTTATCGGAGTATTTGGGTGAGGCTCAGGCAGATCAATTGCGCGAAGAGAGCACTTTGGTTACCGAAGTTTACCCCGATCCCGATCTGGATGCATACCGAAAGGGATTGCAGGCACCCGTCTTTTTCGGTTCTGCGCTGAATAACTTCGGCGTAAACGAATTGCTTCGTTGTTTTATCGAAATAGCACCTTGTCCGGGCGAAGTTCTTGCCAAAGAACGAATCGTATCGCCTTTTGAGCCTACATTTAGCGGTTTTGTGTTCAAAATACATGCCAATATGGACCCCAACCACCGTAGCTCCATCGCCTTTGTTAAGGTCTGCTCGGGGCGTTTTGTGCGGAATGAGTACTATCGGCATATACGTTTGGACAAAAAGCTCCGTTTTGCTTCGCCAACCGCCTTTATGGCGCAGAAAAAGGAACTGCTCGAAGAGGCATTTGCCGGTGATATTGTCGGCTTGCCCGATACGGGAAACTTCAAAATAGGCGATACGCTAACGGAGGGCGAAGAGCTCCATTTCCGCGGATTGCCCTCCTTTTCTCCGGAGCTTTTCTGCTACATCGATAACGCTGATCCGATGAAGCAGAAACAGCTTGTCAAAGGTATCGATCAATTGATGGGTGAGGGCGTGGCGCAACAATTTATCAATACGTTCAACAACCGCCGTATTATCGGCACCGTTGGACAGTTGCAGTTCGAAGTAATCAAGTTCCGATTGCTCCACGAGTATGGTGCCGAGTGCCGCTGGACCCCCATCTCGCTCTATAAAGCGTGCTGGATCGAAACAACGGATACCGATGCTTTGGAGCGGTTCAAACTGCGCAAAGTGCAGCAAATGGCACGCGATATCGAGGGACGCGATGTATTTCTTGCCGAATCCGAGTACCTCCTCCGTATGGCGCAGGAAGAGTTTCCCTCCATCCGTTTCCATTTTACCAACGACTTTTAACCCCTTTCCCTACGAATCATACCCATATTTTCCCCCTTGTGGGGAACGGAGCATCCACAAAAGATACGGGATATTCCGACTCTCTCTCCAACTAAAAGTATCTTTTGGTGACTCGGGTGGGATTCAAACCCACGACCTTCAGAACCGGAATCTGACGCTCTATTCAGCTAAGCTACCGAGCCTTAAGGAAGAACTTTCCTAATTCTTTCTGCAAAGTTACATTTTTATTTGAGACAGCTCATTATTTGTGTAGACGGGGGCAGTGCAGATGTCCTTAAAAGGGAATATAAGTATTGTTGTAATTCTAACTTGTTTTTGGGAGAGTTTAATGGGAGGGGAGGATTAGAGGGTGGTGGCGATGAGGTGCAGCGCGTAGGCTGCGGGGAGGGCAAAAAGATAGCTATCGAGGCGATCGAGAATACCTCCGTGCCCGGGAATGATGTTTCCGGCATCTTTAACTCCGGCACGCCTTTTGAGCATTGATTGGAACAGATCGCCGAGAACACCGGCGGCAGCTACGATTAGTCCGTATAATGCGAGGGTGAACCAATGATACGCCGCAAAGGTATGGGGGAAGAGAAGCGGGAAAAAGCAGGCAACAATAGCCGCACAGCCTAAGCCTCCGCACAGCCCTTCAACGGTTTTGTGCGGCGAAACTTCAATCCAAAGCGGTCGTTTGCCTATCAGGGATCCGACTAAATAGGCGGCAGAATCGGAAATCCATACGATCAGAAATAGCGCAATGAGCCGATCGCCACAGAAAAGTACCCCTCCCGATGGGCGAGGGCAATAGACGGTCAGTGCGGTAAGGAATGCAGGAAGGCCGATATAGGTTAGTGCCAGCAAGGAATTGCCGATATTGAGCAGTTCCTTATGATGGTCGGAAAAGAGGCTTCTGAGTAGCGTGTACATCAGAAAAATGAGTAGCGGAAAGGCAACTTCAGGGATAAATTGCCCCTTTGCCACTAACATTCCGCTCCAAAGCATCCATACGGCAAAGAGCGCATCCAGAGTAGTGCGGAGCGGACGGGTGCGGTTTACTCGGGTAAGCCTATTAAGCTCAATAACGGAAGCAAGGAAGAAAAAGGCAAAAATGATGCCGAAAAGCCATTCGCAAGCAAGAAAGAACGGCGATAGTATCAGAAGCACATAAACGGCTCCCGATACTACGCGTACCCAAAAGTTCTTTCCTAAATGCATCAAACAGCGGATCGGTTGGGATCAAGAGGCGGTGGCGTTGGACGTTTTTCCTCCTCCTCTTTTTGGTTCTCTTTCTCCTTTTGCTCGGCATCCTCGCGTGCCAATTCGTCGGTGCGGGATTCCCATGGGCGCTTGCCAAGGATGTTTTCTACATCTTCCGTGTAGATTACCTCTTTTTCAAGCAGAAGCGACGCGATTTTGTGATGTCCCTCTTCGTTTTCTTTCAGGATGTTTTTCGCGCGTTCGAACTGTTCATCAATGATGCGGAGTACCTCAGCATCAATCAGTTCACCGGTTTTTTCGCTGTAGGGTTTGCTAAATCCGTACTCGTCCTGAGGGTCAAAATAATTGACATTGGGCAACTTGTCGCTCATTCCATAGTAGGAAACCATAGCTCTTGCCAGTTTGGTTACCCGCTCAAGGTCGTTGGCGGCTCCGGTAGACATTCTTCCGAGGAAGAGCGTCTCGGCGGCGCGTCCGCCCAAAAGACTGCACATTTCGTCCAGTAGTACCTGTTCGTGCGTGATTTGTCGCTCTTCGGGCATATACCAAGCGGCACCTAATGCTTTGCCGCGCGGTACAATGGCTGTCTCTTATACACATCTGACGCTGCCGACGAC
>ERZ1031273.451-NODE-451-length-14096-cov-6.352468_pt1 | contig 14096 bp, 7 predicted proteins | sample MGYA00516575_ERZ1031273 | MGnify/ENA primary metagenome ERZ1031273 (study PRJEB33718, sample SAMN03159816) | human skin metagenome | collected 2014-02-25 | study: EMG produced TPA metagenomics assembly of the PRJNA266117 data set (Human skin bacterial metagenome... | reverse complement strand
TACTAAAGCAAGCAAACCCGACACTCCTCTTGCTCACCCAATGTCATTGCATCATTCAGTACATGAACATCAACCATCGCTAACATTAGATGATGTTACAACACCGGAACTAACATCACCTATCCAATCTATCTCTACTCTCCCTATTCCTTGCTTTCAAGCACTCAGGCGTTTAAAGGGTAATTTAACTGAAATTACTCAACAAATTAATGACCTTAAAAACGAGAAAATTTGGCTAGAAATTGACTATAACGGCGAAGAAATAATTTCTGATTTACGTGAGCAATTAAATCGTTTGGTAGAAGGGTCTACGCTAGAAATTTTACGCATCAAAAATAATCGTTTAATTGAACAGACGCTATCACCCTCGCATCACCAAGAAACATTGGATGATTTAACACCGCTACAAGTGTTCGAGCGTTGTTTAGATGGACATCAAGTCATCAATGAACAGCGGGAGGAGCTCATCCATGCTTACCAAGAAATTATGCAAGCATTAGTGAACGAGCAACACCAATCTTCTGATCAATAATCAATTCTTGTTATGAAAATTTTATCGCTACAGTTTAAAAATTTGAATTCTCTTTATGGTGAATGGCACATTGATTTTACTGATGACGCTTATCAACAGCAGGGAATTTTTGCCCTAACAGGTCCTACTGGTGCAGGAAAAACAACCATTCTTGATGCGATTTGTCTTGCTCTATATGGTAGAACGCCACGTCTTAAAGATATTGGCCAGCAAAATAATGAGATTATGTCTCGTCACACGGCAGAAAGTATGGCTGAAGTTTGCTTTGAAACACAGTCTGGAATTTACACCTGTCATTGGTCGCACAAACGGTCTCGTAATAAAGCGGAAGGAAATTTACAGGCAACAAAACAAGAAATTTTTGATGCTAATGGCAACATTCTCGCTAATAAAAAGCGAGATTTTCAATTACTTGTGGAACAGCTAACTGGCATGGATTTTGACCGTTTTACCCGTTCTATGCTACTGGCACAAGGTGGATTTGATAGCTTTTTGAAAGCAGATATAGATGAAAAATCCTCTATTCTGGAGAAAATCACAGGCACACAAATTTACTCCGATATTTCTATCAAGGTCTACGAACGAAAAGTAGACGAAGAAAAACAACTTGATCATTTAAGTGCACAAATAGAAGGCATTGAATTACTTAGTGCAGAGGAATTAGCATCCTTAAAAGAGACTAAAGCACGACAAGAAGAACACTCTCAACAACTGGACAAAGAAATTAAACAATTGCGTGAACAGCGGCAATGGCTAGATACGATTGCCACGCTTACGCAACAAGCTGAAGAAAATAACAAAGCAGAACTATTATTAAGCAATGAAATAGAAGCCTTTGCTAACACAAAAATAAAATTGATATCTGCCGAAAAAGCACAGAATATAGACCAATATTTTTCTGTTCTTCAGACGCTGTTAAAAGAGCAAGAAAATAATCAGCATGAGCTAGATCAAAAAACGGCTATGCTCCCTACATTAACTGCTTCTCAGCATCAACACCAGAACACTGTTAGTCAGCATCAACAGGCAGTCAATGATTTCACCGCACTAATCAATGATGAGCAAAAAACATTTAAAGCGGTGCATGCATTGGATATTCAGCTAAAAGAAAAGCTAACTCAACTTGAACATAGCCAAGAAGAGTTAGACAGTATCATTAATAAGATTGCACAAGAAGAGCACAAGCTTACCCAAGCCATAGAAAAAGCACAGCAACAGCAAATTTCTTTTGACAACCTCAGTAGCTACTTGCAAGAAAATATTCATTTATCACTCCTAAATGAACAGATACCAGTGATTGAACTTCGATCTGATCAGCTTAAAAAACATCAACAGCAACAACAAAAAGCACTAACAGAATTAGAGATAGCGAAGAAGGAGTTATCTGTTCTTGAAAACGACTTTCACCAAGCTCAACAAAACAATTCAACTCAAGAAAAGTTAGTCAATCAACTCACTGAGCAAGTAAACCGTCTACAAGATGCCTTAGTAGCTTTACTTAATGGACAACCGCTAGACTATTACCTACGAGAGCTTAATCACGCAAAAGACAAACAGCGCCTTATTAAAAATATTTATGATGTTGCTGACCTGCGTCAACAGCTAATACCTAACGAGCCTTGTCTTGTATGTGGCTCTACACATCATCCTTTTGTTCACGGGCTACCCGATAGCCGTCAATACGATACGGAAATTGCAACACTTGAAGCAACAATTAACACTATAAGAGCAGAACAAGAAAAAATTCGTCTAACTCAAGCTGATAGGCAGCAAGCTATCACTGAACAAAACAATACCCATAATCAAGTAGAACTAAAGAAAACAGCTGTCGAAAATAAAAAAGCAGCTATAGCGACTTTAGAGGAAAAAATAGATAGTATTAATGCAGAAATAAATACCGATGAAGACTATTTCACGCATATATGGCGCACCTATCAAATTGCGAGTGATACGTCTGCTGATCCATTACCTCTATTGAAACAGCAACTAGCTACATGGAATAAAGCACAACAAGATTATTCTAATTTAAAACAAATTTTAGATAATTATGATAAAGACCATGCCGCTTTTTCAGCACGAATTGGTTCATTAAAAGAAACGCAAGCAATACAGGCACAAAAAATAGATAAGCAACGGCTCGCTTATCAAGAGCAACTAGACCTTCGTCAGCAACAATTTGGTGAGAAAAATCCAGATGAGGAAGAAGAGAAACTCAACAAGGCATTATTAGAAAAAACGCAAGCGCTTGAACAACATAGCAAAGCACTACGGATAACAGAAACGCTACTGGATAAAACAACGGAAATTATCAATAAGCTGACTAAAGACTTATTAAATCGCAAAGACAAGCTAAAGCAAGCATCAGAGTCATTTGAGCGGCACTTAGCACAACAAGGATTTATAGATACTCAAGCCTATCTAGAGGCTAAAGTTGATGATTCATTACTCTTATCATGGCAAGAGAAAGCAAAAGAATTAGAAGAGCGTCAAATTTCCCAAAACACATTACAGCAAAATCTTACCCTGCGCTTAAAACAAGAAAAAGATAAACAACTCACTGAACTCGATTATGAAACCTTAAAGGCACAATTAGACACGTCTAACACTCAGCATAATAATTTACTCATTGAGCTTGGCAACACAGCCCAAAGACTACTCAATCACGAGCAAAATCTAGCACGTATCGCCTCTCAGCAGCACATCATTGAACGTAAAACACAGGAGGTTAATCGCTGGCGTTTACTGTATCAATTGATTGGCTCTGCTGACGGTAAAAAATTCCGTAGCTTTGCACAAGGACTGACCTTTGAAGTGATGATTTCATATGCTAATCAGCAATTACAAAAAATGAATGATCGCTACCTGCTCATCAGAGATAAAGAAAAGCCTTTACAACTCAATGTATTAGATAACTATCAAGCAGGTGAAATTCGTTCTGTTAAAAACCTTTCTGGTGGTGAGAGCTTTATTATCAGTTTAGCCTTAGCATTAGGACTCTCTAATATGACGAGCCGTACTATTCGTGTCGACTCTCTCTTTTTAGATGAGGGTTTTGGTACCTTAGATGAGGATTCTTTGGAAACTGCACTAGATACCTTAGCTGCTTTACACCAAGAAAATAAGATTATAGGCATTATTTCGCACATTGAAGCATTGAAAAATCGGATTTCTACTCAAATACAGGTAACACCAACCGTAGGGGGTAAAAGTATTCTATCTGGACCAGGTATAAAAAAACTTAGCTAATCATTTAATCATAGTGACGCAATCCGTTACAATATAGATATTCCTCCTTCAATTGTTTTGATGAAGTATCTCCTATGCAAGTACTATCACCACTCGTAAATAGTTTTATTGTTGAGCTATCACGCCACTTTCAGGGCGATATTGAGACGCGAGAATCAGCTCGCCTTGTTGTATCTACTGATAATTCGATTTATCAGCGTATGCCTCAGGCTGTTCTTTTTCCAAAAGATACTCAAGACCTCTGTTTAATTGCTAAGCTTGCGAAAACAGAAAACTATAAATCTCTCGTATTAACTGCTCGTGGTGGTGGTACAGGCACCAATGGCCAATCGTTAACAGATGGTGTAGTAGTTGATATTTCTCGACATATGAATCATATTTTGCATATTGATCCAGAGAAAAGAACAGCAACTGTACAAGCAGGTGTCGTCAAAGATCAATTAAATGCCGCCTTAAAACCCTATGGCTTATTCTTTGCCCCAGAACTATCCACCTCAAATCGCGCCACAATTGGTGGCATGATTAATACGGATGCTAGTGGTCAAGGTAGCTGTCGTTATGGCAAAACACATCATCATGTATTAGCCCTTAAAACGGTGCTGTTAGGGGGAGATATTTTAGACTCTGAACCCTTACCTCGTGATCAGTGGAAAGAACAGATCAGTCATAAAACACCGGAGCAACAAGCGATTTATCAAGCATTATTTGAGCTTGCTAATAACAATAGTGAACTCATTCACCACAGTTTCCCTGAGCTAAATCGTTCTCTAACTGGCTATGACCTACCTAAGTTACTCACCGAAGATACGTTTAATATTAATAGTGTTATCTGTGGTAGCGAAGGAACGCTAGGCTTTATTGCCGAAGCAACACTTAATGTACTACCTATTCCCAAGCATCAAGTACTGATCAATATAGGCTATACCGATTTTCAAGCCGCTTTGCGTGATGCAAAAGCCTTGATGACATTAGATCCTCTGTCTATTGAAACTGTCGATGCTAAAGTACTAGGACTAGCTAAAAATGATATTGTTTGGCAAAACGTTGCCCAATATTTCCCTGAGACTGAAGAAAAAACTGAGGGTATTAATATTGTCGAGATTGCTTGTGACGATGAACAAGAGCTCAATGCATTACAAGAAGCGTTTATCGCTCATTTACAGCAAGATACTAGTGTCAAACGTTTAAGTATTACGACAGCTGTTGGTAAAGCCGCTGTCAATCATGTTTACTCAATGAGAAAACGTGCCGTCGGTCTGCTAGGTAACGTTCAAGGTGAAAAACGTCCACAACCTTTTGTTGAGGATACCGCTGTTCCTCCTGAAAACCTTGCTGATTATATTGCTGATTTCCGTGCGTTATTAGACGGCATGGGACTAGATTATGGTATGTTTGGACATGTCGATGCAGGTGTGTTACACGTGCGCCCTCTTATTGATATGAAAGAGCCAACTTCCAAACAAATTATCCAAGAAGTCAGTGATAAGGTGGCTGAATTAACTCATCACTATGGCGGTGTGCTTTGGGGTGAACATGGTAAAGGCTTACGCTCTGCCTATGCACCTATTTTCTTTGGTAAAGCCTACCCTCTCGTTCAGACCGTTAAATCCTTATTTGATCCTGACAATCAATTAAATCCCGGTAAGATTGCAACGCCAGCCAACAAGACAGAATATACGCTTACGCCTTTAACGGAAATAAAATTCCGTGGGGATTTCGATAAGCAAATTAATCCTCAAGACTGGCAATCGTTTGGCAATGCGATGCACTGTAATGGTAATGGGGCTTGTTTTAACTATGACGTAGATGATCCTATGTGCCCCTCTTATAAGGCAACAAGAGATCGTATCCATTCACCTAAAGGGCGTGCTACCTTATTAAAAGAATGGTTACGCCGTGAGCAAACAGGTGAACAAACTGCTACGTTTGACAATGAGGTTTATGAGGCTGTACATGGTTGTTTATCATGTAAATCCTGTGCAGGACAGTGTCCTGTTAAGGTCGATATTCCTGATGCCAAATCACGCTTTTTAGAGCGCTATCACACACGACACAAACGTAGCCGCCGTGACTATGCAGTAATTGCTTTAGAAAAAGCATTACCGCGTTTATTACCATTTGCTAAGGTTTATAATCGCCTCCTAAAATCAGCTAAATTTACACAATGGCAAACCAAGCATCTAGGGCTAGTTGATACACCAAGTTTTCATGAGCAAGCCAATATTGATTGGGCAAAATATGGTGCTGTCCTGATTAATAAACAATGCTCAAATATTCCTATCACGCCTAATGCCGTAATTATTGTACAAGATGCCTTTACACGGTATTTTGACTCCCAAGTATTAATCGATTTACTCAAGCTCTTAAATAAATTAAACGTTACTCCTTGTGTACTACCTTATTTTGAAAATGGTAAACCTTTGCATGTACATGGTTTCCTAAAGCGATTTGACAAAGTTCGCCAACGTAACCGTGCCTTTTTAGAAAAAGCAGCTAGTACCGGGCTACCATTAATTGGATTAGACCCTGCCATGACTCTTGTCTATCGCCAAGAGTATGCTAAGAGTTATGCCATACCTGCTGTTCAAGAACAGGGCGTTAATGTTTTATTATTGCAAGAATGGTTAATTACTTGGCTAAAAGACCATCCTCATGCCATTCCATCGACTGCTAATGAGGCTGTTACCTATCAATTAGCCGCACACTGTACAGAGCGAACACAAGTTGCTAGCACAAACAAAACCTGGCAAGATATCTTCAAACTATTTGGATTAAACTTGCAAGCACCTAATCTAGGTTGTTGTGGTATGGCAGGGACGTATGGTCACGAAAAAGAACATCGTGCGACATCTGAGCTAATCTATACACAATCATGGCAAGAAAAGGTTAGAGAACATGGCGATAAGCTGCTCGCCACGGGATTCTCTTGTCGTTGTCAAGTCGATCGTTTAGAAAACAAGACTCTGTTGCATCCATTGCAAGTGCTTTTACAAGCACTTCAATAGGCAGATAGAAAATTGTGCTTTTTATGTCGTTCATTATCATCTCCCCTTAGGTAGGGGAGATGATACGCTAGCGATTCAGCCAACTCTTTATTGAATTTTTACGTCAGTATTGACCGTTATACTTGTAGTATCACTCAACTTGAGCAACTCACACAAATCTCTGCTGCCCATAAGGGTGGCTCTTGTGCATAATCTGCAAACGCTTGTTTCTCTGTGAAAGGGTCAGCCATACATTGTTGTAAACGATTGACTTCACTAAAGTCTCCCTGCTCTGCTTTTTCAATCGCTTGTTGTAATAAGTAATTCCTCAATACATAAATCGGATTAATACGATTCATCGCTTGCTCACGACGATTATCATCTGAGTTTTCTTGTTGCAATCGTTTTATATATAAACTAAACCAACGTTGAAAATTACCTAAATGATGTGCTTTAAATAATGCACTTAAGCTAGAGGGGATCTGCACCTGCCCATTTTCATCCAAAGAGGACAGTTTCACCTTGGCTAACTCTCTGAAGAATAAGCTAAAGTCCACTTGATAAGGTTGCAATGTACTCAACATATCATGGATTAAACTTGCGTCTGTTGGATGTGCTTGTTGTAATCCTATTTTCTGACGGAAAAGTGCCAAATACTTTTGCTCGAAGCTATCTCTATAAGTATTTAAGATCGCTATCAAGCTCTCTTGACTTACCAATGGCACGAAACAATTAGCCAATCTCACCAAATTCCAATGACCGATATAAGGCTGTTGCTGATACGCATAACGACCTTGATGGTCAGAGTGATTGCAGATATGTTTTGCATCATACGCATCTAAAAAACCATAGGGACCATAATCAATTGTTAAACCAAGTATAGACATATTATCGGTATTCATCACACCATGACAAAAACCTACACTTTGCCAATGAGCAATTAATTCTGCCGTACGTTTAACAATCTCAGCAAACATGGCTGCATAAGCATTCTCTTGCTCAACACATTCAGGATAATAGTGCATTAACACAAAATCCGCTAACTGTTTTAGTGAGGCAGTATCCCCTAAAGATGCAAAATGTTCAAAATGCCCAAAACGAATAAAACTAGGTGCTACGCGTGTCACTATAGCCGCTGTCTCAACCTCTTCTCGATAGACCTTATCTTCACTAGTGACCAAGGCTAATGCTCGTGTCGTTGGAATACCCAGTGCATACATAGCCTCAGAACAGAGATACTCACGAATAGATGAACGTAAAACAGCTCGCCCATCACCAAAACGAGAATAGGGAGTCTTCCCTGCACCTTTTAGTTGCCATTCTTGCCATTCACCATATTGATCTAGGCTCTCACCCAGTAATATAGCTCGCCCATCACCTAATTGACCTGCCCATGCACCAAACTGATGTCCACTATATACTGTTGCCAGAGGTGTATGCCCGTAGTAAGTTTGCCCATTAACACCTTCGTCATTAGCATCACACTCATTGGCACTATCCTTATCCACACTACCATTACCAGCAAGAGCCAATAGAACCTGCTTTGAGTCAAAAAAATGGTCATCTAAACCAAGCTCTTTCGCTAAGCTTTTATTTACGGCGACCCATTTAGGGGGTGCTTGTAAAGGAGTAGGCATTAGTTTCGTAAAAAAACGACTACCCAGTTGCACGAAGCGTCCCGGTACTAATGGCAATACTGCTTGCTTATCCTGCGTACTTTCTTTAGGCAAAGAACCCATATCCTATCACCCGTGTATGCACCATATACGAAGAGATTATCATCTAATGATAACCAGCCAAATTTAGTTTTCTATAAGTGTAATAACTGACAAAAGCAAAACTAATCACACTCACGCAGATACCTATTAAACCAAGATTTTGTACATAATCTGTTCCACTACTACTGGCAATAAACATTCCTAGCGAACCAAACGCCACATTCGTAAAACTAATAACAGACGCAGATGCACCTGCATTCATATGTGGCTGACCAAGTAATATATCGGTCGCAAAAGAGCGTAAAAAACTATTACTCATAGCGATTGGCGCAAAACAAATCAAAAATAATATAGGGTGTGTTTTGCCTATAGTAGCTGTCAATATAGCCGCCACAAAAATTAACGTCAACGTACCTCTTAAAATAACTGAAGGACGTAGTCTTGGTTTCAAAGCGAGATAGACTTTAGGACCAAAGATGAGCAGTAATGAATTAGCGGCAAAATAAAGACTAAAAGACGTTTCACTCAAACCAAACCATTTGATATAAATATATGAACTGATAGATAAATACGCCATGAACGTAATTGACGTCATCGCTGTTGAACATAAAAAGCTCATAAAACCTTTATGCTTTAATACTTCGCCAAGAGATAATAAGGTCTTTAAAACGCCCCCCTGTAATCGCTTATCCGCTGAAAGAGTTTCTTCGAATAATAATGTCATTATCACACTACCGATAGCAATCAATGCTAAGACCACAAAACTTGCCTGCCAAGGGAAAAACTTAATCAATACTGCGCCTAAAATAGGAGCAATAGTTGGTCCTAGCACAGTAAACATCTGTAAGGTAGCGATAATTTTTGTTCGTTCTTGATCATGAAAACTGTCTTTCACAATCGCCATAGGGATAGAAATCATGCCACCAGCTCCAAATGCTTGTACCACCCGAGACAATATAAAAAACTCTATTGACGGTGTAAATACACATCCCAATGACCCTACGATATAACATCCCAAACTAGCCAATAATACCGTTCGACGACCATATCTATCGCTTAATGTACCAATAAACAACATCCCTATCGCCATAAATAATGAGAACCCAATAAGGGTAAAACTTAACATATGGGGAGTTGTATTCAAGTCCTGTAAAATTAACGGAAAGGCCGCCAAATACATATCTATTGATAAAGGACCTGTCATGCCCAAGATCAGTAGCAGTAAGAATAAGCCATTTTGTTTGAGATGCCGCTGAGTTAATGTTGCCATTATTTTAACCTTAAAATTTTTAACCTTTAAAATTAGCTACAAGAGGGTGCTTGTTGTTGATAAGTAAGACGTAATTGTTTACGACGCTCTCCCGCTTGAAAACGACATTGTTTTAAAGGTGTGTCTAATACCAATGGTGGTACGCTACGTGGTTTACCGTTTTCATCCACAGCTACCATGGTGAAATAACAGCTATTGGTATGACGCACTGTTCTTTTTTGAATATTTTGCGCTTCTACTCGAATCCCCACTTCCATAGAGGTTCGTCCAACATAATTGACAGTTGCCAAAAATTCTACCAACTCACCTACATAAATAGGCTCTTTAAAGGTCACTTGATCGACAGATAATGTCACCACATAACCCCCTGAAAAACGGCTCGCACACGCATACGCCACTTGATCTAATAATTTTAAAATTGTACCCCCATGTACATTCCCTGAAAAGTTTGCCGTATCAGGCGTCATCAACACAGACATTGTTAACTCTGATTGCATAGACTCGGGGACTTTTCTTACTTCATCTAACATAGGCATTGATATTCCTTTATTACTTATCAGTATTTCAATCTATAACACTGATATTTTTAATTCCATCACAGACTAATTCCCCGTAAAATAGCTAAAAAGACCTTTGGAGAACATATATGCCTTTTCTATATTTTCTACGGACAATTATTTTAGGTATTATGGCGCTATATAGCTCCACATTATTTGCACAGACTATTAATTTTAATGCTTTAAAAGATATTAATAATCAAAAAGCTAATTTTTATATCAAGAATAATAAACCTACCGTTGTAAAGTTCTGGGCAAGCTGGTGTCCATTATGCCTTGGCGAATTAGAACAAACTGAGCAATGGGTACAAGATAAGGATTTTGCCATGGTGAATATGGTTACCCTTGCATCTCCCGGTTATTTGGGTGAAAAAAAAGCGGCTGATTTTTCGCAATGGGCACTTTCATTACCCTATAAAAAGCTACCAATCCTTATCGATACCGAACAAACAATTGCAAAATCACTCAATATTCGTGTCTACCCTTCATGGGTCTTATTAGACAGTAATGGGCAACTCGTAAAAGTAGTAAAAGGCACACTATCCAAAGAACAATTACTTGGCGTAATTAAAAACCCAGACGCTCCTATCCAAAAAGCATCGACTACTTTCTACAAAGCCGATACCAATAGTGAACACAAAAAACCTATCCGTACTGAAACGATTTATCTAGCAGGTGGTTGCTTTTGGGGACTAGAAGGATATTTTCAACGCATTCCAGGTGTTATTGATGCCGTGTCAGGTTATGCAAATGGCAATACTCAAAACCCTAGTTATGAAGATGTAGTTTATCGCCATACCGGTCATGCTGAAACAGTCAAAGTAACGTATGATATTGATAAGCTTAGCTTTGCTGATATTTTAGAGTATTATTTTAGGGTCATTGATCCTACTAGCTTAAATCAACAAGGCAACGATAAGGGAACACAGTATCGAACTGGTATTTACTATACCAAAGCGGACTATCAGCCTTTAATCGCTGAAGCAATTAAGAAAGAACAGACAAAATATAAAAAACCAATAGTAGTTGAAAATAAACCTTTAGCCAATTTTTATCCTGCTGAAGAATATCACCAAGACTATTTATTAAAAAATCCAAATGGTTATTGTCATATTGATTTAAATAAGGCAGATGAGCCATTAAGTACCCCCTCACCAAAAGGCTTTAATATGAAAGAGTACAAAAAACCATCGCAGTCAGAGTTACGTCAACGTTTAACACCAGAACAATATCGTGTCACTCAAGAAAGTGGAACTGAATACGCATTCAGCCACGAATATGATGAATTATTTGCCCCCGGCTTATATGTTGATATTGTGAGTGGACAACCTCTTTTTAGCTCTGATGACAAATTTAACTCGCATTGTGGATGGCCAAGCTTTACTCAACCTATTGAAAAAACAGTTGTCACAGAGCACAAAGATTTTAGCCATAATATGTACAGAATTGAAGTACGCAGCCAAGCCGCAGACTCTCATCTTGGACATGTATTCCCTGACGGTCCGGCTGATCGTGGTGGTTTACGTTATTGTATTAATGGTGCCAGTTTACGCTTTATCCCTTATGCTGATTTAGATAAAGAAGGGTATGGTGAATGGAAAGATAAAATCAAACAAAAATAATTTGCTTGCAATTTAATTGACGTTTACGTAAAGTAATAGCTATTATTCTTACAAGGAGACGTTAATGCCTGCTTTTTATCGTTGTATTCTGCGCGAACAAAGTGAGGACGGCAAAACAGTTATTGCCACTTATGAACCAAATATCCATGCTCAAGGGGCATGGAATCCTCATGAGCAACATATGGCACCCGCAAGTGGTATTATCACTCGAGAACTCGAAGCATTTAATCCCAATGAGCATTTACGCATTGGTCGAATTAGTTTTGATATCTTCGGCTTAATCTCCTTTGATCGCTTTACGATTGAAACACGTACTATTCGCCCCGGTAAAACAATTGAATTAATTGAATCAACCATGAAATCTCAAGGGAAAATATGTATTGTGGCACGTGCGTGGCGTATGATGATACATGACACCTCCAGTGTTCATGGTTTAGAAGATGATTATGTTAGCACCCCTGATTTACTTCCTGCATGGAATGGTATGCTCCGTTGGAGTGGTGGCTATATCCAATCTATTGATGTCCGCATCGGTCCTAATCATAGACCAGGAAAAGGGATTGTCTGGGTAAATACAGGCGTAGAAATGGTGGAAGGCGAATCCACCACTGACCTCGCACATATTATTGGACTTGTTGACACCGCTAATGGTATTGTTCCTCGTCAAGAGGGTGAGTTTAAATGGGCATTCCCAAATTTAGATTTGCAAGTACATATGCACCGTTTACCTCAAGGAGCTTGGCTTGGTCTGGAAACCATTCAGCAATACGGTAGTGATGGAGTTGGTTTAACAAGTTCAGTCCTACATGATATTCATGGGCCATTCGGTCGTAGTGAGCAAATCCTAACTATTCGCCCTATGCCAAGTGAAAATAAAGCCTAATATCCTTAACAAATGCTATGGACATTCTGGTTAATTGGTTAAACGTTAATAGCTTATCTCGTCACTATTTTTTTAATGCTTATGAAAGAAAGTAAGAGTTAGCTAATTATCTGTATCTATCACCTCTTTAATTGGTTCTGCCTCAGCAATTTTGTGACTAGCCTCTTTATTGTCTTCTGGTGTGGCTTCTTCTAATTCTTGAATAGTTCCCACACTAGGAGCATATTGGAAACGACCATAAATAGGAAAATGATCTGATCCTACAAAGGGCAAAACCTTTATATCTATAACCATAAAATCATTGCTATGGAAGATATGATCTAATGGCCAGCGTAAAAATCTATAATTAGCGTTGAATGTACTATATAAGCCTCTTCCTATACGTGGGTCTAACAAACCACTAATTCGCTGAAATAAACGAGTGGTGCGTGACCATGCCACATCATTCAAATCACCAAAGACTAATGATGGTCTTTGTTTTTTCGCAATTTCTCTACCAACTAATAATAACTCAGCATCCCTAGCGGTTGAGGTATCCGCTTCTGTCGGGCTAGGAGGCTGAGGATGCAAACAATATATATCTATCCACTCACCTGACCGTAACTGCACCTGAGTTACTATTGAGGGAATATCCTCCTCCACCCAGTGACGAACTTCAGTATGTCTCAAAGGTAAACGACTATACAAATGCATACCATACAAATTGTCTAACGGAATTTTGATACTATTGGGGTACACTTTTTCTAATGGTTCTAAGGCAATTTCCCACCACTTATCGCTTTCCAAGGTCAATACAATATCTGGCTGCCATTTATTAATCTGAGCAAGTAGCAAATCACTACGACGATTAGACGTAAGCACATTACTGATTAGCAATGAAATAGTCCGATTAGTTGGTTTATCCTTATACGCTAACACTTCAGGCTTTACCATGAATGTATAGGCAGAGATTTCTTTTAATTGATAAACAAAACAAACTAAGTTGATGCACTCAACTACTAGAAATACCCCTGTTTTATCATCTTGAATAAAAATTAAATTCAAGATGAAACACAGTAAACTCAGAATAGCAATTTGCAAACGAGGAAAATCAAATACCCTGAAAACCCAGTGGTCATGGCGAATAAACGGTAAGATTGTGGCTAAAATGGGAATACCCATCAGCACAATTAGTAACACATCGTATTGACTCATTCTGATTGTAAAGATTTGGTCATTCATAAAGGGATATAATACACTGTCTCTTATACACATCTCCGAGCCCACGAGACCGAGGCTGATCTC